>OGLM01003427.1_pt1 | contig 12891 bp, 11 predicted proteins | sample 1572531 | NCBI WGS metagenome assembly OGLM01 (sample SAMEA2581909, study PRJEB24529) | metagenome | biome: Human gut stool | place: China | collected 2011 | reverse complement strand
CATAGGGGATGACCGCCTTGACGGCCTCGTAGTAGGTGCAGAAGGTGCGCTCCTTTAAAAAATGCACCAGCCGCAGCAGCTCCGGGGTCAGGCAGGCCGAAGCCGGGAAAGCCGAAGCGATCAACCAAGTCAGAACCGGCGTGGAAGTCGCTTGGTTAAGAACACAAAACGCCATTAATCAATATAAATTAAGCGCCTCTACTGTGAAGCTAGCTTCCGAGAACCTAAAACTCAAATCCAAGAGCTTCGACGAAGGCTTGGCGACCGCGCTTGACGTTAACGAGGCTCGTAATCAGCTTTTTGCAGCAGAAGTCGGACGCCGGGTCGCAGCGTTTGAGTTTGTATCGAATTACGCCATGCTGCATGCCATCGCCGGTCAGATGAGCGAATTTATGAATGCCGTCAACAAGCACGAAGTGATTGTGGAAAATTAATCATGGAAGAAAACAATAAACCTCTTCAACCGCAGACAACCCCGACTTCTCAAAAACAGGAAGTCAAAGCTCCGAAAATCAGCGTTATTCTCATGCTGGTCTTTGTGCTTGGCTTGACAGCCTTTATTGTATGGGGCATTTATAAAGCCGCCTTCCCGCCTGCTCCTCCTCTTCAGGGACAAATGGAATCCCGCACAATAAGCGTCGCTTCAAAAGTTCCGGGACGCATCCATAAGGTCTTAGTTTCCGAGGGCGATTTTGTTAAAGCCAATCAGCCGGTTGCGCTGATGAGTCTGCCGGAACTTGAAGCAAAACTTCAACAGGTCCAGGCTCAAGAAAGAGCTGCCCAGGCAAAACAAAGCCTTGTTGATGAAGGCGCACGCCCTCAGGAAAAGCAAGCCGCCCGTGCCCAGTGGGAGCGCGCTCAGGCAGCAGCTGCTTTAGCCCTTAAGACATATAACCGAATCTCTGCACTCTACAAAGACGGTCTGGTCTCCAAGCAAAAGTATGACGAAGTCCAGACTCAGTGGATTGCCGCTAAGCAGCAAGCAGATGCTGCTAAACAGATGTACGACATTGCCGAAATCGGTGCCCGCAAGCAGGAAAAATCCGCCGCTTTTGATTTAGCCGAAGAAGCCAAAGCCGGCGTTAAACAGGTTGAATCCCTCACTGTGGATAAGACTTTAAACGCACCGCTTGACGCCCAAGTAGATAAGGTTATTTTGGTTGAAGGCGAAATTGCGGCTGCCGGGTTCCCTGTCGTTACCTTGGTCGACTTAAATGACCAGTGGGCCTCCTTCAATATCCGCGAAGAAAATATGCCGGGTATCGAAATCGGTAAAGTTTTGCATGCCTATGTTCCTGCCCTCGGAGATAAGAAGATCGACTACAAGGTTTACTACATCAGTCCGCGTGCCAATTACGCAACCTGGAGAAGCACACGCATGGATTCCGGCTATGACATGAAAACTTTTGAGGTCCGGGCCCGGCCTGTCGAGAAAATTGACCATCTGCGCCCGGGTATGAGCGTATTAGTTGAAGGTTTTAAGAATTAGGATCGGATAATGCTTTCTCCGTTAGGCTGGTTAAATGCGGCAGCCGCCGTCGCAGTACGCGAAATTCAGCGGCTTTTACGCACACCGCAGGAAATCATCGTCTGCGGATTCCTTCCGATCTTTTGGGTCTTAGTTGTTTGGCTGCTGCTCGGAAACGGAATTGTGACTCAAGTCCCAACCGGCATTGTCGACAATGACCACTCACAGCTAAGCCGTGATGTGATTTCAAAAATCGATGCTACTCGTTCCGTCGGACTCGTTCCTTTCGCCTCCCATTCTGAAGCCGATAAGGCATTAAGAAACGGAACAATTTACGGTTTTATTGAGATTCCTTTCGGGTACTCACGAGACGTCACGAAAGGTGCAGGCGCCCCGATGGTGCTTTATCTCGATGAGAATCGCTATGCGGTTGCCGGAACTCTTCAAGCGGACTTAACAAGCGTGGCTACAGCGATTTCGCAGGAGCGCATGATCAAAACTTCAATGCTGACCGCAAGCGGAGTCAAAGGAGCCGAGAGGCTGGTCACAGGACTGCACTCCGACTTCTATGCACTAGGCAACATGCAATTCAGTTTCCTCGCTTTCCTGGGAAGTAACTTGGTGCCGGGCGTCATCATGCTTGCTGCCATCTTATCTTTCGTTTCATCCATTGTTCGTGAGAACTATCAATACCGAATCAATGATTGGTTTGATACCGCAAAGGGAAGCGTGACCGCTGCATTGTTCGGCAAACTGCTCCCGCATTTCTTTTTCTACTCTCTCCTCATTGCTTCCTACATTGCCTTATTTGCCGGTTTCGGAGGCTTTGCTCCGGCTGGATCCCTATTTATTTGGTTTATCTGCGGCGCCGCGTGTTTGGCCGTAATGGCATGCACAGGAGTATTAATTGTGGGTATCGCGCCAAACTGGCGTTTTGCCCTTGTCGTCACTTCCGGCTATGCCGCTCCTGCGCTTCCCTTTACGGGATTTTCCATGCCGCTGGATTCCATGAGTGAAATGGCTCGGATGTTCTGTAAATGCCTGCCGCTAACATGGTTTATTGAGGGTCAAACTCAACAGTGGACACTGGGAGCAAAAATTTGGGAGATGGGAACAACTTTTACAGCGTTTGCGATTCTCGCTTTTATCCCTCTTGTTATCGGCATACCGATTTTTAAGTGGAAGTACGGAAAGTTTGCAAAACAGGAAAAAATTTTGGAGGCAAAGCATGAACTCTAAATTTCCATCCCTGCTGAAATGCTTCCTATTTACCTTAAAGCAGTGCACCACAAATCTCGCCTGTGCTCCTTTTTTTTGCTTCGCGATCTTTTTCTATTCTTTCTACTACTGCTGGCCCTACATGGAACAGCTGCCTGACCATCTGAACGTCGTAGCTGTAGATCAAGATAATTCTGCACTGTCTCGTCGTTTGACTCAGGCGATGCGGGCTTCTCCCAGCCTTCAGGTCACTCAGCAAACAACCAGCCTGCCCGAAGCCGAAAACCTGATGCGCAAAGGAGGGATCAGCGCAATCTTAATTATTCCTCCGGATTTTGAGATCAACACGCTGACCAACGTGCCGACCGCGTTAGTCCTAGTCACCAACGGTGCCTTTATCGTCAAGAGCCGCGGTTCAATGAGCGGTGTGGGCGGACCGCTGCAAAAAATCGTAGCGGCATCTATCAGTGCGCATCTCGTGGAACACGGGGTGCCCTTATCGGAAATTGCCCGAGCTGCAAACAACCCTCCGTCTATGATCGTTCAAAGTATGTTCAATACGGTCAACGGCTACCTCAATTTCACCGTTCCCATCGTGTTCATGATCATTTTCCAAACGGTCTTCGTCTGCGGTATTGGAATGCTTATGAATGACTGGTTCTGGAAGAAAAAGTATCCATTTCCTCTTGCCCTAGGCGCCCGCCACCCGATGTATTTTCTGGCCATGTACGCTCCGTTTTTCTTTCTGAGTCTGTTCTGGATCCTGTTTATCGAGGGGCAGTCATTCTCCTTCCATGGGGTGAACTCATTCAAAAACGTGCCGGGCACGATTGTCGTTTCAATGATCTACGCCTTTGCCATTACTTCCCTAGGCTTGCTCATCGCGGCCTTTTTGAAGCGCTACCGATTTGTTGTTCAAATCGTCGTACCTTCCTCGATCCCGTTTGTATTTATTTCAGGCAACCTGTATCCGTGGCAAAATATTCCTTGGCCTCTGCAGGCTTTCGGATGGCTTTCCCCCACGACCGCGGGGGCATTTGCCATGCTTCGAGTCTCTCAAGCCGGAGCCTCGCTTTCCGGCGTTGCTTTCCCGTATTTAACGCACCTTCTTTTGTTGGGAGCAACATTCCTGACCGGCGCCTATATTCTGATTTACAAAACTCAGAACGATCCTCAGTCTTTGGCCGAGATGGAAGATCTGCGGAACGGCATCGTGGACGAAAAACTTGCGCCGGAACTCACGCCGAAGCAGGAAAAAGAACTGACAGGCAAAGCGGTTTAGTCAGCGAATTCATCGTCATCAAGCAGGATCCTAGAGTTCCGGCTTGACCGCTTTAAAAGTCACGCCGAGCTTGTCCAACTTGCTTCGAAGCGTGTTGGGATGCATTCCTGAAAGAGCAGCAGCTCCGTCGGTGCCGGAAATCTTCCCTTTAGCTGCCTTCAGGACTGCTTCGAAATAATGCTTCTGCATCGCCTCAAAGGTTTCCAGTTTAATCAGCTCATTGGAGACGACGGACATCGCAGGTCCTAATCCTCCGGCTTCTCCTTCGAAGATGACACGAATGTTTTGATAGTCCGAAGAGGTCAGGACTGAACGTTCCAGCGTGTTTTCAAGTTCACGGACGTTGCCGGGCCACTTGTAGTTCAGCATCTGTTCGACAGATTTTTTCGACAGAACCAGAGGCTGAGAGATGCCGTATTTACTTCTCAGACGGTTCAGGAAGAATTCGGTGAGCGGGAATAAGTCTTCCGCTCTTTCCCGCAGAGGAGGAATTCGCAGCGGGAACAAATTCAGGCGATAAAGCAAGTCATTTCTAAAACGGCCTTCTTGGACCATCTCCTTGAGATCTCTATGTGTCGCGGCTACTAATCGGAAATCCACGGGAATTGATTGCACGCCGCCGATTCTTGTCACGACTTTCTGCTGCAGAACGCGAAGGAGGCGCACTTGAGCGGCAAGTGAGAGCTCTCCGATCTCATCTAAGAAAAGTGTTCCTCCGCAAGCACGTTCAAAGACGCCTTTCTTCTGGATTTTGGCGTCCGTAAATGCGCCCTTCTCATGCCCGAAGAATTCATCATCAATCAGGGTCTCCGGAATCGCTCCGCAGTTCAATTTCACAAACGGCCCGGATTCCCGCTTAGAGAGCTGCTGGATCAGGTTCACAACCACTTCTTTGCCGCAGCCCGTTTCTCCTAAAACCAGCATCGGTACCTCGGTTGAACTAACCTTCTCCACTTTCGCCGTAATTTCTTTTAGTGAGGGCGTACGCGCCGTGAAACGATTAACCAAAGCCATTCGGCTTTCTCTTACACAATCCTTCAGGCCGTCGTTTTCGTGAATTAAATCCCGGTTGTTTGCCAGAAGCACGGAATTCAGTGCGTTGGATGTCATTAACGAGAAAGAGTCATGAAGTGACTTCAAAAGATTGCGCTGTGCTTCGTTGAACTGATCATAGCGACGGCTGTAAAAGCAGACGACACCCAAGTGTCGATCTTCTTTGTCCATCGAGAGCATCAGATAGGACTTCACATCGGGAAGGCACTCAGATAGAACTTTTTGAGTGAACCGATCTTCCGATATGTCCGAGCAGTTCAAAACTTTGTCAGTGATTTTGAGCGGACGAAGAGATCTGGGCGGTTCAACCGAACCCAGCGGAGAAGAAAAGCCATTTCGTCTGCAGTGCGCCACAAACACAATCGAGTGCTTCTGAACATCGAAGATATTTACGAAAGCGCCGTCCGCATCAAGAAAGTCCTGAAGCACCTCAAAAACACGAGATAGTGACTCTTCTGCGTTAATCGAAGAATTGATCGCAAGGATCGCTGGGAGTTGGAGGTCTTTATTCACGATATTTAGTGACTCACGATATTTCATACTATTTTAACTCACGAAATATCGTTAATAATCTTTATGTATTAATGCGCAATTTGAAATTATCTTAAATTTCAAGTAGTTAAGATTTTCGAAAAAGTTGGCACGGTCTTTGCAGTGAGATTAATCAAAAGCAATTCACTCACTTACATCCATTGGAGAAAATATGAAGACCACACCTTCTCGCCGTTCTTTCCTGAAATTAGCGGCAGCCTGCACAGCCCCGGCTTTCGGAAGTCTCGCATTCGCGGCTCCTCAAACTCAACAAAAATTCGATAAAGTCGCTGACGTCATCGTCATCGGCAGCGGATTTGCCGGCCTGGCCGCAGCCTTAGAAGCCAAAGAAAAAGGGGCTTCTGTCATGCTGCTTGAAAAAATGCCTGCTTACGGCGGAAACTCTGCCATCAACGGCGGGGCTTTCGCTGTTGCCGGCTCTCCGCTTCAGGAAAAAGAAGGCATCAAGGACTCTCCTGAACTCATGCTCCAGGACATGATTAAGTCCGGCCGCGGTTTGAGCCACGTCGATCTTCTGAAGAACATTGTTTACGGTACTCGTCCTGCTTTTGATTTCACCGTCAAGTACGGTGTTAAGTACAAACCTTTCGTTCAGCACTTCGGCGGCCACAGCGTCCCCCGTATCATGCAGACCGTTGAAAGTACCGGCGGCGGCATCACTCGTCCGCTCGTTGAAGCAGCCAAAAACCTCGGGGTGGACATGCATTTAGGCTGCGCCGTTACTGACCTTATTCTCAACAACGAAGGCCGCGTCATTGGCGTCAAGGTTCTTGAACGTCACGACTATCGCAAAGAAAACTCCGGCGTTCCTCAGGTTTACGGTGCCAGAAAAGGTGTGGTCGCTGCCACCGGCGGTTTCTCTCAGAACGTTGCTTTCCGTATGCAGCAGGATCCGACACTCGGGCCGAACCTTGAATCCACCAACCATCCCGGCGCCACCGGTGAAGTTCTCCAGAATATGCTGGCCATCGGCGCTCTTCCGATTCAGCTGGATCAGATTCAGCTCGGACCGTGGTCTTCTCCTGACGAACGCGGCTTCGGCTTAGTTTCTCAGTTCAACACGATTGCCGGTTTCCCGAAAGGCATCATGGTTGACAAGCGTACCGGCAAACGTTTCGTGAACGAACTGGCCGACCGCAAAGCTCGTTCAGACGCAATCCTCAAGCAGCTCGACGAAAACGGAAAACCCGTTTATCCGATTTGCTTTACCGACAGCGTCGGCGTCAAACAGGCTCAGACTCTTAAGAACGGCCTGAAGTACGGTGTTATCAAGAAATTTGACACTTTAGGTGAACTTGCCGATGCCTACGGCATTCCTAAAGAAGCTTTGATCAAACAGGTTGAAGAATTCAACGCCTATGTCCGCGAAGGCAAAGATAAGCAATTCGATCGTCCGCTCGCACTGGCTATCGAGATTAAGAAGGCTCCGTTCTATGCAGCCCGCGTCTGGCCGAAAGTCCACTACTGCATGGGCGGTGTCGGAATCACAAAGAACGCTGAAGTCTTAAACGTCAGAACACAAAAACCGATTCCCGGGCTTTACGCAGCAGGTGAAGTAACCGGCGGAACACACGGTGCCAGCCGTCTCGGCGGATGCGCCATCGCTGACGGTCTTGTCACCGGCCGAGTCGCCGGAGACGCAGTCGTCGCCAACACTCCCGTCAACCTCGAATAGCCTCACCACGGAAAGGATAACAACATGAAATCGCTCAATCTCCTCGTCCTCGCTGCCGCATTATTTATCGCCCTTCCGGCATCCGCTCAGCAGGTAAAGCCCTATCACCAGAACATTAAAGACTGCGCCGCCTGCCATACCAAAGAAAACGCAGTTGCCAGCAATCAGTTCGTCACGCCCGACAACAAAGCCTGCTTGACCTGCCATCAAAGCTATGCAGCTGTCGCAGAAAAAACCAAGAACCTGAAGAACGGTGAGCCCAATCCGCATGCCAGCCACCATTACGGCGAAGGCATTGCCTGTACGGCCTGCCACTCCGAGCACAAGACTTCTCAGGTCTACTGCAACAACTGCCACGAATTCAAATATCAGATTAAGTAATTACTCGAATACTCCCCAATACGACCCAAAGAGGAAAATAAAATGAGACTTTCTATCATCGCTTTACTCCTTATGTCTGCCGGAATCGCCAACGCCGGAGTTGTTACGCTCAACGGCTCCAACCTCACTCAGGACGAAGCCTGGGCCATCGCCGAAGGCAAAGACACCGTCGCCATCGCTCCTGAAGCCATGGACCGCCTCAAAAAAGCCCATGAACTTGTTCTTCTGGCAGCCAAAGGCGGCACACCGGTTTACGGTCTGACCGTCGGTGTCGGCCTGAACAAAGACAAACCGCTCTTCAAAGCAAACGGCGAACTCTCCGAAGAAGTCATTGAAGCTTCGAAAGCCTTTAACCACAATGCTCTGAGAAGCCACTCCGCTGCCATCGGCCCCATGATGTCCAAAGAACTGACTCGTCTGCAGATGGTCATTCGTTTGAATACCCTTCTTGCCGGCCAGACCGGTGCTCAGCCCTACGTTGCCGAGCTCTATAAAGAATTCCTGAACAAAGGCATTACACCGGAAATCCCGTCCCGCGGTTCCGTCGGTGAAGCCGACATCACGATGTCTTCTCACGTCGGCGCAGTGATGATGGGTGAATGGCGCGCTAAGGTTGACGGCAAAGAAATGAGCGGTAAGGAAGCGCTTCAGAAGGCCGGTCTTAAGCCGCTGGTTCCGGAAGGAAAAGACGCTCTTGCCATTTTGTCCACCAATGCTGCAGCTGTCGCTGAGACGATGGATGCCGCTCGTCATGCCCGCACCATCATCGATGCCACACCCCGCGTCTTTGCCTTGAGCTTGGAAGCTCTGAACGGCAACATTGCTCCGGTTCTTCCTCAGGTCACCAAAGTTCACCCCTTCTCCGGCTTGGAAGAAGAAGCCGCTAAGATTCGCGACAACCTGAAAGGTTCTTACCTCTGGGAAAAGAACAAGAACCGAGCTCTTCAGGATCCTCTGTCCTTCCGCACTACGGTCTACACCATGCGTGAAGCCCGCGAAGCTCTCAAGGACTTAGATAAAGAAATCAAGGTTCAGATCAACTCTTCCGACGACAATCCCGCAACCATCCTGAACGCCGGTAAGGATTACGCAGACCACAGTCAGGTTGCTATGTACTTCGTCGAAGGCAACGGCCTGAAAGGCGCCATCATCCCGACATCCAACTTTGAACCGCTGCCCGTTGCCATGGCTGCTCAGCGCCTCGGCATCGCGATGACTCATTTGTCTCATAACAGCGTCCAGCGCACGATCCATCTGTCCGACGACCATTTCACCGGTCTGACACGCTTCCTGTCCGATCCTGAAAACAAAGGTCACGCCTTCGGTGCCATCCAGAAGCCGTTCGTTGCCATGCATGCCGACAGCCTCGCTCAGAGCAACCCGGTTTCCGCTCTTGGTACTCCGGTAGCAGGCGACATTGAAGACACCTACACCAACCTCCCGCTAGTTGCTGAAAGACTCAAACGCATCGCCGACAATACAGGCTACGTCTACAGCCTTGAAATGCTTCACTCCACACAGGGTATCGACCTGAGAAAGAAACTCAAAGGCGACTTCAAGATGTCCGAAGCTACCCGCAAGCTCTATCAAGACTATCGTGCCAAAGTCCCGTATGTCAGCCGTGACCGTATCTACACGGACAACATCGAAGACGGCAAGCAGATGATCATGAACGGTGTTGCTTCTAAGTAATCAGAAGAGGAGATAGAAATGAAGAAATCAGCTTTCTTTGCAGCACTTCTTTGTGCCGTCTCCTCCGGCGCCTACGCCGCTTCCGACGTGACGCTTTACGGAGTGGTTGACGGAGCCGTCTCGGTTTCCAAAGTCAAAGGCCAGGCCGCACGAGTGGGTTTTGACAACGGCATTTGGGCCGGTTCCCGCTTCGGTATCAAAGGCAACGAAGATTTAGGCAGCGGATACAACCTCGGCTTTATCCTGGAACAAGGCTTTTACGCCGAGTCAGGTGATGCCGCTTTCGAAGGTAAAGCCTTCAGCCGTGAGTCCCTGCTTCAAGCTAAAGGCAAATGGGGCGAAGTCGCCTTCGGCCGTGCCGGCGGCCTTTCTTCCGACTGCGGAACGTACACTATCCTTCACGGCTCTGCCCTTTGGACTTCTTACTATACAGACGGCAACGTAGCCGGCGTCTTTGTGACTTCCGACAGAATGGATAACATGGTTATCTACAAGAGCCCGGAATTTGCAAACACAACCGTTACTGCAATGTATTCCAATGGCATCGGCGGAGACGATCAGAAGTGGAGTCATAACGATCACTACTATGGCATCGGTTTGGATTTCAATAAAAACGAAACCGTCTTTAGTGTCATGGTCGAAATGTATGACAACAAAGACCTGAAAGCCGACAAGACTTACCTTGTAACTTTAGGCGGTCAGCAGGGCTTCGGTGACTGGACATTCTGGGCCGGATATCAATATGCCAAAGACAGTCAGATGATGCCGGCTTGGAAAGCTGCCCCGACAGGTTTGAGCGCTTCCGGCGTGACACAGCATGCTGTAACTGCTGCTATCGGATATAAGGTTTTCGGCGGCGAATGGAAACTCCAAGGAAACTATGCCCACGGCAAAGTTAATGAAAACAACCAGAAATACAACATTTATTCTGTCGGAACCGTCTATGAATATCCGCTTAGCATGAGAACGCAGCTCTATGCTTATGCAGGATACGGCAAAGCCAACAAATATCTTAAGAACGACGGAGACTTCAACTCCTGGACAGCTTGTTTAGGTATCAGCCATAGCTTCTAATCAGAACCTTCTTTCTTGAGGGCCGGCTCGGTATTTACCGTGCCGGCTTTTTCGTGGGCAATTTTTTGATGTAACCAATGCTCAACGCAAAAGCTGTCTCGGGAACTTTATTAGGATCAAAACGAGAGTTTCACTTCTAATCTATCTTAAAATGAAGATTAATTAAATTTAAATATATTATTTGATTGATTAAGATGCCGAAAAATACTATGGGGACAAAACTTCCGAGAAAATTAGAGCAAAAAATGGCAATCGTCGGGGAACAGATCAAGCTCGCTCGTTTAAGGCGTGACCTCTCAAGTGCTCAAGTAGCTGAGCGTGCCACTTGTTCACCTTTAACAATCAATCGAATTGAAAAAGGTCTGCCCACTGTTTCCATCGGAATCTATCTTCGCGTTCTCTATGCCCTACAGTTAGATGATGACATTCTGTTATTAGCGAAAGAAGACGTCCTCGGGCGAACTTTACAGGACCTTAGCCTCAAACATCGTAAGCGTGCTTCTAAGAAAGGATAGCCTTATGAAAAAAGAAATCTGTTCAACACTGGCCGAAATTGAAAAGCTGCACAACGTCAAAATCCTGTACGCCTGTGAATCCAGCTCCAGAGCTTGGGGCTTTCCTTCGCCGGATTCTGATTACGACGCCCGCTATCTCTACATTCGACCTCTCGAGTCGTATCTAAAACTTTTTCCTGAACGTGATGTGATTGAGGGTCCTATAGACGAAGTCAAAGATTTTGTTGGCTGGGATTTACAGAAGGCACTTAAACTTCTAATGAAAGGAAACGCTCCGCTCATTGAATGGCTTCATTCGCCTATCGTTTACAAGGACAACTTGTGGCTTAGAGAAAATCTCATCAGGCTTTTCAACAATAACTCTAACTTCAATGCGCTTTATCGTGGCTATTTCGGCCTGGCAATGAACAACTTCAAGGCTTACCTCACCGGAGAAAGTGTAAAGCCCAAAAAATATCTCTATGTTCTTCGATCAATCTTGGCATGCGAATGGATCAAACAGAGAAACTCCATTCCTCCGGTTTTGTTCCGCGGGCTTTATGAAGAGCTTTTAACACCTTCGGCCCCGATATATTCAGAACTCGAAAATCTTTTGAAAATCAAAGTTGAAGCCAAGGAACGATCCGCCGGCTCCCATTTTCCTGTCGTCGATAACTTCAAAGACGATTTTTTCAAGGAGAGCAAACAGCAATTTTTCTCATCAAAGGAGCCGGTGAACGTTGATGAATACGACAAATTCTTTCTGGAGTGTCTGCGCCGCGAAAACTAACGCTCTCTCAATGTGAGAGTTAGTAAAGATTGGACATTTTCGTGGGAGGCGTTAAAGTACAAAGTACTTGGTACTCATAGAATCTGTCATGTTTGCCGTCTTTGTCATCCTTCCGCAGTTCTGCCTGATCCTTCTTGGTTACCTCCTCACCAAGCGTCCTTCTTTTGCCAAAAAAGATTTCTGGAACGTTACCGAGAAGCTGGTCTTTTATGTCCTGTTTCCTCCTCTGATCTTTCTTTCGGTTGCAAAGGCAAACCTCCAAATCGGACAGTGCAGTTACTTTTTGCTGATATCGATATCAGCCATGAGCGTTGCGGTGATTACAGCGTGGCTGGCGAACTTTTTAATTAAAGAGAGCCCGTGGACAAAATGGTCGATATTTCATTGCGGATTCCGATTCAATACTTATATCGGTTTTGCCATTTGCTCAACGCTTTTCGGCGATAAAGGTATCGCCTACCTTTCCCTCTTAATCGCCTGTTGGGTACCTATCAGCAACGTCATCGCAACTGTCGGGCTGGTTCATGCCTCAAGACTGAGCGGCTCAGAAAACTGCGGAAAAAGAAAAAATTTCCTCGTTGCTGTTTTGTCTAATCCTCTGATCTTGGCAACACTCTTAGGACTAGTTTGCAACTCGTTCAGCATCGAACTCCCGAAACTGCTCGAGGACGTCCTTAAACCTTTAGGACAATCTTCCCTAGCGCTCGGTCTCATCTGCATCGGCGCCGGTCTAAAAATCAACGACCTCAAACGCTATCTTCAACTGATGATTATCGGAAGCCTGCAGCGACTCATGGTTGTCCCGGCCGTTACCCTCACTTTTGCGATCGTTTTCCAATTGCTTCCTTTGGAAAGCTGCGTTCTTCTGCTTTTTGCCGCTCTCCCGACCGCTCAGTCCTGCTATGTTATGACGGCTTCCATGGGCGGAGACTCTGCAGCAGTCGCCGATTTAACGAGCGCTCAAGTGATTTTTTCGCTTTTAACGCTTCCGTTCTGGATCAACGTTATGCTCAAATTTTTCCCAGCCTAAAAACTGCGCGGTCGGAAGATGAATCCTTTAAAGAACGAATCATCTTCATAACCGCGCTAACTGATTTCAGAATTAGAAAACAATAACTATCTTCGGTTATTTACTCAAGTATTTAGCGAAGAAGGTGCTGAGCTTTTCGATATTCGGACCAACGAGCTCAGGTTTATCGTACATTGCAAAGT
>OGLM01003418.1_pt1 | contig 12920 bp, 10 predicted proteins | sample 1572531 | NCBI WGS metagenome assembly OGLM01 (sample SAMEA2581909, study PRJEB24529) | metagenome | biome: Human gut stool | place: China | collected 2011 | reverse complement strand
GGAGAGGCCCTTTACCTTGTCGGAAAACTGGAGCCCGAGGACGCCGCCCCCGCTGTACAGTTCGTCGAACGACAGTTCCGCCGTCGCCGCTTTCGCCGTACCCGTCAGGCAGAGCAGGGAAAAAAAGAGGAGGAGCAGTTTTTTCATGGATGGTTCCTGTGGAAGAAGGGAAAAGGAGAGGGAGGGGCTTCGGCAGGAAGCGCCCTCCCTTCGGCTTTTTCCTACTTATTTCCGAGCGCGAGGGCTTCGGACATGATGCGGAAGACTTCCGTGCTGTTCATGAAGCCCCGGAAGGCGTCGGCATGAGGGCCGCGCGCGCCGACCACAAGGTCGTCGATGGAGTGGACGCCGGTGGATTCGGTGCGGGGCAGGTTGCCGATGCGGAGCTGCGCGCCGGGCACGTCCTTGTAGGCGGCGTTGGCGATGTAATGCCCCTTCTCATCCTTGACGGACGGGACGAAGGGGCCGTCCATCTTCGGGCGGTAGGTTTCGTAATAGTCGGGGTAGTTGCCGATGAACACCGCGAGGCGCTTGGACACGTTCACGTCGTCGGGGTAACCGTCGCCGTTTCTGTCCTTATAGGCGGGATAGCCGGCCTCGGCGTAGATGCCCACCTTGTCGCGCATGAGCTCGCCGGGCAGGTTGTCGTCCACGGTGCCGATGACGCTGATGGAGTGGGTATGGTCGCCGGTGACGATGAGCAGGGTGTCGGGGTTCTTGTCGCAGAATTCCTGTGCAATGGCGACGACCTTGTCGAACATGATGGTGTCGTAGACGGCGCGTTCCCAGTCGAGCGGATGGCTGTACTTGTCCACGAGGCCCGCTTCAAGCATCAGGAAAAAGCCTTCGGGGTTCTTGGAAAGCACGGAAAGGGCAGCCCGCATGGAGTCGGTGAGATCGGGCTGATCCGGGAACTTGGACACGGTTCCTTTCTTGAGGAACTTGCGGTCCAGCACCCCGTCCATGTTACCGGTATGGAACAAGCCGAGCAGCTTGTCGGGGTTGCCCTTCACGGCGTTGGAGAGTTCGGTGTTGGACGTGGCGAGGGCATAGCCTTCCTTCTGGAACATTTCGACGTAGTTCTTGTTGTCCTTGCGCTTGGAGCCGGGGACGTTCTGAGGCAGGAAGTAGGCGGAACCGCCGCCGATGATGACGTCGGGCTTGATGCCCAGCTTGTCGAGGGCGGTCTTGGTCTCGAGGCCGATGACGCTCTGGTGGAGCAGTACCTGATTCAGCACACTGCCCAGCACATAGCGGTAGCCGGGAGTAGAGGTGGCGACTTCCACGGCCTCGCTGATGGCACAGCCGAGACTGCCGGTGGTGTCGGGGTGCTCGGCCAGGATCTTGCGGCCCACGTTGGTGGTCATGCTGGGGCTGGGAGTGACCGATGCGCCGTAGGTGCGCATGACCTCGCGGCGGAAGGGTTTCTGCTCATAGCTCACCTTGACCATGTAGACCTTGCAGTCCAGCCCGAAGTAGCTGCAGGCCATGGAGAGGGCGGTACCCCACTGGCCCGCGCCCGTTTCGGTGGTCACGCCCTTGAGGCCCTGTTTCTTGGCGTAGTAAGCCTGCGCGATGGCGCTGTTCAGCTTGTGGCTGCCGCTGGTGTTGTTGCCTTCGAATTTATAGTAGATCTTCGCCGGGGTGCCGAGGGCCTCTTCCAGCCGGTAGGCGCGGCACAGAGGACTCGGACGGTACATCCGGTAGTATTCCCGGATCTCGTCCGGGATGGGGATGTAGGCCGTGGTGTCGTCCAGCTCCTGCTGTACCAGCTCATCGCAGAAAACGCCGTCCAGCTCCCTGGCCGTCATGGGCTTGAGGGTGCCGGGGTTCAGCAGGGGAGCGGGCTTGTTTTTCATATCGGCCCGCACATTGTACCATGCGGTGGGCAGCTCCGATTCTTCCAGATAAAACTTGTACGGGATGTTCGCTTCGGTCTTCATAAGGCTTGTCCTTTCCGGGCCGGATGCACATGCCGGCCCTTGCTTGCGGGACAAGAGGGAAAAATAAAAACCGCTCCTGTCCCAAAACACATTGCGTGAATTGGGACAAGAGCGGATAAAATACTCCTGCGGTGCCACCCAATCTTGACAGGAATGACCCTGCCCACTCGTGATATGCCAACACATACCGGCTTTGTTCACGGAGACGCTCTCCGTCGCCCCTACTGCGCATAAAAATGCGGTTCGGTTTGCCCTCAAAAGCCCATTCTCATCCGCGCCCACACTGCCCGGTCTCAGCTGCCCCGGTGCTCTCTGTACTGGTGAGTTTTGCGGTGGTACTTATGCTTTCTCACTGGTTTGGTGGGATTTTATCACCTCACGAAAGTGAAGTCAATACCTTTTCTGAAAAAATTTTGAGAGGCGGAAAGCGAAGTCGTACTACTACCTGAAACCTGTGCGAGAGGGATGAACACCAGCCGCCCTCGGGGGCTGTACACCGCCCCTGCCATGCAGCCGTAGAGAAAAAAGAGCATCACCGCCACTGCCGCCACCAGAAGCAGTAGCCCCCGGTGGTGGAACGACCAAATGCGATGTCCGGGCCGCTGACGCTGCATACAAGACTCCTCCTTTTGTGGTTTGGGCCATCTTATGCCTGTCAGGGTGCGGCTGTGCGATTGTGCCGGGCCGAAGAGTGTGGTACACTATAGCCATCGAGATTTTTTGTGATACGGAGAAACTTTATGCTGACCATTACACTGCTGGGTACAGCGGCCACCATGCCCCTGCCCGACCGTGCCCTCACGGCGGCGGTAGCCGAATGCGGAGGACACAGCCTCCTGTTCGACTGCGGCGAGGGGACCCAGACTGCCGCCCGCCGGGCCGGAGTCAACCTGATGAAGATGGACGCCGTCTGCCTGACCCATTACCACGGCGACCACATCTTCGGCCTACCGGGGCTGCTGCAGACGCTGGGCTGTCAGGGCCGCACCCGCCCGCTGGCGCTGTACGGGCCGAAGGGGCTCGGCGAAGTCTGGGCGGCACTGCGGGTGCTGACGGGGCCTCTGCCGTACCCGGTTTATGCTGAGGTGCTGGACGCCCCGGCGGCGCTCTGCGAAAAATTCGGCGGCTGGCCCCAGGGCGCGAAGCTCACGCCGGTGCCGACCCGCCACCGTGTCATCAGTCAGGGCTACCGACTCGATCTGCCCCGGGCCGGACGGTTCTCACCCGAACAGGCGCGGGCATTGGGCGTACCGGTAAAGCAGTGGAAGACGCTCCAGCACGGCGAGAGTATCACGCTGGACGGTGGACGTGTCATCCAGCCGGAAGCCGTCCTCGGCCCGGCCCGGCAGGGGCTGAGCTTTGTCTTCTCGGGCGACACCGCCCCCTGTCCGGCATTGGAAAAGGCCGCAGCGGGTGCTGACCTTCTGCTCTGCGACTCCACCTATGCTCTGCCGGAGCAGGCCGCGCAGGCCAAACAGTACGGCCACAGCACCTTCGGGCAGAGCGCAGCCCTCGCCGCCAAAGCGGGCGCGAAGCGGCTCTGGCTCGTCCACTATTCGCCCATGATCACCGACCCGGAAGAAGAGCTGGCCCAGGCGCAGAGCCTCTTCCCGGCGGCAGAGTGCGGCTATGACGGCAAGAGCATCACCCTGCAATATGAGGAGGCCGAAGAATGAACATCGTCCTGGAACCCGGCGCCTCCGCCCTGCTGGACGCGCTGCACCGGGCAGGTTTTGCGGCCTACGCCGTGGGCGGCTGTGTCCGGGACAGTCTGCTGGGCCTTGCGCCCCACGACTGGGACCTCTGCACCGCCGCCCGCCCGGAGCAGGTGATGGAGCTGTTCGGAGAAAAGCAGTGCATCCCCACCGGATTGCAGCATGGTACCGTGACTGTGAAGCGGGACGGCAGGCTCTACGAGATCACCACCTTCCGCACCGAAGGCAGTTATTCCGATGGCCGCCATCCCGACAGCGTGGCCTTTGTACCCGACGTCCGGGAGGACCTGGCCCGGCGGGACTTCACCATCAACGCCATGGCCTACAGCGCCGAAGAAGGCTTGTGCGACCCCTTTGGCGGGCAGGAAGATCTGGCCCGGGGCGTGGTGCGGGCCGTCGGTGAGCCGCTGCGCCGCTTTGAAGAAGACGCTCTGCGCATCCTGCGTCTCTACCGCTTTGCGGCCCGATTCGGGTTTGTTATCGACGAGGCCACCGAAGCGGCGGCGAAACAGCTGGCCGCCCACCTCGACTGCGTGTCGGTGGAGCGCATCGAAGAAGAGCTGAACAAGCTCCTGTCTGCCCCGAAGCCGGGGGCGTATCTGGAGCCGGAAGTGCTGGCCTTCGTCCTGCCGGAACTGCCGTCCGACGACCTGTCGGAAGCCCGTGAGATCATAGATGCCCTTCCGGCAGGAGCAGAGGAAGTGACCACTCGTTGGGCGGCGCTGCTTCTGCCGCTGGGGGAGGATGGAACACGAAAGGCGTTGAAACGCTTGAAATGCTCCAATGCTGTGATAGATGGAGTATCAACACTTGTGAAGGAGAAAGCTCCCCGCACTCCTGCGCTGTCGCTTCAAGCCAAACGACTTCTTGGCAAATACGACCTCCACACTGTGCAGCAGTTGACTGCCCTTTGGAGCGCTCTTCAACCGGAAAAAAAAGATGAATTTACCGCCCTGCAAAAAGAGGCCGGGACGCTGACCGCCCAAAGCGCCTGCTGCCGCGTCTCCCAGCTGGCCGTGAATGGCCGCGATCTGATGGCGGCGGGCGTCGCGCCCGGGCCGGGCCTGCGCCGCGCACTGGAAGCGCTGCTGGAAGAGGTCATCACCGGGCGGCTGCCCAACGAAAAAGCGGAACTTCTGGCCTTTGCGGCCAAATTTTCTGCGTCTTGACAAGAGAAAGAAGCTGCGGTAGTATTATACTACTGTTTTAGTATGTTATAACAGAAGAGGAACAGAATGACAGAAACACAGAACACTTCCCGCCGCCCCGGGGCGCTCATCGCCATGAGCGGCGGTGTGGACAGCTCGGTGGCGGCATGGCTCATGCAGAGGGACGGTTTCGACTGCACCGGCGTCACCATGCGCCTCACCCGCAACGAGGCCGTGAACACCGAGGGTCTGCACACCTGCTGCTCGGAGCGGGACATTGAGGACGCCGCCGAGGTGGCCTATGCGATGGATATTCCCTACGAGGTGCTGGATTTTACGGCAGACTTTCAGGAAAAGATCATCGACAAATTCATCCGGGTCTACGAGGCCGGCGGTACGCCCAATCCCTGCATCGACTGCAACAGATATATGAAGTTCGATCACCTGCTTCGCTGGGCGGAAGCACACGGACTGGATCATGTGGTCACGGGCCATTATGCCCGGGTGGAGCAGGACGAGGCCACGGGCCGCTGGCTGCTCAAAAAGGGTTTGGACGAGAACAAAGACCAGAGCTATGTGCTCTACAACCTCACGCAGGAGCAGCTGGCTCATGTCCGCCTGCCGCTGGGTGGTCTGCACAAGAGCGAAGTGCGCGCCATCGCCGAGCAGCAACACTTTGTGAACGCCCGCAAGCACGACAGTCAGGACATCTGCTTTGTGCCGGACGGCGACTACGCCCGCTTTATGGAGGATTTCACCGGCAAGCGCTACCCGGCGGGCGATTTCCTCGACGTCGGCGGCAAAAAGGTAGGCACCCACAGCGGCGCTGTGCGGTACACCATCGGCCAGCGGAAGGGCCTGGGCCTCGCCATGGGCGCACCGGTCTACGTCTGCGCCAAGGATATGCAGGCCAACACCGTCACGGTCGGCCCGGAGTCGGAACTGTTCGATACCATCGTCTATGCGAACGAAGTGAACTGGATCGCCATCCCGGAGCTGAAAGGCCCCCTGCGGGTGACGGCCCGCACCCGTTATCATCAGACCGAACAGCCTGCCACCGTCTACCCGGCAGGGCCGGACAGCTTCCGTCTGGAATTTGACCAGCCTCAGCGCGCCCCCACCCCGGGGCAGGCCGTCGTGCTGTATCAGGGCGATGTCGTCCTCGGAGGCGGCACCATTACACAGGTGGCGAAGGGATAAGGGCTAGGCCATGAATGTAAAAAGCAGAACCTAAAGGAGAAATGATATGCAAGACCAGTATTCCCGCACCCAGCTGCTGCTGGGCGCGGAAGCAATGACCAAACTGCACGATTCCCGCGTAGCCGTGTTCGGCGTGGGCGGCGTGGGCGGCTACACCGTCGAGGCGCTGGCCCGCAGCGGCGTGGGGGCTCTCGACCTGATCGACGACGACAAAGTCTGCCTCACCAACCTGAACCGCCAGATCATCGCCACCCACAAGACGGTGGGCAGGTTCAAGGTGGATGTGGCCGAAGAGCGCGTCCACGACATCGACCCCAACATCAAGGTCACTACCTACAAGACCTTCTTTGGCCCTGAGACGCAGGACAGCTTCGATTTCAGCCAGTTCGACTACGTGGTGGACGCCATCGACACTGTCACCGGTAAAATTGCGCTGGTCATGAAGTGCAAGGAGGCTGGCGTCCCCATCATCTGCTCCATGGGTGCAGGCAACAAGATGGACCCTACCCGCTTCGAGGTCACGGATATTTATAAGACTTCCGTCTGCCCGCTGGCCAAGGTCATGCGCACCGAGTGCCGCAAGCGCCGCATCAAGCACCTGAAAGTCGTTTACTCCAGGGAGCCTGTCATGACTCCCATCGAGGATGACTCCATCAGCTGCAAATACCACTGCATCTGCCCTCCGGGTACCCAGCGTAAGTGTACCATCCGCCGCTCTGTTCCCGGCTCGAACGCCTTTGTCCCGTCGGTCGTGGGCCTCATCATCGGCGGCGAGGTCGTGAAGGACCTCGTGGGCTTTGTCCCCATGAAGGGCTGAATTTGATAGAATAAGAAAACGGCAGGTTCAATGAACCTGCCGTTTTCTTCGTTATGAGCTGATTTTTACTGCTCAGGAGCAGCGAATGCGATGGGGGTAGCGCCAGCAGCTGCGTCCACGCTCTTCAGAGAGATGGGAGTGGTCTCGTAGTGCAGGGGCTCGAAGCTCTGGGTGCTGCCGTCCTCGGTGGTGAACTCGAGAACATAGGTCATGTCGCCCTGCTTGTCGGCCTCGACATCGCGGGTGATGACGACATTCACAAAGTCATCCGCGGTTCAGCCGCCGCTGCGCCAGCGCAAAGCCGACGGCGCTTGCCGCAAAGACGGCGTAATAGCTGGCCAGCCGGTAGAACATCAGCAGGCTCATGGACGAAGCATCGGGGAGGAAGCTGCTGTACACCAGCAGGAAGGCCGTCTCCACCGAACCCATGCCCGCCACGTTGGGCAGGGCGTTGGAGACAAAGAGGGTCAGCGACGTCAGGAGCTGCACCTGCCAGAAGGTGAGTCCGGTATCCAGCCCCATGAACCGCAGCCCCATCCACGGCAGGCAGAAGAGCAGGAACAGCTTTACGAGATGCACGCCCAGAATGGCGGCACAGCGGGGCTTGCCTGCCAGCAGATGGCGGCTCTCGGTGCTCAGGGTGTCCAGCTGCTTGAGCCAGCTTTCCCGGCGCTCGGCCCAGCGGCCCGTGTCGGGCAGAAAATGCAGCAGCCAGCGGGCCAGACGCTGCACCACCGGCAGGGCGCAGAGGGCGATGAGCCCCACGATGACGCCCGCCACGACAGCGTAGGCCCCGGGCAGATACCGCAGCACACCGTCGGAGTGGGCCGCTATCCAGGGGCGGCCTGCCAGAAGCAACACGGTGGCGTAAAGCAGGACGGCTGTCTTGTGGAAGACGTATTGCAGGGTCATCAGCCCCACGCCGGGGCCGACGTCCAGTCCGCGCCGGTGGAGATACCACGTCTGAAACGGCACCGACCCTGCGCCGAGGCCCACCACATTGCCGAAGGTCCCCATCCATGCATTATCGATACCCTGCCGCAGCGGGAAATGGGGCAGGCGGCTGCGGACGATGAGCCAGCTGGATACGCCCTCGAGAAGCGGGTAGCTCAGGCCCACGGCCAGTGCCAGAAGCCCCTGCCCGAGGGTGAGCCTGCTCAGCGCCTCGGAGATCTCGGCCCAGTGCTCCCGGAAGATGAACACCACGATGCCGGTCAGCAGGGCCAGAACGCCCAGCGAGAGCAGGGGCTTTCGGCGCGAAGGGGCGGGGGAGGCGGACGAACGCATGCGGGGACTCCTTTCAAATTTCAACAAAAAACGGACTGGGATAAACTCTTAGGAGAGTATATCACAGTCCGGAGGTGTGTTTGTGAACAACTGCCAAATTTTTTGCCTCAGTTTCGGCAGAGTGATAAAGAACGGGAAGCTTACTCGCCGGTGAGCTCCTTTACAGCCTGTTGTAAACTGTCGGAAAACGCCTGCTTGGAGTAATGGCTCTCGTAGAGCTCACGGCAGGCGGGGCGCATGGCAGCCAGCTTTTCCGGGTGCTCGATGGCCCAGGCCAGCCGCTCGGCCAGCTTTTCGGGGTCGTCGTCCTCGTAGACGAAACCGTCCACGCCCTCGGTGATGAGCCCGGCGGTGCCGGTGTGCTCCGACACGATGGCGGGCTTGCCGAAGATGAGGCCCTCAGTGACGAAAGTAGGCATGGGGTCGTCGCGGGAGGCGCAGACGAGGCAGGTACACTGGGCCATCAGGCTCTTGATCTCGTCGCGGGTGAGCCGCTTGACGTAAAAGACATTGTCGGGGCAGTCAGCGGTCAGGCTCCGCACGGCGTCCATCATCTCAGCCTCTGCGGCCTTGCCCACGAAGAGGAAGGATGCCTTCTTCATGGTCTCAGGCGGCAGCAGCCGGATGGCTTTGCAGAAGATGTCCTGGCCTTTCCGGTTCTCGAAGGAACCCACGGTGGCGAACAGAGGCCGCCCGCCCGCATAGCTCAAATCGTAGTGGGAGAACTTCTCGGCGGCGTAGTCCGGCAGGCCGTAGATGAGGGGCCGGATGTTGAACTCCGGCCGCACCGAGTGCATGGCGTTGGCGGCGTGGCTGCCGACGGAGTAGAGCCGGATATTTTCGCCCAGCTTTCTGGGGATCTGGTGGGCGATGTGGGGGTAGCCTGCAAAGGCATCGTGGAGCCACCAGAGCACCGGCACCCGCGCACCGCTCAGGGCGCGGACGGCCCGGGCCTCCACGACGGTGTTGGCCAGAACGAGATCGGCGCAGAGGGCCAGCCCCCAGAGCAGGGGAGACTGGACACAGCCCTTGCGGGTGATGACGGTAGCTCCTGCCTCGAGGAAAAGCGGCATGGAGCCGCCGTCCTCAGGGCCGAGGACGACCACTTCGTAGCCCATGCTGCGCAGCACCGGCACGGCGCTCACCAGCACGATGGGCGCACCGGTCATGTCCAGCAGGTGGCTCATGATAAAGACGCGCTTCCCCTTTACAGACCAGACGTCTTCGGCGCAGATGTCCCGCTCATAGTGGGCCAGCGCCAGCGGGAGGCAGACGTGGCTGCGGCGGAGCTTCGCCGCCAGCGTCAGCAGTTCGACGGGATTTTCCGGGTCGCGGGCTTCCACCTGACAGCGGCGCAGCAACTCCCGGGAGACGAGGGCGCAGCCCGGGCAGGCTGCAAAGCCCTGACTGTGGTAGAGGGTGGTGACGCCTGAGTAGCCGAAGACGGCGTCGCTGGTGACGTAGTCTGCGCCGCTGCGCAGTGCGTCCGCAAAGCAGGAAAGGGCCGTGGACATCAGGAAAAGGTCTTCCCTGACCAGAAGCACACCGACGGCGCTGCCGAGGGCTTCGGGGCGGAGGCTGTCCGTCAATAAAAATTTGCGGTGGAGCTGGTTCTGCAGGGAAGCTTTCAGGGAGGCGTTCCGCCCCGGCGCATAGACGCCGAGAAAAACTTCCTGGGTGTCGAGATATTCCTGTTTGGCGAGCTGAGCCCGCTGCAGAGTGGTATAACTGCTGTACATCGTATCCTCCTCTCCGCAGGCAGGCTCAATGGCTGCGATGGAACAGCCCCAGCAGGCGGCGCAGGGGCAGCGTAAGTTTCCAGCTGCTGGAAGAGAGGATGTTTTCCAGCGAGCTCTCGTAGGCTTTGCTCCGGGCGCTCAGCTCGGCGTTGGCCTGATGCAGCTCGGAGAGATTCTTCTGCAGGGCCTCGATGGTCTGCTTCTGGTCAGCCGTAGTTTTTTCCAGCTGGTCGAGGTGCTTCTGCTCGCAGACGCGGGTCTTCTGGAAATACTGTACGCCTTCGAGAACGGCGGCGAACAATGGGTCGTCAGCCAGCGGCTCCAGCGGGAAGTAGCAGTAGCTCACGCCCAGCTTCATCCCGGCGGGGAAACGGTTCAGACCATCCAGCATGAAATTCGGGTCGTTGTTGAGGAACAGGATGCCGTCGCCATGGAGCGGCACACCGTTCACCGGGCGGCAGAGGATGCGGTCATCCGAGAAGACGAAATCGGTGATGCAGCAAGGCAGTTCACCGGGGTCGAGACGGAGATTGAACGCGGCCTCCGGCAGCTCGAAGGTCGCTGTCACCATGCCGTTCAGCTCGTCGTATTCGTAGTCTGGGGCCTTGATGGTGTCTTTCTGAGAAAAGCCAAACCCGGCATCATAGTAAAGCAGCGGCTGCACCAGAGCAGGCGAGTCGGTCTGCCTCTCTTTCTGGGGGTGGGCAGCATAGAAGGTCTGCAGCTGCTTTTCCAGCTCAAGGCAGCGCTGGGCCAGCCGCGAAGTGCCTTCGTCTGCAAGTTTGAGCTGTTGTTCAAGGTCCGCAATGCGGCTGCGCAGAGCCGCTTCAGGAGTTTCGTTCATCATTACCGGGGCCTCCTCCAATTTATCGCAAGGCGTACAACCCGCGCTGCAAGCCCATGCATCAAAAGTAATTATAGTCTGCCCTCAAAATGGCTGGATACCAAAGCGCAGGAATTTCAGTGTTTTGCCGCATAGCGGCGGGTCTTGCTCCGCTGCCGGGGCTTGTCCGCAGGCTTGCCGCCCCGAAGCTTCCGGCCAAGCTCTTTGCGGCGCATCAGAAGTTCGGTGACGGCGAAGATGGACACAAGCGAGAACACGAACTGCAGCAGCATCCCCTGCACCGGATGGTCAGCATACTTTGCAGCCATCAGATACCACGGGATGGCCGTCAGCTCCACAGTGTGGATACAGAAGATGAAGAGCGAGCGCCGGCCCACCCACTCGATGGCATGGGAGATGGGGCCGTCCACTCGGCGCTGCCATTTCAAAAAGAGCCGGATGATGCCGTAGCCCACTGCGCCATCCAGCAGGATGCTCAGCGGCCCCATCGTCCACTCACCCAGCGAAACGCAGTCGGTGCTTTGGGTCAGCAAAACGCCCGCGACGACGCCCAGCGCGGACGCGATAAGTCCGGCTTTGGCTCTGCCGGAAAGGGGAGTTTCAAAAAGACGGCGCTTCTTGGCCAGATAGCCGATGTAAAGGTAGGGCAGCGACACCATGCCCTGTGCGATGCAGAAAGGAGCCTCCCACACCAGCGTGACGCCCCAGCCAAGCAGGGTGACGCCGACGACTGCGGGGGTTATGTACCGCTCGGGGAAAATCTCGAGCAGCACGTCCAGAAGCACCCACGCCAGCATCAGAGCCACTAAGTACCACATGGGTCCGCAGGAGAAAAACTGCTGCCCGAAGTAAGTGGCCGTGTGGGGCAGGCCTAACAGGAAACCGCCTAAGACCTTGGCCGATTCTGAGATGGCAGCATCCCACGAGCCGAAAGCTGCATGGTGAATGAAAGCGTGGAGCACCGTGGTGGCCAGTGCAGTATAAAGGTAAGGCTTGAGCAGGGTCTTGAGCTGCTGCTCGATGCATTTGTGGATGGAGCGCTTGCGGAAGCCGTAGCCGCTGGCAATAAAAAAGGCGGCCATCAGCGCTTCGCGGTAAGCGAACAGCGCGAACGCGAAAGGGGTGACGTCGTTGGTGCCGAGGGGGTAAAGCTCTGCCGTGTGGGCAAAGACGATGGCCAGCATTCCGATGCCTTTCAGCAGGTCGAACATGCCAAGGCTGCTTACAGTGCGGGGCTTGGTGCCTTCCATGAAAAGGGTCCTCCTTGTGCGCCATTCGTCCCGGAGGCCCCGGAAGGCCGTGTTTTAGGCGCGATAAATAAAAATATGAAGCTCGGCGGGGAGCTTTTTTGCTAAATAATATAAACAGTATAATGCTTTTTGGGCTTGCTGTCAATTTGATAAGGACTCGACCTCCGGGCGAAGTTTCGTCCTGACGAAAAAAAGTGTATCACAGCTTTTCGCACATCGCAACAAAAGGAAAGAATTACATCTGCCTGCACAAATTGAACGCAAGCTCAAGTTGCATATTTGTGCAATTAAATCTTGCGTTTACGCTCTGCTTGCGGTATACTGTTGCCATGAGGAGTCGTGCCAAAGTTTTCCTCGGACTGCCAGAGATTCGGAATGACTCTGGAAAGTAAATAAAAAGTACAGAACTGAAAATTTGACAAAAAAGGAGAAAGACCGATGGCTGAATGCATCAAAGTACCTGCAGGCGTATACGACATGGTGACCCGCTGCATGGAACAGGAGTTCCCCGATAATGTGGCCATTCGCTATGTGGCCGAGGACGGCAAGACCGTCGTGGAGAAGAAGTATCGCGAGTATGCGCAGGACATCCGCCGGATGGTGGCCTATCTCAAGGCCGAAGTGCCGGACATCAAGGGCCAGCGCATCGTTCTGCTGAGCCGGAACTGCTATGAATTCTGCGTGGCGTCCTACGGCATCATCCTCGCCGGCGGCGTTCTCGTGACTCTGAACCAGAAAAAGACCTGGGAGGAGCTGGAATATGAGCTGGGCCTCGTGGAGCCCGTCCTCATCCTGAACGACGGCATCGACTACGGCTGCCGCGCCGAGCTGGAAGCCGCCTACGGCCCGAAGCTCCGCCCCATGGACTGCTATAAAGAGACTGCCCCTGGCGAGCTGACCAACTGCGTGGGCCACGATGATTTGATGATGCTGATGTTCACCTCCGGCACCACCGGCCGCAGCAAGGGCGTCATGCT
>OGLM01003415.1_pt1 | contig 12931 bp, 4 predicted proteins | sample 1572531 | NCBI WGS metagenome assembly OGLM01 (sample SAMEA2581909, study PRJEB24529) | metagenome | biome: Human gut stool | place: China | collected 2011 | reverse complement strand
TCGGCTTGCCAAGAATCATCGGTCGTGCCGAGGATATCCAGTGGATGTTGGATGCTGTGCCAAACAAGCACAACGGTTTGACTTTCTGTGCAGGTTCATTCTCTGCCGGCGAGCACAACGACTGTGTGGCTATGGCGAAGCAGTTTGCCGACCGCACCCACTTCGTTCACCTTCGTTCCTGCTACATCTTCCCTAACGGCAACTTCACGGAGGCTTCTCACCTGGGTGGTCGTGGCCACCTGATAGATCTTTGCCGCATCTTCGAGAAGGCAGAGCAGGAAGGCAAGTGCAATTCGGGTCGCAGACTGCCTATGCGAGTAGATCACGGTATGACCTTCACCGATGAGCCAGGCGGCGTATTTGATGAGAGCAACCACGGCCACAATGCCGGTTACACCCTCCTGGGCCGCATGTTTGCCATGGGTCAGATTCAGGGCGTGATTGCTACCGTGGATGATGAGCTGGGCATAGAGTACAAGCAGCCGGGATTCTATGATTAGTTGATAGTTTATAGTTTGTAGTTTATAGGCTTAGTTTATAGGCTATTAAGTGATTTGAAATTCAGGTTAGATAAAATACGAAAAAGGAGGGTGTGTCATTATTCATCGGATTACGCGGAATAAACGGAACCTTAACCGCCTTCCTCGGATTACTCACGGATTTTAAACGGAAACTCGACCTGGCGGTCGTGGCGATACCCCCTAAAGCAGGAATGCGAATGCGCTAGCCCAATGGCCGTAAGGCCAAATCCGTTTAAATTCCGTGCGTAATCCGATGAAGAAAAACGATGAAGAAACAAAATAGAGGGTGTGTCTTGGACTTTTGACACACCCTCTTTTTTTTATGCTGATTTTATGGTTATTGGCTAAATGTACCACTTATTTTTGCCAATAATGCTTAAAAATATGTATTATTGGCTAAAAGTTATATAAGATTTAGCCAATAAAGAAGGCTCAGGGGAGATTGTCCGTGGATAAACAATCTCCCCTGAGCCCTAATCATTGCTTTATTCCTTTGTTTTGAGCTCCACTTCCTCCACATATTTCACTAATGAATCCTTGCCGTTGAGCAGGTAGTAATCCACTCTAACCACGTGGTTGATATCGGCATTACCCTTCACCTTCACGTGGCGGGTCTTGCCGAATATCATTGTGTCGCGACGGGAAGGGTAGGAGATCAGCTGGATGATGTCCTTGGTAGAACCGCTTCCTATGTAGTAGATGCCCACGCTATCCTTGATGGCTTTCATTGCAGCCATCTTCGCCGTCTTCTTGGCATGGATGGCAGCGGTATCTTCCGGATAGAACTCGCTGGCAGCTACCGTGTCGCCGTCGTGCTGATCGGGTGCAAACTTGCAGCTTGTGCCCATCGTCGTGATAAAGGAAGTTGCAGCCAAGGCTGCCACAAAGTATAATATCTTCTTCATTTTATCTCTTTTCTTTGTTATTTCTTATCTTTCTTTTTAAAAACCGTTTTTGCTTCTGTCTTTATTCGCCAGATGCGTTATCGGCTGCAAAAGTACAAAAAATAACTCGAAAAGCCATACCTTTAAATGCAATGATTGATGAATTTTACTGCTTTTTGATGAATTTTACGCATTCCAATTTATTGATTAGTATTACCTTTGCAGAAGAAAATGCAAATAACCTTTAAATGATGGATATAAATGAGATATAAAAAGATATTATTCGCAGGTCTGGCTGCATGGATGAGCCTATCATCATTTGCCTTCGACCTCAAGACTGAAAGCCAGGTGGTTATAAAAGGAGATACCATGCAGATGGCACCTGTGGCTAAGACTGCACTGAAAATGTTGCAGGGCGACATCAAGAAGGTGCTGGGAAGTGAGATGAAACTGCAGATGGCTTCTCTCGGCAAGACTTCTGATAAGAATGAATCTTCTGAGGGAAGTTCTGATAAGAACATCATCATTCTTTCTAAGGATGCTGCAGCCTTCGCTTACAAGAAGGAGGCGTTTCAGATAAAAGCAGAGAATGGCAACCTATATATAAAAGGTAGCGACGACCACGGACTCGCCTACGGCATCCTGGAAGTTTCCAGATTGCTGGGCGTATCGCCTTGGGAATGGTGGGCGGATGCCAAGCCGAAGCATCTCGACGGTTTCAATCTGAAGGATGGCTATCGCAACGAGCAGGCGCCATCGGTGGAGTTCCGCGGCATCTTCATCAACGATGAGGATTGGGGCTTGATGCCATGGTCGGGCAAGACCTACGAGCCATCGGATATCAAGGGGCATATCGGCCCGAAGACCAATGCCCGCATCTTCGAGCTGCTGCTCCGTCTTCGTGCCAACACCTATTGGCCAGCGATGCACGAATGCACCAAGCCTTTCTTCCTGACTCAGGGCAACAGAGAGGTGGCTCAGCAGTATGGCATCTACATAGGCGGTTCCCATTGCGAGCCGATGGCTTCGAGCACGGCTGGCGAATGGCCGGCAAGAGGCAAGGGACAGTATGACTTTGTGCATAACAGGGGAAACGTGCTCCAGTTCTGGGAAGACAGAGTGAAGGAGGTGGCTGGTCAGCCTATCCTCTACACCATAGGTATGCGAGGCGTACACGACGGAGCGATGCAGGGAGCCAAGACCGTGAAGGAGCAAAAAACAGTATTAGATAGCGTCTTGAAGGCGCAGAGAGGGTTATTGGGAAAATATGTGGAGAAGGATGTGACGCAGGTGCCTCAGCTGTTCGTGCCTTACAAGGAGGTGCTCGACGTGTATCATGCAGGCTTGCAGGTGCCGGAGGACGTGTGCCTGGTATGGTGTGACGACAATTACGGAATGGTGCGCCACTTTCCTACAGCCGCAGAGGGTGCCCGCAAGGGTGGCAACGGCATCTACTACCACGTGAGTTACTGGGGCCGTCCGCACGATTACCTCTGGCTCGGCACCTTCTCGCCATCGGTGATGTATCAGCAGATGTCGATGGCTTGGCACAAGGGCATCCAGAAGTTTTGGATTCTGAACGTGGGCGACATCAAGCCTGCCGAGTATCAGATAGAACTCTTCCTGGATATGGCGTGGAACATGAACAGCATCTATCCGGGCGACAGTGCCGACAAGGATCTGCTGCCTAATAATGATTGGCTGGCTCAGCACGAGATGAACTTCTGGACCCGCGAGTTCGGCAAGCAGTTGGCAGAGAAGATGCTGCCTGTGATGCAGGAGAGCTATCGTCTGGCATACATCCGCAAGCCGGAGTTCCTGGGCAACACGAGATGTGAGGAAAGAGACAAGAAATACAGCATTATCAGCGACCTACCTTGGAGCGAGCAGTATATCAACGCCCGCCTGGCAGATTACAAGGAGCTGGCAGATGAATCTGAGAGAATTGAAAAGATGCTCAACAAGGCGATAGCCAAAGGCAATCTGCCTAAGGAGCGAAAGGATGAGTTCTATCAACTATTCAAATATCCCGTGCAGGCAGCTGCCCAGATGAACAATAAGTTGCTCTATGGGCAGCTGGCCCGCCACGGAAAGGAAACATCCAAGGACTGGGGCGCAGGATATTGGGCCAAGAGCGATGCGGCATACGACAGCATCGTGAGCCTGACCAAGATTTACAACCAGGGGTATTACAACCACGGCAAGTGGAACGGAATCATGGATTTTGAGCCTCGCAAGCAGCCGGTGTTCCGCCGCGTGCCGCATACGGAGGCTACCCAGCCGATGGTGAAAATGCCTGAATATATTGCGAAATGGAACGCCACAGATGCCACCGTGGGCAATCCTGCCGCATGGTATGGATTGGGCTACGAAGGCAAGGCGGCTGGCATAGTCAGAAATCAGGAAATAGGTTTTGCTTTCGAAGGTAGGAAGGTGAAGGGTGATTCGGTTACCATCGAAGTTCGTTGGGTTCCGACTCATCCTGTGGATAACAAGTTACGGTTCGCTCTCTCGCTGGATGGTGGAAATCCTGTCGTCAAGGAGTATCAGACTAAGGGAAGAAGCGAGCTGTGGAAGGTGAACACCCTGCAATGCCAGGCTCGTGTGTGCATCCAGCTGCCCATCACCAAGCGGAAGAAACATCTCCTCAGCATCAAGGCTCTGGATGATGGTATGGTCTTAGACCAAGTATATCTGTATTGAAATTAGGTTAGATTTTAGGTTATAAATACAAAAAAACTCCCATGGCTCGCTGCTGAAGCTTGTCATGGGAGTTCTTTTTTCTTACATTTCAACCACCACTTCGTGCTTGCCTTCCAGGCAAGGAACGATGGTGCCTGCGATGGCTTTGCCATCCACTGTAATCTGCTTCACGCCTTTCTCCCTTCCTTCTGGGTTCTTTACCACGATGTGGTATTCGCCACCACGGAACTTGCGGGTTACCTCGTACTCATGGGCGGTGCTTGGCAGACATGGGTCGATGTTCAATCCCTCGTAATCTGGTTTGATGCCGAGGATGAACTCCGACACGGTGTACCACATCCAGGCGGCAGTGCCTGTTAACCATGAGTTCTTGCCTTCGCCTGGCTTGGCAGCATCCTTGCCGGCTACCATCTGGCAGTTTACGTATGGCTCCACCTTGTGCAGGGTCTGATACTTCTCCTCTACATAGCTTGGCAGAATCTTGGTATAATGATTCCAGGCATCATTGCCACGTCCGGCAACGGTTTCGCCGATGATGACCCAAGGATTGTTGTGGCAGAAGATGCCGGCATTCTCCTTGTAACCTTCCGGATAGGATGAAATCTCGCCCATCTCTACATGATAGGTGGTGTAGGCTGGGTTGTTCAGCACCATTCCGTGTTCGCATTCCAGGCGCTCCTTGGCACTGTCCAATGCCTTGGCGCAGAGACCTTCTTCCAGTCCGATGCCAGCCATGGTACACCAGCCCTGACTCTCGATGAAGATCTTGCCTTCCTCGTTCTCATCACTACCAATCTTGTTGCCGAAGAAATCGTAAGCGCGGAGGAACCATTCTCCGTCCCATCCATGCTGCTTCACAGCCTCGTTCATCTCATCTACAGCCTGCTGCATGCGCTCGGCTTCTACGAGATAATCTTCCTCGGCAAGTCCGGCGATAGTGCCTTCATGGCTGTTCGCGGCTTCCTTGGCAAGCTGCTTGCACAGAGCCACGTAGTCCTTTCCGGTAACAACGAACAGACCGGCTATCATCAGGCTCTCTGCCTTGCTGCCTTCGCCCTTGTTCTCGGTGGTCTGGAAACTCTCGTTAGGATCCCAGGAGAAGCAGTTCAGGTTCAGACAGTCGTTCCAGTCGGCTCTGCCGATGAGTGGAAGCTTATGCGGACCCAGGTTGTTGATAACATGGTTCATCGAAATCTTCAGATGTTCAAAGAGACTCACCTCGCTGCCTGGCTGGTTGTCGAAAGGCACCTGCTCTGAGAGGATGGAGAAGTCGCCCGTTTCCTTGATATAGGCCACGGTGCCGAAAATGAGCCAGCATGGGTCGTCGTTGAAACCGCCACCTATGTCGTTGTTGCCACGCTTGGTGAGTGGCTGATACTGGTGATAGCAACCACCGTCTGGGAACTGGGTGCTGGCGATGTCGATGATGCGCTGGCGGGCACGGGTAGGAATCTGATGAACGAAGCCTACGAGGTCCTGGTTGGAATCGCGGAAGCCCATGCCTCGACCGATGCCGCTCTCAAAGAAACTAGCCGAACGCGACATGCAGAAGGTAATCATGCACTGATACTGGTTCCAGATGTTCACCATACGGTCTAACTTATCGTTGCCGCTCTTCACGGTGAAGATGTTCAGCAGGTTATCCCAGTACTGGTTGAGTTCTGCGAAGGCAGCATCAACCTTTTCGGTGGTATCAAACTTGGCGATAAGCTGATGAGCTTTCTCCTTGTTGATTACCTTCTTGGCGCTGAACTTCTTGTCCTGTTCGTTCTCCACATAGCCCAGCAGGAAGATGAGGTCGCGGCTCTCGCCTGGCTGCAGGGTAACCTCGATATAATGAGATGCGATAGGGCTCCAGCCGTGGGCAAAACTGTTGCGTGGCTTGCCTTCCATCACGGCTTCCGGCTCGGCAAACTCGTTATAGAGTCCGATGAAGCTCTCGCGGTCGGTATCGTAGCCCTGAATCTCGGTATTCACTGTGTAGAAAGCATAGTGGTTGCGGCGCTCACGGTATTCGGTCTTATGATAGAGGGTAGAGCCTTCTACCTCTACTTCGCCCGTAGAGAAGTTGCGCTGGAAGTTCTCCATGTCGGTAGCAGCATTCCAGAGGCACCACTCTGCAAAGGAGAACACCTTGAGGGTCTTCACCTCCTCAGTCTGGTTCTTCAGCGTCATCTTCTGCACCTCAGCCCATGTATGGAGGGGTACGAAGAAGAGCACACTCGCCTCTACGCCGTTCTTGCTGCCCGTGATGCGGGTATAGTTCATGCCGTGGCGGCACTCGTAGCTGTCGAGCGGTGTCTTGCAAGGTTTCCACCCTGGGTTCCATACGGTATCGCCATCCTTGATGTAGAAATAGCGACCGCCGTTATCCATCGGCACACCGTTGTAGCGGTAACGGGTGATGCGACGGAACTTGGCATCCTTGTAGAAGGAATAACCACCTGCTGTGTTTGAGATGAGCGAGAAGAAATCCTCGTTACCCAAATAGTTGATCCAAGGCCATGGAGTCTTTGGATCTGTAATCACGTACTCGCGATTGGCGTCATCAAAATGACCGTACTTTTTCTCTACCATTGTTTTTTTAATGTTTATTTTTAGGTAATTTATATTATTTTGGTGCAAAGATAGCAAAAAGTTTCAGCTTAAAGGTTAGAAAACAGATATTTTTTTGTATTTTTGCACTAGAAAGTTTGATGTTTAACAGGTTATAATTAACATAATATACAGTTGGCTTATGAAAAGATACATTCTAACACTCATCATTGCCGTTTTTGCCTTGATGCAAGCAGCGGCACAGACATACGACAACTTGTGGAAGCAAGCTGACATCATCGCTCGGAAGGATAAGCCTAGGAGCGAGATTGGGGTGATGAAGAAAATCATCTCCAAGGCTTCTGCGGCTAAAGACTACGGCCAGCTGCTGGCTGCTGAGATGAGGCAGATGACGCTCTGGAAAGAGATTTCTGCAGACTCACTGACGCCGAATGTGAAGCGGATGGAGGCTGAAGCTTTGAAGACAAATGACCCGATGCTGAAAGCGGTGAGATATGCTGTGCTCGGCAAGGTATATCATGATAATCCGTATGGAATAGAAGTGGATGAGGCTTCTTTGGAACAAAGGGAGGATGCTTCTTATTATCAAACTCAGCGAAAGGTAAACCTGAAGAAGAGCCGGGAGTTCTTCAAGAAAGCGATGGCGCACCCAGAGCTTCTTGCCAAGCATGCTTCTTCTGAGTATGTGCCGCTGACTCTAAAAGGGGTGGACGGAAGTTCCTTCAAGAATGATCTGCTGCATCTCATCGGTTTCGAGGCAGACAGCAAGGAGGCGTATCTGCAGCTGTACACCTATTATAATAAGGTGGGAAATAGGGGTGCGGCTTGTCTCTGTGCCTATAAGCTCATCGAGAAATACCGCCAGGACGACGTGAGAGAGGTGAAGAAATCGAAGTATCTGCAGACCATCGACTCGCTCATCCAGGTTTATCAGGATATTCCGGAGGCAGGCGAACTTGCCGTGGAGCATTTCCGCTTCATGGAAGGTGCTACCGATGCCAAACCGCAGGATAAGCTCAACTATATCAACTATGCTTTGAGCCACTGGGGTGGATGGTCGAGAATGAATGTGCTGAGAAATGCACAGAAGCGACTCACTGAACCGATGTTCCGGGTGAAGGATATGCCGCAGGTATTGCGACCTGGAGAGAAGGCGTGGGTGCATCTGAACGTGCGCAATCTCCAGAACCTGAAAATCAGTATCTCCCGCCTCAATATTACGGCAGATAACGATTATAATGCGCAGGATGAGGCTATCTATAAGATGCTCCTGAAGAAGACTACGAAGCTGCATCAGAAGGATTTCAGCCGCAACTACTATGGTCGTCCGGATTACGAAGAGGTGAAGGATTCCATCGAAATCGGTGGCAATCTGCCGCTGGGTGCCTATCTGATGGAGGTAACTTCGGATAATACCGGCATCGCTCCGCAGCGACAGCTCTTCTATGTGAGCAATCTGGCGGTGATGATCCAGCAGTTGCCGGATGATAAGCATCGCTATGTAGTGGTGAATGCTACCGATGGCCAGCCTATCGCCGGGGCGAAGATCATGCTCTATGACAGGGATTATGATGTGAAGACGGGCAAGTGGAAGAGACTGGTTCATGCCCGCTTGACTACCGATGAGAACGGCGAGGCTTACTTCAAGAATGTGGATGGAAACGTCTTGATTTCCACCAGCAATGACAAGTTTACGCCTGCCAGATACATCTATCTCAGCCGTACCCGCTATTATGAGAAGAAGGATAATGAGACTAAATATCAGGTTTATACCGATCGTGCCATCTATCGCCCGGGGCAGAAGGTACATGCCTCAGCCATTTCCTATACTGTCAAGAAGGGGTTGGATGCCAGCGTGCCAGGAAAGAGTATGGAACTGAAGTTTGTCCTGAGTGATGCCAACTGGAAGCAGGTGGCAGAACAGAAGGTTACGACCGATGAATATGGTACGGCTTCGGTAGATTTCGAACTCCCGAAGGAGGGAAAGGCAGGACAGTATTCCATCTCCGTGAATGGTACAGCAAGCGAATATTTCAGAGTTGAGGAATACAAGCGTCCAACCTTCGAGATTACCTTCCCGAAGGTGAATGAGAAATATAACTGGGGCGACACCGTGGTGGTGAAAGCTTCAGCAAAGACCTATGCTGGTGTGCCTGTGCAGGGTGCCAAGGTGGAGTATCAGGTGACCCGCAGAAATCAGCTCTGGTGGTGGGGCGCAGGCTCTGCCGGACAGTTGGTGAAGACAGACAGTTGCGTGACTCGTGAGGACGGAACCTTTGATGTGGAGATTCCGCTGGAGGCTTCCTTGCCAGGAAAGAACGAGGCTGATATGAGCGACTTCATGCGCCAAGCCCGTTTCTTCAACTTCGAGGTCTCAGCCATTGTCACCGACATCAGCGGCGAAAGCCACGAGGGTGTGATGAGTCTGCCTCTGGGCACCAAGTCAACCATCCTCACGGTGAATCTTCCTAAGCGTATTGAGACAGACAGTCTGAAGACGGTGACCTTTGCTTACCGCAATGCCAGCGGTATGGAGATATCCAGCAACCTGAAGTACCGCATCGACAAGGGCGAATGGAAGGATGCCGAGGCGAATGCGCCGATTTCTATGGCTGTATTGCCATCAGGTGTGCATGAGATGGAGGCAATCTGCGGACAAGACACCCTGCAGCAGAAGTTCACCCTCTTTAGCATCAAGGATACCCATCCGATGGAGCCAACCACTGAATGGTATTATCAGACGGCGAAGACCTTCCCGCGTGATGGAAAACCGGTATATGTGCAGGTGGGTTCTTCTGAAAACGGAGCGCACATCGTTTATTCCATCATCGCTGGCAACAAACTGCTGGAGAAAGGTGCCTGGGAGTTGGGCGACAGCATCGTTACCCTGCCATTCACCTACAAGCCGGAATATGCTTCGGGTGTGGTGATTAATTATAGTTTCGTGAAGAATGGCGAATGCTATACCAGAAAAATCAGCATCGCCCGTCCTTTGCCGGAGAAGAAGTTGAACATCACCTGGAAGACTTTCCGCGACCGTCTCACTCCGGGACAGAAGGAGAAGTGGACCTTGCAGATTACGACTCCCGACGGCAAGCCAGCCAAGGCGCAGCTGATGAGTGTGCTTTATGATAAGTCGCTCGACCAGTTGGCTGAACATACCTGGGAAATGTCACTGGGATTCAGCCAGTGGTTGCCAGACTGCTATTGGAAGAGCAATCTGAAGTATTATGAGATGGGATTGGCTGGTACTTATCCTACCAAGTATTATGATGAAAAGGAGTTGGATGTGGATCAGTTTGATGGCAAATACTTTAGCTATTATGGTTATATGCAAGCTGTGGAACTGAGCAAGTTGGAACGTTCTTCTGGCGGAACCGTTGAGTCTGTTCGTATACAGAAAGACGAGCTGGTACGAGAAGAAGCGAAAGTCATGAGAATTCGTGGTTCTAAGATGGCTCGTGTCGGTGCTTTTGCTCCATCTGTCAACAAGGTTTTTGATGTAGTAGAGGAGATGCCGCAGTTTGCTGGCGGTTCAGGCTCAGACGCAGGACAGTTCCTCGACAAGGTTCAGATTCGTGAAAACCTGAACGAGACCGCCTTCTTCTATCCTGCCTTGGAGAGCGACAACCAGGGCAATGTGGCTATCAATTTCACCCTGCCGGAGAGCGTGACTACCTGGAAGTTTATGGGCTTGGCGCACGACAAGGAGATGAGAAACGGCTGTCTGGTTGATGAGGCTGTGGCTCAGAAAACCGTGATGGTACAGCCTAACATGCCCCGATTCCTGCGTGAAGGCGACAAAAGTTGCATCGTGGTGAAACTCTTCAACACTTCTGACAAGAAGGTGAGCGGCAATGCCCGCATGCAGATTCTGGATGCCGAAACCCAGAAGGTGGTTTGGCAGAAGACCCAGGGCTATCGTATCGATGCCGAGGGTTCTGCTACCGTCTCCTTTGATGTCCAGGGACTGAAAGAAGGCGTATATATTAATAAGGTGGTGGCTGCCGGAAACGGATACAGCGATGGTGAACAGCACTATCTGCCGGTTTTGAGCAACCGTGAACTCGTGGTGAACACCCTGCCTATCACCCTGCATCAGAAGGGTGAGCAGAACTTCGACCTGAGCAAACTCTTCCTGAACAAGGAGGGTAAGCAGGCGAAGGGAGCAGCGGATGCGAAGGTGACCGTGGAATATACCAACAATCCAAGTTGGCTGATGGTGAAGGCGCTGCCTGCTATCAGCAATCCTACCGAGGAGGATGCACTCTCCTTGATGGCTGCCATCTATGCCAACACCCTCAGCCGCCATATCCAGAAGACCTTGAACGTGAATGCCAAGGACATCGACGATGCTTCGGGCTTGGCATCGGCTTCTGATACCTTGCAAAAGAAGGTGAACAAGTATGTCGCTCTCCTGAAGAAACTCCAAAACAAGGATGGTTCCTTCTCTTGGTGGAAGGGCATGAGCGGTAGCAGATATATGACCACGGCTGTGGCAGAGATGATGGTTCGTCTCAATGCCATCGTGGGCAGACAATCCTTTACCGCAAGTATGCTTTCGGGAGCAATCGACTATCTGCGTCAGCAAACGGCTCGTGAGGTGAAGGCGATGAAGGAGGATGAGGCAAAGGCTGCGCAGAAAGCCGCTCGGAATGGCAAGGCTTACCAGGCTACGCCAAGCGAGATGGCTTTGCATTATCTCTATATTGTCGCAATGGATGGGACTTGTGTGAAACTCAAAGCTCCTGCTTTGAATGACATGGATTATCTCCTCGGAAAACTGAAGAAGATGACGGGTTCGTTGACCATCTATGGCAAGGCGAAGGCTGCTGTGATACTCGCCCTAAACTACGATTACAAGACGGCTGCCGACTACTTGAAGAGCATGGAGGAATATTCCGTCTATCGTGAGGATATGGGCAGATATTATGATACTCGCAAGGCGTACTATAGTTGGAGAAACTATAAGATTCCAACGGAGGTGGCTGCCATCGAGGCTCTGCAGGCTTTGGATGCTCAGTCTATAGCTGCTATTTCATCAGCATCGTCTGCTATTAGCAAACAGCAGACCATCGAGGAGATGCAGCGCTGGCTCCTAATGTCGAAGCGCACCCAGGTTTGGGATACGCCAGTGAATACCGTGGATGCCGTCTACGCCTTTATGAAGGGCAATGAGAGCAACTGGAGCAGGAAGGCTGAGAATGCCGTTCTGAAACTGGATGGCAAGCTGCTGCCGATGCCGCAGGATTCTACTACGCTGGGTTATGTCAAGACCGAAAAGGCGGGTAAGGCATCTACCCTGAGCATCAACAAGAAGAGCGATTATACCAGCTGGGGTGCCGTGTATGCGGAGTTCAAGCAGCCGCTTAGCGAAATAGCCTCTCTGGAATCGGGCATCAAGGTTAGCCGTAAGGTTGAAAACCAGAAGAAGGCGAAGGTGGGTGATAAGATCAAGGTCATCATCACCATTACTGCCGACCGTGACTACGATTTCGTGAAGATTGTGGACAAGCGAGCAGCCTGTCTGGAGCCTGTCAATCAGTTGAGCGGTTACCAGTGGGGAATGGAATGTTATGTTTCTCCTAAGGATAATACAACAAATTTCTATTTTGATCGTTTATCTAAAGGTAAGCATTTCGTAGAAATGGAATATTATGTTGACCGTAAGGGCGATTACCAGTCGGGCTCCTGCACGGCAGAGTGTACTTACAGTCCGGAGTTTGGTGGTCGTACGGAGGCATATAAGATGACAGTTAATAATTAATATAAGGATTGATAATTACGAATAGAATAGTATGAAACGAATGAATATATTGATGCTTTCATCGCTGTTGGCGGTGTCTGCGTCGGCACAGAAAATAAGTACTCAGAGCGAGATCGTGGATTGTGGACAGGTAGTATTCCGCAAGCCGGTGACCGCTGAGTTCCTGATGAAGAATGAGGGCAGCAAACCGCTGATCATCCATCAGGTGTATAAGAGTTGCGGATGTACAGAAGTGGTGTATCCGAAGAACAGTGTGGCTCCTGGCGACAGCTTCTTGGTCAAGGCGGTGTATGATGCGAAGCAGATGGGCACCTTCCACAAGCAGATATGCCTCTATAGCAATGCATCGGAGGAACCTTTTATCCTCTCTATGCGTGGTAGGGTAGTGAGCAATGTGGTAGATTTCGCAGGTCCATATAATGAACTGCTTGGCGAACTCAAGTCGGATGCCCAGGAGGTGGAGTTTGATGACGTGAACCGTGGCGACCGTCCGGTTCAGC
>OGLM01003414.1_pt1 | contig 12932 bp, 10 predicted proteins | sample 1572531 | NCBI WGS metagenome assembly OGLM01 (sample SAMEA2581909, study PRJEB24529) | metagenome | biome: Human gut stool | place: China | collected 2011 | reverse complement strand
TCCGGCGGACATCCCGCAACAGCCTTCGGTGTACATTGTTCATCTAACTGGAACAATTCCGGATGCGACCATGCATCTGCACTATCCAATGATACATAAATCGGAATATCTCCGATAATTTTAATTCCTTTTTTATTGGCGTAAGCCCTGAGCTTATACCACTGGTTGAAAAACTGGAATTGCATAAATAACTGAAAATCAATCTCGTCTGCCAGCTTCTCCTTATATTCACGTAAACCTTCTTCTGTACGACTATGAATTGCCTCCGGCCACTCAGTCCAGTTCATTCCACCAAAATGATTTTTCACTGCCATATATAAGCAATAGTCATATACCCACGCTTCATTCTTCTCTAAGAACGCCTTATATTCTGTACTGTTCTTATGCCCGCTTCTCTCACAAGCCTTGCGGAGCAATACATACCGTCCATTATATTGTTTTTCATAATCAACAAACTGTTCGTCTGTTCCAAAGTCAACACTATCACATTCTTCTCTTGTCAATAAACCTTCGCTAATTAATGTTTCCAGATCTATGAAGTACGGATTCCCGGCAAATGTGGAAAACGACTGGTATGGAGAATCTCCATATCCGGTAGGTCCCAAAGGTAAAATCTGCCAGAACGTCTGACCGGCTTCCACTAACCAATCCACAAATTTATATGCTTCTTTGGAAAAGCAGCCAATTCCATACTTTGATGGCAGACTGGAAATCGCGAACAATATTCCTGCTGTTTTATCCATATATGTCCTCCATATACGTCAAGGCAAAACAATTATACTCTGCGTACGCTTTCACCCTCGATCAGATTGTGTGGGGCATAATCATGTTCACACCCCAGTGTATAATGTATATGCTTCATCAAAAGCTCCACACTCCGCTTCGCAATGCTGTTTATGTCCTGACCCATTGTTGTAATTCTCGGTGTGTAAAATCTCGATATGACTGTACCATCAAAGCCTACCACCGATATATCATCCGGTACTTTTTTACCGGCATCTTCGATTGCCCGAATTGCGCCAACCGCAATTGTATCTGACAGCCCAACAATCGCTGTCACATGTATGTTCTTTTCAAGTAACCTTTTTGTTGTCTCATAACCTGCCTCATACGAATACCGGCAAGCCATATAATTCTTATCCGGATCAAATTCCAGACCACTTTTTTCAAAGCCTTTTTTACACCCAAGATAACGCGAGAAACTGATCTGTTTATCTGAAATCTCGCCCCCCATTACGACAATATCTTTGTGTCCGTAGCCTGTTAAATACTGCACGAGCTCCATGGTTGCAGCCTCATCATCGACACATACGGAAGAAACATTGTCGAACGCTAACTCCCTTGCACTCGTAGTTGCAACAACACAGGGGATTTCAAGTTCATTCATACGTTCATCAAAAAGAGCTAAATTCGCACCGAGAAAAATAATCGCTTTTGAGGTTTTGTCACGAACGAATTTTAATGCCTCTGCAACCTCGTCCCCATCTTCATCGATAATCTGGCAGGATACAACCTCGTCCAGCTCTGACAGCAGAAGTGTAATCCGGTCAAGAATCTCCATGAAGAAACTATTGTGCCGGCCTTTCATGATAATTGTAACTGTATTTCCGCCACATCGTTTCAGCTTTCTGGCATTTCCGTTTGGTTCAAAATTGCTCTCTTCGATAATTTTCAATATCTTTTCGCGCGCTTTCTCACTTACACCCGGTTGTTTGTTTATTACTCTGGATACGGGGCCAATACCGTATCCAGATAATTTTGCTATATCTTTGATCGTCATATAATCGCTCCTGTAAAAATGTGATTATATATTAACCCTTAACAGCGCCAGCCGCAACCCCTTTGACAATATATTTCTGAGCGCATAAGTAGAATACAACAACCGGAATGATTGCCATGATCAGGCATGCCATAATCGCACCCATATCAACACGTCCGTAGCTTCCCTTCATGTACTGGATGACAATGGAAATTGTCTTGAATTCCTTAATATCAAGTACAAGGTATGGAAGAAGGAAGTCATTCCAGATCCACATTGCTTCCAGAATACCTACGGAAATGAATGTAGGCTTCATCATAGGAACTACTACACAGAAGAATGTCCGGAGTGGTGAGCAGCCATCAATCATTGCAGCTTCTTCCACTTCTACCGGAATTGATTTTACAAATCCGGTGAACATGAATACCGCAAGTCCGGCACCAAAACCGAGATATACAATCACGATTCCCCAAGGTGTATTCAGATGGAGGGAGTCTGCCGTTCCGGAAAGTGTAAACATAACCATCTGGAACGGTATAACCATAGAAAACACACATAAGAGGTAAATCATTTTTGTAAAAACATTCTTAACACGGGTTATAAACCAGGCTGTCATGGAACAGCAGATCAGGATAACCGCAACTGAAAATACTGTAATAAATAATGTCCAGCCCACAGCTTTCAGGAAATCATATTGCGTAATTGCTGTCTTATAGTTTTCGAGTCCAACATAGCTTTCCTCTGTAGGCAGCTTAAATGTCTCAAGGTTGATGAACGTCTTCGACTTCATCGAGTTAATCAATACGATAAAGATTGGAGCAACAAATATAATTGAAACGAGTGTAAAAAATAATGTTGCAAGTATTCCCATCACTTTCTTTTTCATTACTGCTGCACCTCCTTATCCCTTGTCAACTTTAACTGTAACAATCCAATCGCTACTACAATTATGAAGAACACAACTGCCTTCGCCTGTCCAACCCCTTCAGCTCCTACTCTGCCATAGAATGTGCTATAAATATTCAGGGCAAGCATTTCTGTCTTATGAAGTGGCTCACCACCTGTAAGAGCAAGGTTCTGATCGAATAACTTGAACGAATTCGTAATCGTCAGAAATGTACAAATTGTAATCGATGGCATCATATTCGGAATTGTAATTCTAAACAATCTCTGCATTCTGGTAGCTCCGTCGATCATAGCCGCCTCCTGAATATCACCAGGGATCGCCTGAAGTCCCGCGATGTATACGATCATCATGTAACCAATCTGCTGCCAGCCTACAAGAATAACCAGTCCCCAGAAACCTAATGTTTCATTTAACTTCAGGGCTGTATCAAACTTCACGAAAATACCATCAAAAATCAGCTGCCATACATAACCTAATACAATACCTCCGATCAGGTTTGGCATAAAAAACACTGTACGGAAAATATTCTTTCCTTTGATATTCTGTGTCAACGCCAGAGCAACCAAAAATGCAAGTACATTGATCAACACAAGTGAAACGATTGCAAATAAAGTAGTGAATTTGAATGATCCAAGAAAATTTGAATCTTTAAATGCTTCTATATAGTTTTGTATTCCGACAAATTTTGCATCCTTGATTGTTGTAAAATTACAGAAAGACAAGTAAATACCTTCAATAAAAGGAATAATAAATCCTATCAAAAATGCAGCCATAGTCGGTACCAAAAATATTGGCCAATATTTTTTTACTGCCTTTTCCATCTTATACCTCCTATGCCCTCGAACAACTACCTTCTAAAAAAGGGAGGAAATATATCCTCCCTTTTTAATTACAGGTTGTTTTATCAGGCTTCCTGATCCTAGTTTCCTGCTGCCTGACTCTCTGTAGCCCAGCCTTCAACGAATGCTTTCTTTACAAGATCCCAATTTGCATCTGTCTGATCGGAAGCGTATACAGTAAGAGCTGATCCTACTTCGTTCTTCCATGTCTCAGAAGGCATTGTTGTGAAGTTCCAGCTTACAGGTGTCTTGCCATCTGCAACATACTGGCTTGCGATATTCACAAGAAGGTTATCTGACTCAAGGTTCTTCTTGAATGGAGTAACAAATCCCATTCCGTCTGCTCCGGATGGCATTGCACCCTGTGAACCACAGATTGCCTTAAGCGCTGTATCGTCTGTAGCAAGCCATGCCATGAAATCTTCTGTTGCCTTGATGTCTGCTTCGGAAGCCTTAGCATTTACGCACCAGTAGTTCTCTGTACCTGTACAAAGTCCCTGATTTTCTTCTCCGTCTACACCGATATAAATCGGAAGCATTCCAAGATTCTCATCTCCGACTGAGCTTATATCTGAGTATGCCCATGTACCATTCTGGTAAAATACCGCTTTTCCTGCTACGAACTCAGCAACTGCATCATCACCGGTCTTAACACTGAGCTGCTTAGGATCTGTAGTTGAGTTATTAATGTACAGATCCCAGATCTGACGGTAGTTATCCAGGTATGTTCCCTTGATTGCCTTTGTGTTGTTGATTCCGTCTGCCTGATACTCATAGTATACAGGAAGGTTTGCAAGGTGAGTCTTATATCTCCAGTCTGATGAACCATCCATACCTGCAGATGTAAATGCATCAAATCCAAGCTCATCACGTCTTGCTGTAATATCTTCTGCTACCTTCTTCAGATCTGCAAAGTTCTTGATGTCATCCATGGAATAACCTGCCTCGGCAAGAAGCTTCTTGTTGCAGATGATACCATAGGACTCAATAACATATCCGATACCTGCTACCTTATCGCCATCCTTCAAAGCGAAATCCTCTGAAGTAAGCTGCTTGTAAACTTCTGTGTCAGACAAATCTGCACAGTAATCTTTCCACGATGCTAAGCCAACCGGACCATTTACCTGGAACAATGTAGGGCATTCTGATTTACCCATCTCACTCTTAAGAGTTGTCTCATACTGACCGGATGCAGCTGTAACAACGGTTACCTTTACGCCTGTCTCCTCTTCGTAGATCTTGGCAAGCTCCTGCCACTGGGCATCTGCTTCCGGCTTAAAATTCAAGTAATATACCGAACCCTTATCAGCCGATGCATCCTTCCCTCCTGAAGTTCCCTTTCCTCCACAACCTGCAAACAGTGACATCATCATTGTTGCAGCTAATCCTAAAACTGCTAATTTCTTCTTCATGCTTTTTCCTCCTCTAATCTTTTCATTTGCTTTGTTTATAGTTACGTATACGTTCCTTGGAAACGTTTGTTGTATCGTTTTTGGTAACGTTTCCATTTCATGAGTCAATGATACAACATTTAAAAACTTTTTGCAATCAAAAAAGTCAACTTTTTGTTTATTTAGTCAAATTACACAGCAATTTTGAATTTTTTTTGTTACTTATCACCAATTTCTGCGTGCATTTGCTATCAATGGATCCTATTTTATTATTTTCCAAATATCGTTATTATATTCAGCAATTGTACGATCGGATGAGAAAAATCCTGCTTTCGCAATATTCACCATCATCTTCTGCGCCCACGCCTTACGGTCCTCATATTCCTTATATGCACGTTCCTTGGCATCAACATAAGAATCAAAATCAATAAATGTCATGAACCAGTCTTTGTTGAGAAGCTCATTATACAAACGATGCAGCATTTCTGCATTTCCAAGTGCTATCACTGCGTCGCTGATAATAAAATCAACGGCTTCCTTCAATACCGGATTGTTCTCATAATATGTTCTTGAGACATAGTCAGCCTTCGCATAATGCTCAATCACCGCATCACTTGACTCTCCAAAGATATAGATATTGTCGTCACCAACAAGCTGATGGATTTCAACATTCGCACCATCTTCTGTTCCGAGAGTAACCGCGCCGTTCAACATGAACTTCATATTTCCAGTTCCGCTTGCTTCTTTTGATGCAAGTGAGATCTGCTCCGAAATATCACAGGCAGGAATTAATTTTTCTGCAAGAGTAACATTGTAGTTTTCTACCATAACTACGTTCAGATACGGGCTCACTTCCGGATCGTTGTTGATCAATTCCTGAAGGCACAGGATCAAATGAATAATATCCTTTGCAATCGTGTATGCAGGTGCAGCCTTTGCTCCAAATATAACCGTAACCGGCGTAGTCGGCAGCTTGCCCGCTTTAATCTCCAGATACTTATGAATAACATAAAGTACATTTAACTGCTGACGCTTGTACTCATGCAGACGCTTTACCTGGATATCAAAAATTGAGTTTTCGTTTAATTCGATTCCCTGTGTTTCCTTGAAATATTCTTTGGCGCGAAGCTTGTTCTGATGTTTAATTTCAAGAAGCTTTTCAAGTTTGTCATCATCGTCTACAAATGCAAGTAATTTTTCTAATTCCATTGCATCTTTCTTGTATCCGTCCCCAATCCACTCCGTGATCGTATCAGATAACAGTTCATTACAATAGAGAAGCCAGCGGCGGAATGTAATGCCGTTTGTCTTGTTGTTGAACTTCTCAGGATAGATTTTGTAAAAATTATTAAGCTCCGAATTCTTCAAAATCTCTGTATGAAGATACGCAACGCCATTTACACTAAATCCATAATGAATATCGATATGTGCCATGTGAACGAGATCATTCCGGTCGATAATTGCCACACTCTCATCGCTAAACCGTCTTCTTACCTTATCATCCAGAATCTCAATAATCGGGACAAGCTGCGGAACAACCTCTGCTAGATAATGTCTAGGCCATTTCTCAAGTGCCTCAGCCAAAATTGTATGGTTTGTATATGCGCAGGTCTTACTTACAACATAAATCGCCGCATCCATGTTCATCCCTTCCGCTACAAGCAGGCGAATCAACTCAGGTATGATCATGGTTGGATGTGTGTCGTTGATCTGGATTACTGCGTAGTCGAACAAATCATAAAGGTTACTTCCCTTCGCCTTACACTCATCGATAATGAGTCTTGCGGCATTGCTTACCATGAAATACTGCTGGTAGATACGAAGCTTTCTTCCATCTTCGTCACTGTCATCCGGATATAAGAACAATGTCAGGTTCTTCTCTATGTCTGTTTTATCAAACTGATGATTTGCATCCACGATGGACTCATCCACCGTTTCTACATCGAATAGGCATAATTTGTTGGTACGGTTATTGTAACCTGTTACATCAATCTCATACAATCTCGACTGCACCGTGCATTTTCCAAATGTAACAGGGTATGTCACATCTGTTTTTCTAAGCCAGCTTTGATCCTTGATCCATGGATTAATCTGCTCTTTCTGCATTCTGTCTTCGAACACCTGCTTAAACAAGCCAAGGTGATAATTCAATCCAATACCCGCACCCGATAATCCAAGTGTTGCGATTGAATCAAGGAAACATGCAGCAAGTCGCCCCAGACCGCCATTTCCAAGAGATGGCTCTACCTCAATCTCCTCAATCTCCGCAAGTGTCTTTCCGCTTTCGGCAAGCACTTTTTTGACGTCCTCATAGATTCCAAGATTGATCATGTTATTCGAGAGCAGCTTTCCAATCAGAAATTCTGCCGATACATAATAAATCTTCTTTTTCGTTTCTTCCATGCGGCGGTCATCTGCTAACTGCTTTGTCAGGTTGAGCAATGCATAATATACTTCTTCATTGCTGCTTTGTGCGATTTCTTTTCCAAGCAGTTTTTCAAGTTCCTGTTTTACCTTCATCGTATACCCCTTTCGTTTTCACTTGAGCTTTTGTACGCTCTTTTATAGTAATACAATATCACGAATTGGAAACGTTTCTCTTGCAAAATAGTATCATAATATGATACTATTCTATCGATCAGGAGGGTGTTTGCCATGAAAGAGATTGTAAATCCAGACTCTGCGTCTAATATCGAATTAAATGAAAACAAGATTCACTTTCAAAATGAATATCAATATAACACCTATATATGTTCGATTCCGATGGATTTTGCAAGTGTACCGGTTCATTGGCATGACGAGTTCGAAATGATAGTTATCAAGAAGGGACGCGGATACGTTACCCTCAATTTTCAGAGATATAAGGTTTCATCCGGAGATATCGTAATCGTTCTTCCCGGAATGCTTCATTCCATTGAAGGTAAACAGAATTCAACGATGGAATATGAAAATATACTTTTTTCAAAGCACTTTCTTGCCTTTGGTGCAGATGACGTGACGCAGCAAAAATTTATCGATCCTTTTTTTAACGGAGATATCCAGATTCGTCATTATCTGACACCCGGGCACGCGTTATACAAGGAAATCAGCAATATTATTGATTTATTAGATGAAAAAAGCGATGAAAGAGACTATGCGTATCAGCTTTTTATCAAGGGGGGGCTTATCCAGATTGTATACCTGCTGATTACGCACCCGCCAAAAGTAAACGAGACTGCGCAAAGTGATAAGCATGAAGAGAAATTGAAAAGTATCATCCGGTATATCTCCACACATTATTATGAAGATATATCCATCGAAGAAATTGCAGATTTCTGCCACTATAGTCCATCGCATTTTATGAAATTTTTTAAGATCCATACCGGAATGAGCTTTATCTCATATGTGAATGACTTCCGTGTCACAGAAGCACGTGCAATGCTCACATCCACCAATGATTCGATTCTTGAAATCTCACAGAAATGTGGATTCTCAAATCTGTCGAATTTCAACCGGATGTTCAAAAGAAAATATGGTATAACACCAAGGCAGGTACGCAGCTGAGTCTGCGACGTACTCATTCGTATTCGTGTACCACGCGTCGCCATTTGGCTTTACTACACATGGATAAGAGTAGAAGGCAGCATTACAGAAGATACACGCCGTGAAGCCCGTGTTGCAATGACGGAAGGCAATACGGCTTCTTTGAGTTCTATGTATACAGTTGATGACAACCTTATTGCTGTATTCGCATTTGATAATGGAGTTGCTACTATTAATGGGGACATTACAAAAGGACCTCTTTCTATTACCTTGCCGACAATGCTATGTTGTGGGTGCAGAAAATGAATGAAATTCAGTCCAGAGTTAGAGAAATCATTTACAGCGAGATTATCTACGCATAACAGAATGAGTGATTGGGGCGGTAAGCCAGCTTTTGGCTTACTGCCCTTGTCTGCTCATAAGCAAAATAAAGAAATACCGTCAATGGCAGTGCTTGCACTGTTCATCGAGACCATTGACGGTATTGCGTATTTTGCTATCGCTGTCCGTGGCTTTTTTCAATTTTAAACGTTGCTTAAAACAACTTATTGTGTTAAAATATATGCTGATACAAATAAGAGTTTAGGAGGAACCGAAACTATGACAGCCTCAATGCGTTTAAGATAAGCTGGCAATAAAAAAAGCAGAATCTATCCCCGATGATAGGCTTTTTTGTTGTGCTTATTTATACGATATTGAGCATTCATTAGTTACGGTGAGATATAAGTTATTTAACTATACCTTTATTTAACTATGTCTTTAATATGAATGTTTCCAAATTGTATGTATGCAGACCAAAAGCCACATTGTGGATTTTGGCCTGCATTTTTTATTGCCTAGAATGCTGTTCAAAATAGAAATTCAAGCAAAATAATATGCAGGAGATAATATAAATGGAAAAATACAACAATTGGAAACTTAAGTTTTATACAATATGGGCAGGGCAGGCAGTATCATTAATCACTAGTGCCATCCTGCAAATGGCGATCATTTTTTACCTTACAGAGAAAACAGGATCTGCGATAGTCTTGTCTATGGCTTCACTAGTAGGTTTTTTACCCTATGCGGTCTTTGGACCAGCTATTGGTGTATTAGTGGATCGTCATGATAGGAAGAAGATAATGATTGGTGCTGATTTAATTATCGCAGCAGCTGGGGCAGTGCTTGCTATTGTTGCATTGTATATGGAGCTACCTATCTGGATGGTTATGGTAGTATTGTTTATCCGTAGCATTGGAACGGCTTTTCACACCCCGGCTCTCAATGCGGTTACGCCACTTTTAGTACCAGAAGAACAGCTTACGAAATGTGCAGGCTATAGTCAGTCTTTGCAGTCTATAAGCTATATTGTTAGTCCGGCGGTTGCAGCACTCTTATACTCCGTTTGGGAACTAAATGCTATTATTGCCATCGATGTATTGGGTGCTGTGATTGCATCTATTACGGTAGCAATTGTACGTATTCCTAAGCTGGGTGATCAAGTGCAAAGTTTGAAACCAAATTTCATACGAGAAATGAAAGAAGGAATGGCTGTACTACGGCAAAATAAAGGATTATTTGCTTTATTACTCGTTGGAACATTATATATGTTTGTTTATATGCCCATAAATGCTTTATATCCTTTAATCACTATGGAATATTTTAATGGTACACCGATGTATATTTCTATTACGGAGATTGCTTATGCCTCTGGTATGTTGATAGGGGGTCTATTATTAGGGTTATTTGGGAATTACCAAAAGCGAATCTTATTAATAACGGCATCCATTTTTATGATGGGGATAAGCTTAACCATTTCAGGATTACTTCCCCAAAGTGGATTTTTCATATTTGTAGTCTGCTGTGCAATAATGGGGCTTTCGGTTCCGTTTTACAGCGGTGTGCAAACAGCTCTTTTTCAGGAGAAAATTAAGCCTGAATATTTAGGACGTGTATTTTCTTTAACTGGAAGTATCATGTCTCTTGCTATGCCAATTGGGTTAATTCTTTCTGGATTCTTTGCTGATAGAATCGGTGTAAATCATTGGTTTTTACTATCAGGTATTTTAATTATTTGCATTGCAATAGTTTGCCCAATGATAACTGAGATTAGAAAATTTGATTTAAAATAAACAATATTGGAGGGATATTTATGTATCTTATTTTCATGTAATTCTTCCTGCTTAAATCGCAGGGTTTTCCCTGCGTACAAGCAAATGAAAACATGCGATTATAGACAGGAGGAAAATGTTATGGAATTGATATTAAAAGCAAAAGACATTCGTGTGGAATTTAAAGGACGCGATGTTTTAGATATAGATAATTTAGAAGTATATGATTATGACCGTATTGGTTTAGTAGGAGCAAATGGTGCAGGAAAAAGCACTTTATTCAAGGTGCTTTTAGGCGAATTAACTCCTCTAGGATGTAAAATGAATCGTCTGGGTGAACTTGCCTATATCCCTCAGTTGGACGAAGTAACCTTGCAGGAGGAAAAAGATTTTGCACTTGTAGGCAAGCTTGGTGTTAAGCAATTAGATATACAAACCTTGAGCGGCGGTGAAGAAACAAGGCTTAAAATAGCACAAGCTTTATCGGCACAGGTTCATGGTATTTTAGCGGATGAACCTACGAGTCATTTAGACCGTGAAGGAATTGATTTTCTAGTCGGACAGCTAAAATATTTTACAGGTGCACTGTTAGTTATTAGCCATGACCGCTATTTTCTTGATGAAATAGTAGATAAAATATGGGAACTGAAAGATGGCAAAATCACTGAGTATTGGGGAAACTATTCTGATTATCTTCGTCAGAAAGAGGAAGAACGCAAGAACCAGGTTGCAGAATACGAGCAATTTGTTACCGAACGTGCCCGATTGGAAAGGGCTGCGGAGGAAAAGCGAAAACAGGCTCGTAAAATAGAACAGAAGGCAAAAGGTGCTTCAAAGAAAAAAAGTACGGAACGTGGAGGGCGTTTGGCTCATCAGAAATCAATGGGAAGTAAGGAAAAAAAGATGCATAATGCCGCTAAATCTCTAGAGCATCGGATTGCGGCCTTAGGAAATGTAGAAGCTCCGGAAGACATTCGCAGAATTCGTTTCAGGCAAAGTAAAGCATTGGAGCTCCATAATCCATACCCTATAGTCGGTACGGAAATTAATAAAATATTTGGGGATAAGGCACTGTTTGAAAATGCATCTTTTCAAATTCCTCTAGGAGCAAAAGTGGCGTTAACTGGTGGTAATGGAACCGGAAAAACAACTTTAATCCAAATGATCTTAAACCATGAAGAAGGAATTTCTATTTCACCTAAGGCAAAAATAGGTTACTTTGCACAGAATGGTTACAAGTACAACAGTAATCAGAATGTCATGGAGTTTATGCAGGAGGATTGTGATTACAATATATCAGAAATTCGTTCAGTGCTAGCATCTATGGGGTTCAAACAGAACGATATTGGAAAAAGCTTATCTGTTTTAAGCGGTGGAGAAATTATAAAATTGTTGCTAGCTAAAATGCTCATGGGTAGATATAACATCCTACTAATGGATGAACCCAGTAACTTCCTTGACATACCAAGTTTAGAGGCTTTGGAAATACTAATGAAGGAGTATGCCGGAACTATCGTGTTTATCACCCACGATAAACGCTTACTCGAAAATGTAGCTGATGTAGTTTATGAAATTAGAGATAAGAAAATAAATCTGAAACATTAAATTTAAGGTAGTCGCTGATCAGTATAGTCTGTTCTGGCTGGCGGCTCCATTGTTAAAAAGTATAAAGACTTTTTTCTAAAAATATTATTCGTTGAGAATGAGATTGGAGGGTTTATATTGTTTATACGAGTAGTTCCGTACGACCCCTTTTGGGAAGTAGAGTATGAAAATGAATCACAGAAGATAAAGAATATATTGAAGGATATATTGGTGGAGGTTTACCATATTGGCAGTACAGCAGTCAAAGGGTTAGCCGCTAAATCAATCATTGATATAATGCCCGTAGTGACAAATATTAGTTTGGTTGATAAGCATAACAAAGAATTTGTAGCGATTGGTTATGAGTGTATGGGTGAGTTTGGTATTGAAGGACGTAGATATTTCCGCAAAGGCGGCGATAACAGGACACACCAGATTCATATTTTTGAGCAAAGCAATCACAAAGATATTAATAGGCATATAGCAGTAAGGGACTTTCTGCGTACACATCCAGACATCGCTTTAGAGTATGGTGAATTAAAGATGGAGCTGGCTTATCGATTCTCGGAGGATATTGAAGGCTACTGCACTGGTAAGGATGCATTTGTAAAGCAACTAGAAAAGGATGCTTTGCTATGGTATCAAAATAATGAATCATATAAAACACGATAGAAAATATATAAAAGTATGAAAGAGAGGTGTATCCTATGATAGGACCAGATAAGAAAAAACTATATCCAAATGAAAACATAAAAACTGTTTGTTAATGAAATAAATTAAGGAGGGGTTATAATGAACAAAGTAAATATAAAAGATAGTCAAAATTTTATTACTTCAAAA
>OGLM01003407.1_pt1 | contig 12943 bp, 12 predicted proteins | sample 1572531 | NCBI WGS metagenome assembly OGLM01 (sample SAMEA2581909, study PRJEB24529) | metagenome | biome: Human gut stool | place: China | collected 2011 | reverse complement strand
ACCCGCGACCCCGACCTTGGCAAGGTCGTGCTCTACCAACTGAGCTATTTTCGCAGTCGCTGTTGTTTCGCTTTTGCGAGTGCAAAGATAGAACAGATTTTTTATTCCCGCAAATTTTTCGGTAAAAAAATTAGAAAAAAATCACCGGAATCCTTTTGTTGACGGGTGTTTTGAGGGATAAAAAGCGGAGGAACAAACTATTATAAATTTGCTCCTCCGCTTTGAAATTTTTCTGCCGATTAGTAGTTTCTTGCGAAGATTACTCGGTGCTCAGAAGGCTTGCCTGTGAAAATGCAGGTGCCGGGTGTTGTGTCGCCGTCCAAAGGAATGCATCGGATTGTGGCTTTTGTCTCTTCTTTTACGCGCTCTTCTGTTTCGGTCGTACCGTCCCAGTGTGCGAGAACGAAGCCACCCTTTTCGATAAGCTCTTTGAACTCGTCGTAAGAGTTCGCCTCGAAGATGTGGGAGTCGCGGAAGTTGCGAGCCTTGGTGTAGATGTTGTTTTGGATATCTTCAAGGAGGTTTGCAACGTAGTCAACGATTCCGTCGAGCGAAACGGTCTCTTTCCCGAGTGTGTCGCGGCGCATGACTTCTGCCGTGTTTTCCTCCAAGTCCTTCGGTCCGATGACGAGGCGCACAGGCACACCCTTCAGCTCGTAGTCGGCGAATTTGAATCCTGGGCGTTTGTTGTCGGCGTCGTCGTATTTCACGCTGATGCCTTTTGCCTTCAAGCCTTCCACGATGCCTGCCACTTTTTCAGAAACCATGGCGAGTTGTTCCTGCTTTCTATAAATAGGGACAATCACCACTTGTATAGGAGCCAGATGTGGTGGCAATACAAGGCCGTTGTCGTCGGAGTGGGTCATGATCAGAGCGCCCATGAGTCGTGTCGATACGCCCCATGATGTAGCCCAAACGTAGTCGAGTTTGTTTTCCTTGTTGATGAACTTCACATCGAAAGCCTTTGCAAAGTTCTGTCCGAGGAAGTGCGACGTGCCCGATTGCAGTGCTTTTCCGTCCTGCATCATTGCCTCGATGGTAAATGTCTCGAGAGCTCCTGCGAAACGCTCATGAGCTGTCTTCACGCCTTTGATCACAGGCACGGCCATATATTTTTCAGCGAAGTCGGCATATACGCCGAGCATCTTCTTAGCCTCCACGAGGGCCTCTTCCTTAGTGGCGTGTGCGGTGTGTCCTTCCTGCCATAGGAATTCGGCGGTGCGCAGGAACATGCGTGTGCGCATTTCCCAGCGGAACACGTTTGCCCATTGGTTGCAAAGGATAGGGAGGTCGCGATATGAGTGTATCCAGTTTTTATAAGTGTTCCAAATGATGGTTTCCGAGGTTGGTCGGATGATGAGTTCTTCCTCGAGTTTGGCTGCGGGGTCGACAACCACACCGCTGCCGTCTTCTGCGTTTTTAAGACGGTAGTGTGTCACTACGGCGCATTCCTTTGCGAATCCCTCCACGTGTTCTGCCTCGCGGCTGAGGAATGATTTCGGGATTAGAAGAGGGAAATATGCGTTGACGTGTCCGGTTTCTTTGAACATATCGTCGAGAGTGCGTTGCATTTTCTCCCAGATGGCATAGCCATAGGGTTTGATAACCATGCATCCTCTGACTGCCGACTGCTCGGCGAGGTCTGCTTTAACGACCAGGTCGTTGTACCATTGCGAATAGTTCTCGCTGCGTTTTGTAAGTTGTTTTAGCTCTATTGCCATTTTCTTAAAAATATTTTGTTACAAAAATACGGTATTTTTCTGAATGTTACGGAATGTTGTGCTAAAAAACTGTGCAAACGCGACTTCCCCGGGGCGATGATTGCGCGATATTGCGATTTTTCACAAATAACGTCCGGCGAGTTGGACAAAATTGGTATATTTGTATTGGCTGATTCTTGCGTTGCCGTGTTTGTTGTGGCTTGGCGCGGGGTGGCATGATATAATTGCACGATAATGAGATTTGGTGTTGGCAGGAAAACGTTGATGGTTGTGGCAGGAATTGTGTGGACAGTTGCCGGCGTCAACATTCTGCGTATCGGGATAGACTGCTGGGCGCAGGTGTCGGGCGGGTTTGTGCTGATGTTGCTGGGGGCGGTTGCGGTGTTCGCGGCGTTCCACTATATGGTTTTCAGCAGGATGTTTCATAAGCACAAGCGTAGGATTTCGCAAAAAGGCGACTCCAATTGTCTGATGGGCTTTTTCGACGCTCGTGGTTGGATTATTATGGCGTTTATGATAACGTTGGGTGTGTCGATAAGGCGTTATGAGTTGATGCCGCTGTGGTTTATCGCTCCTTTTTATACAGGGCTGTCGTCTGCATTGGTGCTGACGGGCATTCGTTTTTTGTTCAGCAGCAAGTTTTGGAACAGAAAAAGTGTGGGGTGAATTGCTGTCGTGTCCGGCTTTTCAGCCGTGTGTGTGGTGCATGGCGAAAACGATGGTGAAAAAACTTTAATGCGTAATATAATGAGGAACAAGTGGTTATGATAAATGAGAACGGAATGCGTGAAAAAAGATGCCTGAAAATTTGGAGGTGGATGAAAAAGTTACTACCTTTGCACACGTAAACGAAACATCGCGGGATGGAGCAGAGGTAGCTCGTTGGGCTCATAACCCAAAGGTCGTAGGTTCGAATCCTGCTCCCGCCACTAAGAGAGGCTCACCATTTGGTGGGTCTCTCATCTTTTATATGCTCGGCATAGGCATGTGCGCCGACTTATCCGTAGTGGCGTACCTCCGGCACGCAGGCTGCTGGGGCATGTCGAGTCCCGGCGCGCTCTGCTGTGCTCGCGCATTGGCTACGTTGGCAGGCATGCGCTCCGATAGTCTGGATGCGCCCTGCGCGATTCCGCGCCAAACAGGTGTGTGCTGCCGTCACGCATGCCGCGCCGTTTCCCGGCTTATATGCCGCTTTGCCGCGATGTGGAAGTTTCTCCGTCGGCGCATACGCAAACAGGGCGGAGTCAGCTGCTTTTGCAGCTCTCCGCCCTGTGTTGGGGTTTAAGTTGGCGTTGTCTTATTTCGCCTTTGCTTCCACGTCGGGAGCAATGAGTTTGTAGCCCTTTCCGTGGATGTTGATGATTTCGATTGAAGGATCGTCCTTCAGGTGCTTGCGCAGTTTGGTGATGTATACGTCCATGCTGCGGGCGTTGAAGTAGTTGTCGTCAATCCAGATTGTCTTCAGGGCGAAGTTGCGCTCGAGGATTTCGTTTACGTGAGCGCAGAGCAGGCTCAGCAGTTCCGACTCCTTGGTTGTGAGTTTTGTGATTTTATCCTCGATCATCAACACTTGTTTCTGAGTGTCGAAAGTGAACTTGCCGATTTTGTACATCGTGATTTCCTTGCCTTTCTTGCCTTTCACGCGGCGCAGGATAGCCTCGATTCTAAACACGAGCTCTTCCATGCTGAACGGCTTTGTGATATAGTCGTCGGCACCGATTTTGAAGCCTTCGAGGATGTCCTCCTTCAGTGATTTTGCCGTAAGGAAAATGATAGGCACTTCGCTGTTTACGGTTCTTACTTCCTGTGCGAGCGTGAAGCCGTCTTTCTTAGGCATCATCACGTCGAACACGCACAAGTCATACTTACCCTTCAAGAAAGCCTTGTAGCCGGCTTCACCGTCGGGAAACAAATCGGCGTTGTAGCCTTTCGCTTGAAGATACTCTCTCAGCAGCATGCCGAGGTTTTCGTCATCTTCACATAACAAAATACGCAATCTTTCTTCCATGATTATTCATTTATTAATGGTAATGTAATTATAAATTTCGATCCCTTGTTGAATTCGCTCTCCACGCGGATTTCGCCTTTCAGCTCGGTCACCATCTTGTGCACGTATGCCAGTCCGAGGCCGAATCCTTTCACGTCGTGGCGGTTGCCGGTCGACACGCGGTAGAACTTTTCGAACACCTTTTTCAAATCGTCGCGTTTTATTCCGATGCCGTTGTCGGCTATCGAGATTTCGATTTTGTCGCCCGGAAGGCTGCGTGTCGCCACGGTGAGCTGCAGCGGACAGTCGTCGCGTCGGTATTTGACAGCGTTGTCGAGCAGGTTGAAAATCACGTTGGTGAAGTGCATCTCGTCGACTTTCACGTCGGCAATTTCGGCGTCGAGTCGGGCGTCGATGCGTCCGCCGTATTTCTCAACTTTGAGCTTGAAGGTGTTTACGATGTTTTGTATCAATTGGTTGGCGTTTACTTCCTGCAGTTTGAGGGTGGCTTTCTGTCGGTCGAACATCGACATCTGGAGCACCTTCTCAACTTGGAAGCGCAGCCGCTTTGTCTCGTCGTTGATTACGGTTGATATGTGTTGCATCATCGTCGGACTTTTGCGCATGGTGTCGTCGTTGAGCATCTGCGCTGCGAGCGAGATGGTTGATATTGGAGTCTTGAATTCGTGGGTCATGTTGTTGATGAAGTCGTTTTTCATTTCCGACAGTTTCTTTTGGCGGAATGCGATTACGATGGTGCACAGGAACACTACAAGCAGCACGAATGTGAATCCGAACGACGGAATCATGAACCGTACGGATGAGAATATGTATTTGTCGCGCTCTGGGAAGTAGACGTATAGATAGTTGCGCCGCGACTCGGTGTCGTTGGGAAACAGCGTCTGTATGAATACGTCTTCTTTGTCTACCGTTTCGTCGTAGCCGGTGGTCTTGTAGACAATGTGGCCTTTGCGGTCGGCTATGGCATATTCCCATGCGAGTGGAATGCCGTTGTTGCCGAGCTCGGTGCGAAGGTAGTTGTTGACCATAGCTGAGTCGGCGCGCTCTGTGATGGGGCGGTTGCTCGACTGGTTGAGTATGGTGAGTATCACTTCGTTGAGCAGACCTTTCTGATAAAGGAATTGCTTGCGCAGGTTTTCCTGAAATTTGCGCAGCTTGTCCTGCTCTACGGGAGTGCGCCGGTTTGTTGCCGGAAGGTCGGACTCTTGCGAGAGGGATGTGTTCATGAAGTTGTCTGTCTTCAGAAATGAGTTTGAGTCAAATATCCCTGGCTCCAACATCAGCAGCTCTTCCTCGAGATAGTTTTTTGTCTCGTTTTTCTCCAAAGCTGTCGACAAAGAGTAGAGGCTGCGCTTCACGCCTTCCGAGAAGTGCTGTTCGCGCATCTTCACCATCTCCTCCATATATACGAACTGCATATACAACAGTCCGACAAATGTCAGCGCCATTATGATGGTCAATATCCAAATCGTACTTTTCTTCATCGTTTTTACACTTTTTTTGATATTGCAAATATATGAAACATATCTTAAATCCGACTCTTAAATTTATTAATTTTTTATTTTTTAATTAAAATGCACGATTGTAAACTGTTTTTAACTTGAAAATGCGGCGGTTGGACGGAAAAGTGTGATTTTTAATGGAAAACGCTTCCTCCATGTGGAGGAAGCGTTGTGCCAGGTTTCTGAATTGGCAGTTTTAATTGGCAATGAATCCGCCTAACTGGTATGGCATTTGCTGCTGATAGGTGTAGGCTCTTGCAAACTGCTTCAAAAACTCGATTGTTGATTTTCTTGGTTTAACGGAAGATTGTTGTGTTCCGTTGCATTCTTTTGTAATCAAATGAGTAGAGTTTTTCTGCATAGGCAATATTGTTTAAAGTTCATACATATCAGTAACGCATCAGTGTGGCGAATTATTATATAACAGGCAAAAAAATAATGGGTTGCACACATGCGCAACCCATTATTTATGATAAATATCAGACTATTTTTACTTAGTGATGCCGAATTCTTTCGCGATGCGGTTGATTTTCTCGTCTGCGCGTGCCTCTGTTGCTTTATATTCATCGGCGGAAGCGAGAGTGTCGTGAACCTCGATGTAGAATTTGATCTTAGGCTCTGTTCCCGACGGGCGGACAGACACTTTCGTGCGGTCGGCTGTGTAGTATTGGAGCACGTTTGACGTAGCCGGCATGTCGAGTTTCTTTGTCTCGCCTGTCGCCACGTTTGTCTCTACGAGCGACTGGAAGTCTTTTACGGTCACCACTGGCGATCCGGCGATTTCCTTCGGTGGGTTCTCGCGGAATTGTTTCATCAAGGCGATGATTTCCTCTGCGCCCGATTTGCCTTTGCGCACCAAAGAGATGCCTTTCTCGCGCGAGAAGCCGTACTTCATATAGATGTCGATCAGCATGTCGGTCATGTTCAAGCCCTTGTCTTTTGCCCAAGCTGCGATTTCAGCCATGAGCGAGATTGCCGACACTGAGTCTTTGTCGCGGACGAAATCCTCGGCCAGGAAGCCGTAGCTTTCCTCGCCGCCACCCAGATAGCGGGCTTTGCCTTCGTTTTCGCGCATCACGTTGGCAATCCATTTGAAGCCGGTGAAGCAGTCATACATCTTTATGTGCTGAGCTTCGGCGATTGTGCGGATTGTCTCGGTTGTCACGATTGTCTTCACGATGTATTCATTGCCGGTGAGTGTGCCGAGCTCCGTGTTGCGGGTCATCAGATAGTTGAGGAAAATCATCACAATCTGGTTTCCGTTGATGAGCACATACTCGCCGTTGTTGTCGCGGATCACTAGGCCGATGCGGTCAGCGTCGGGGTCGGAAGCCATCACTACCTCTGCGCCTGTTTCTTTAGCCTTCTCGATAGCCATTGCCATTGCCGACGGCTCTTCTGGGTTTGGCGAAGCAACGGTAGGGAAGTCGCCGCTGAGCACTTCCTGCTCAGGCACGCCGATGATGTTTGTGAAGCCGTAGTTTGCGAGAGAGCGGGGAATCAGTTTCAAGCCGGTTCCGTGGATTGGCGTGTAGACAATCTTCATGTCGTGATGTCTCTTGATTGCCTCTGGACTGAGCGACAGGCTTTTTACTTTTTCAAGGAAAATCTTGTCAACTTCCTCTCCGATGATTTCAATCTTCGACGGGTCGCCTTTGAATTTGATGTCGGCAACGTCGGTCACCTCGTTGACATATTTGATTGTGTTGACGTCGTGAGGGGCGATCATCTGCGCGCCGTCGTCCCAATAGGCTTTGTAGCCGTTGTATTCTTTCGGGTTGTGAGATGCAGTGATGATCACACCGCTCTGGCATCCGAAATGGCGGATTGCAAACGACATTTCCGGAGTAGGGCGGCAAGAGTCGAAGAGATACACCTTGATGCCGTTGGCAGAGAAGATGTCGGCAACGATTTCGGCGAATTTGCGGCTGTTGTTGCGCACGTCGTGACCCACCACAACCTTGATTTCCGGGAGGTCCTTGAACGCCACTTTCAGATAGTTTGACAAGCCTTGGGTGGCGGCGCCAACAGTGTATATGTTCATACGGTTTGAGCCGGCGCCCATGATTCCGCGCAAGCCACCAGTGCCGAATTCGAGGTCTTTATAGAACGACTCGATGAGTTCTGTCTTGTCTTCGCTGTCGAGCATAGCCTTTACGGCAGCGCGTGTTTCTTCGTCGTATTCAGGAGAAAGCCATTTCTCGGCTTTTTCCGTAACTTGTTTTAGGAGTTCGTTGTCCATAATATTTTTAGGTTTTATAAGATTTTTCTAAAGTGAACAAATTTAATGATATAAAAGGTAATGACCAAAAATAAACGGGTCATTTTTCTTCGTTGCCTTCTTTTCGGCTCCGTTGCGGCAATTCTTCATCGTTCCCGCGCAGCTTTTTGAGGCGTTCCTTGCGCTTGAGCGTGAAATGCAGCAGCACGATTACGAGCAGCGACACACCCATCACGCCGAAATATTGCAGATACTTGCCTGCAGCCACCTGTCCGCGGCCTACGTAGGCCATCACCATCAGATAAACAAGCAGCAGCAGCGGCAGCCATGTGGATTTTTTAGTTTTCATTGTCGGTTGATTTTATTACTTTGTATTTTGACTCTTCCGGCACAAACGCATCGCTGAGCAGCCGTCGGTAGATGCGTATGCACGCCCATGCGTCGATGGCGGCGTAGGATGTCTGGGCCTCGGTGAGCGTCTCGGCGTCCCAGTTCGACAGCTGTTGCGACTTTGAGATTTTCATGTCAAACAGGATTGCGTAGATTTTCTGCAGGCTTGAGCAGCCGAAATTGTAGTCGGGCACAAGTTTCTGCAGGTCGATGAATCCCTGGGGGTGGAAGTCGTAGTTGTGGGCGAGCATCGAGAAGTCGTCGTGGAGCGACAGTCCGATTTTTGGAATGTCGGGGTTGTCCATGATTTCGTGCAGAGGCTCGAGGTCGTCAATCTTGCGCACGCGGAACAGGAAGCACACATCGTCGGCTGAAATCTGAATCAGCGAGACGTGGATAGGCACTCCTTTTCTGAATGTGGGCTTTGATTCGGTGTCGAAGCCGAGGATAGGATATTTTTTCAGTATCGACACCGCTTTGCGTGCCTCGGCGGCGGTGTTTACCACCTTGATTACACCTGGAAACTCCACTCGGGGCAATTCTGCCAGTTGTTCTTTTGTTATGGTGAGAGAATAACTCTTGTCTGTCATCTTTTGAATTTTGGTGCAAAGGTAGGTATAAATAATATATTTATGTCTAATTTTGTGCCCGATTATGGAAAAATTCAGTTGGAAAGGCCACGGCGCGATGCTGCTGGCGAATACGAGTTGGGGCTTGATGTCGCCCCTTGCCAAGGTTGTTATGGCTGGCGGTGTGGTCACGCCGTTTGTGCTCACCGATTTGCGCATTTTCGGCGCGATGGTGCTGTTTTGGGCAGTGTCGCTGTTTCAGAAACCGGAGCGCGTGCCGCCGCGCGACATGCTGCGCCTGTTTGCCGCGTCGCTTCTTGCCATAGTGTTCAATCAGGGTAGTTTCATCTTTGGAGTCGGACTGTCGTCGCCCGCCGACGCGTCGATAATCACCACGAGTATGCCTTTGTGGGCAATGCTTCTTGCTGCCGTATTCCTTCGTGAGCCGGTCACGGGAAAGAAGGTGGCAGGTATAGCTTTCGGGGCTGGCGGCGCGCTGATGCTCATTCTGGGCAGTGGTGCCGCTGTAACGGCGGCTGGCTCACATCCCATACTTGGCGACCTGCTTGTGCTTTTCGCCCAGTTGAGCTATGCCACCTATCTTGTCCTGTTCAAGAATTTTATATGCCGCTATTCGCTTGTGACGGTGATGAAGTGGATGTTTACCTATGCTTTTCTCTGCACGCTTCCGTTCTCATATTCGAGTCTTGTGGCAACCGACTGGCTCGCGCTTGGCTGGGACGATGTGCTTGCCGTGGCGTTTATCGTGGTGTTTGCCACGTTTGTGAGCTATATGTTTATCATTGTCGGGCAGAAGAATCTGCGTCCCACGGTGGCTGGAATGTACAACTACGTGCAGCCTGTAGTGGCGTGTGTCGTGACGGTTTGTCTCGGGCTCGACTCGTTCAATGTGATGAAGGGGCTTGCCGTGGCGATGATTTTTGTGGGCGTGTTTCTCGTCACAACGAGCAAGAGCCGCGCCGACGAGCGCCGCGAGGCACGACGGTGACATGAAACGAAATCGGCGCCGTGCCTGTGCAGACACGACGCCGACCATATTGTGAAGCTGTAGATGCTTGCTGTTAGTTATTCTTTAACAACCTTCCAAGCCTGCTTGCCATTGTAGGTGGTCTCTACCGATTTGTAGCCAGAGGCAACGAAGTTGGTGTGTGCGCCTTCGGCAGTGTTGTCGGCAGGATTGAAGCCTACGAATATGCCGCCCATGATTTTGATGGCGCATTTGCCATCTTTGTATGGCTCGTCCTTGCAGTTGATTAGATATTTAGCATCTCCTGTTGTCTCGAAAATGCCACCATAGATGTTGAGGTTGCATTGTCTATAGGTCCCCCTCCAAGGTTTTATGCTTTGTAAATAGATACATTCAGAGTCCCCGTTTAATCCTCCTGCTGTTTTGAAATGACCTCCGTAAATATTCGCCGTGCCATTAACAAGTCTTAAAGCATAGCTGCCAGCTGCTCCTGAGTTGCCCTCGAGCGTGACATTGTCGTAGATGTTTACGATTCCAGAATATGCTTGAACCCCGACTTCTATAGCTGCAGCCTGAGATGTTGTTGGGTTGGGACTAATAAGGACTGGGGCAATGATAGAGCCATTGCCTGAAATCGTCAAATTGCTATTTTTGCGGACACTCAATGTGTATAGGCTGCCTGTTTCTGTTGGCTCTAACTTTAAAACGCTACCGTTTTTGAATACTAAATTTGACTTTGAATGGCAAGTTGTGATAGTAGCTGTGTTTATGTTTGAACTAATGGCAGTTACAGAGCCTCTTTTGAAAGACCCTTCAAGTTCCGCTTCTGTTGTAGCCTCCACAGCCGGCACAACTTTCCAGATGGTGCGGCCGTCGGCAGCTGTGCCGTTTGCGATTGATGCATAGCCAGGGGCTACGAAGTTGGTGCCGTTGCCCTCAGCCTTGCAGTCGCCAGGGTTGAATCCAATGAACGTGCCGCCGGTAACGATGATTTTCGCTGTTCCGTTTTTGTAGTTCTCGTCAAGGCAGTTGAGCACGAACTCATCGGCTTTCTCTGCGTCAGGATATTTCTGCTGCACCTCGAATGTTCCGCCTTTTATTTCCGCAACACCTTCGGTTACATAGACTGCATGGATGTTGCCGTTGTAGTGTCCGCCCTCGATGACAAGATGTCCTCCGCCCTGAACATCGATAGCGTAGCAGTCGTTGGCTTTGGCGATGACATCACCGTCGCCTGAAAGAGTCAGTTTGCTGTCGGTGCCTCTTACAGAGAACAGAGACCAGCTGTTTGGCACGCTTGGGTTTTCCCACAAGTCGGTGGTGTTTTTCACCGTTTTCCCGTTGAGGTTCACTGACATTGTTTTGCCTGGTTGCACAGCGATTGTGCGGTCAAAGTCAACGTTGTCGCTCAGCGTCACCGCTCCACCGATTTGCGAAGCTGTGTAGAGAGCGCCGAGATTGTAGTTGGTGGTTGCAAATGCCGGTTCGATGACCACATTGAAGTCAGTGGTGTTTGTGAGCAGCGAGCCGTAGATGTTTGTGCGGTAGTTGCGCTGCACTGGCACGTTTGTGAACGTGCGGTTCTGCGGGCCTCTATAGTTGAAAGCCACGTCGACAGTCGCCTTGTCAGCACCTACGAGCAGGTAGTCCATCGACAGGTATTTGTAGCCGCCGGCAACGGGAAACTCTCCGTCGGATGCTGTCGGAATGGCTTTCATAGTGAATGTGCGGTCAGCCTCGTCGGAAACTTCGCCGGTGGCAAGGTTAAGCGTGGCGAATGCTTTTGCCACAACTTCGGTCTGGGTCACTTCCAGTCCGGAGGCCTTGGCGGCGTCAAAGTCGTCGGTTCCTATGTTCACCTGCGCGAACGGACGTGTAAGTTTGACGTCAACACTTTGATTCCCGCTTACGGTGATTGTTTCTTTCTTGAAGAAAGCGTCGCAATTGTCGCTGTTGTTGTTCACCTTGCTATAGTCCACACTCACTTCCTGTGATGCCGGATTGAAAGTGTATGGAGAATCGGTTGTGGCGTCAGCCCAGAAAATCACGTCGTAGGTCTTGCCTGTGGTCAGTTTCAACGAGACTGTCTGCTTGAGATTGTTCATTTCGGCTTCTCCCACAACAGTTGTCTCGTCGCCGAACACCGGCAGAGGAGTTGATTGCCCGGCCTCATACACTGCATATTGCAGGTGTTTCGCCGTAAGTCCGTCGGCAAACGCACGGGTGCCCATCTCCGAAGGCAGTTGCGCTGTGAATGTCACGGTCCCCTCGTCGCCTGTCTTCAGGCCGTTGTCCATCTCATCGTTACACGATGTCACGAGCAGCGCCGCGGCTGCAATCGTGAAAGTGGAAAGTAAATACCTTTTCATTGTTTTGTTTTTGTTTGGTTAAGTCTATAAATGTTTTTTGTTTGGTTAAGTTTGTCGGATGTTTAGGGGCTATGCCCCAATTGGCACAAGCACCCGCCCCGCGCTTAGCGGAACGGCGACAATGCGTTGCGTGGTGCTTGTGATTTTTATAATTATTGTTTGGGAATGGAATGTCGTAATGAGAGAAAGGACAGGCACAATGTGTCCTTCAGCCGAAATTGTGCGCTTCTCGGCATTGTTGAAGTTATGAATTGTAGCATTCATTGTCGTTTCTCTGATAATTCTTTGCAAATATAGGGGGGGGGAATCAAAAAACCAAATAATTTCCGAATTTTTTTACAAAAAAAATTCGGAAACGGAAACAAACATTCTATTATAAAACAAAAAAATTAGAAAAAAATTTATAGGTTTGCAAAAAAATGAAAGAGCCGGGGAACGGATGCTCAGCATAGTCGTCCCCCGGCTCGGTATTATGAGAAAAAAGTGCTATTGACGCTTTCCAGAAACAGCCGCCGTTAATATACGCTGAGCAACTCCATGTCGAAGATTAGTGTGGAGCCGCCGGGAATGCCGGGTTGCGACAGTTTGCCGTAAGCCATTTCCGCTGGGATATACACTTCCCATCGGTCTCCTACGTGCATCTGTTGCATCGCGATGCTCCAACCAGTGATTAGGTCGCTGAGCCGTGCTGCGAGAGGAGAGCCCCCGCGGCTGCTGTCGAATGTGCGTCCGTTGATTGTGCGTCCGGTGTAGTGTGCGGTGACAACGCTGCGTGCCGACGGCTTGCGTCCGTCTTTGTCGCCCGATGCGATGATTTTATAGTAGATGCCTTTGGGCAGCGGTTTCACTCCTGCCTCTTGCGCTTTGTCGGCAAGCCATTGCCGGTTTTTCTCGATGTATTCTTTTTTTGCCATTGTCGGTGTTGGTTATTTGAAAATGTGACGAATTGTTTCCAGCGGTTCGTAGAAAATCATGCGCGGACCTGAAAAGCGCATCACCTCGCGCATCTGTTGGCGCATCGACGGCTTGTAGCAGTGTACTGTGCATCGGCGGCACGACGTTTTGCGCTCTCCGAACGGGCAATGCTCCAGCCGCGACTCGGCATAGGCGAGCAACTGACGGCAGCTGTCGCAAAGCTCGCGGGTGCCTTCTTTCTTGCGGCACTATAGGCGCAC
>OGLM01003402.1_pt1 | contig 12961 bp, 14 predicted proteins | sample 1572531 | NCBI WGS metagenome assembly OGLM01 (sample SAMEA2581909, study PRJEB24529) | metagenome | biome: Human gut stool | place: China | collected 2011 | reverse complement strand
AGTCAGCATCATTTGTGCCATAACTTAAACCTGAAATGTAAATGTTCATCTAAAAATTTTATTAAAATAAATACTATTTTGGAGTGAGGAGGATAATTACAGAAGAGGACTACTTGCTAATAATATATTAAAAAGAAGAACTACACAATAATAATTCGTAACTCAAACTCTGGGAACAAAGATAATGTAATAAATCAGAAAAATACGTTTATATTCATTCTTTTTCGGAAGAAAGACGATAATTATCATTTATTAGCACACCATTCACCCTAAATCGGTGAAATACACAATTTCGTCTCTCATTCTTGATATTCTCTCGCAATATATCTACTTTTGTCTTTGTATAACTTATTAAGGGGCACCTCATGAATGTCAGAATAGAACAAAGTTGGAAACAGCAATTACAAGAAGAATTTGATAAACCATACTTCGAAAAGTTGGTTACATTCGTCAAAGATGAATATAAACGGGCACACGTCCTCCCTCTCGGACATCAGATTTTTCATATATTCAATTCCTGTCCCTTCGAAAAAGTAAAAGTAGTTATCCTTGGACAAGACCCTTATCCCAATCCCGGACAATATTATGGAGTCTGTTTTTCTGTGCCTGATGGAGTAGCTATCCCAGGTTCACTAAGCAACATCTTCAAAGAAATACACCAAGATTTGGGAAAGCCAATTCCAACTTCTGGTAATTTGGATCGTTGGGTAGCTCAAGGTGTATTCCCGCTAAACTCTGTTCTTACCGTACGAGCGCACGAAACCGGTTCTCATCGAAATATGGGCTGGGAAATCTTCACAGACGCAGTTATCAGGAAACTAAGTGAAAAACGGGAGAATTTGATATTTATGCTTTGGGGAAGTTATGCGAAAGAGAAACGATCTTTGATAGATACCAACAAACATCTGGTCCTAACCACTGTTCATCCCTCTCCCCGCTCTGCCGAATATGGTTTCTTCGGTTGTAAACACTTCAGTAAAGCCAATGCTTTCTTGCATAGCAAGGGAATAGAAGAAATTGATTGGTAAATAAACGATTTCTCAAAACAGATTATCAGTACCCAAAAACATTCGCTATGAATAAATCAAACAATATCACTCGGGAAGAAATGTGGGCAAAGCAATGCTTGTCTGCTACCGATATTGATTACGCTGTGTGGGAACGGGATAAATCCATACTTCACCAACTTTCAAAAATCTGTCACAACTGCACATTTGTTGTCGATGTTTACAAATGCAATTACACGTATGCATCCTCGAATTTCGTTGATTTACTGGGGTATGACAGTCACAAGATAGAAACTTTGGAAAAGCAGGGAGATTATTTAGAATCACGTATTCATCCGGACGACCGGGCGCAACTGGCAGCATTACAGGTCACGTTAAGCCAGTTCATTTACAGTCTGCCTCTCGAACAGCGAAACAACTATTCCAACATTTACAGTTTCCGTATACTCAATGCCAGGCAACAATATATACGTGTCACCAGCCGACATCAAGTTTTGAAGCAAGACCATAACGGCAAAGCATGGCTCGTAATAGGTAACCGTGAATATGTATTCAAGGCTTCTTCCAAACTTACATATTTTCCTACCGTTGTAAAATTAAACACCATAAGAACAATAAAGATATGACGATTCCATACTAAACTCGAAATATTTTTATTACATTCACAGCATGAAATGCAGAATTATACTCGAACTATTAGCAATTCTCTTTTTTACAGGATGTTATAACAGAGAACAGATTTCCCGGCTTGACGAGGCGGAAGCACTGTTACAAAATAAGCCGGATAGTGCCTTAACAATATTACAACAACTCAAATCGGAAGGTAGCCAGGCTGAACAGGCCAGGTATGCGTTGCTTTATTCAGAGGCTTTAGACAAGAATCATATCAAAGCAACAAATGATTCGCTGATTCGTCGGGCTTGGGAGTATTACAAACATCATCCCAAAGATTTACGCCGTCAATGCAAGACTCTTTATTATTGGGGAAAAGTCAAACTGCGCGCAGGAGACAAACCGGGAGCGTTACGTCTTTTCCTAGAAATTGAAGAGAAACTGAAAGATACCAATGAGCCTTATTATGCGGGGCTTTTATACAGTCAAATCGGTGAAGTGTATTATGACCAGATGAACTATAGCCGGGCTTATCATTATTTTCGTGAAGCTCGCAATAACTTCCGGCAGTCTGATAACACTCGCGAAGAAACAGAAGCAACTCTCGATATGGCAGCCGCAACTTTCAATTCGAAAGATATGGAGAAAGCCATGCGGCTCTATTCTGCCGCACTCGATTTGGCCGATGAACACAAGTTCGATAAGTTAGCCAAAGCCAGTCTCACCAATCTTGCTTCTCTCTATGTAGTGTCAGGCAAGAAACAAATTCCTCATGACCTGCTGCAACGTATCGAACTTTCTGCCCGGCAAGATACGCTCTACGGATATCATACGTTAGTAGATGTGAATCTACTGAAAAACCGTATAGACAGCGCACGCTACTATCTGGCTCTCGCAGAAGCACAAACTACCGACATCCGTGACTTGGCCGACCTGCAATATACCGCATATCGTATTGAAGCACAAACCAGGAACTTTGAGAAAGCAACCGATAACATACATCGTTATATCTATCTGACTGATTCGCTGACACGTTCAAACATGCAGTTTTCCGCCGGCATGGTGGAACGCGAATATTTTAAAGAACGGACTGACTTTGCCGAATACCGGATGAAAAACCGTACTATCTGGGAAATCGCAGCAGCAACTGTAATCCTTCTGATGATAGGAGTGGCTTATTACATCACCCGCCAACGCCTGCGACTGCAACGCGAACGTACCGACCGCTATCTGCTACTGGCAGAAGAAGCCAATTCCGAGTACAAAACTCTGACCGAACGCATGGAAGGACAACGCAACACTGAAAACCATCTAAAAGGATTGATAGCCTCTCGTTTTGACATTATCGACAAATTGGGAAAAACTTACTACGAACGCGAGAATACCGCATCACAACAGGCCGCCATGTTCCACGAAGTGAAACAAATAATCACCGATTTTGCAGAAAATAATGAAATGCTGCAAGAACTGGAGCTAATCGTAAATACCTGCCATGACAACGCTATGCAAAAACTCCGGAATGATTTCCCTGCAATGAAAGAAGCTGACATTCGGTTACTCTGCTATATCTTTGTAGGTTTTTCACCACAAGTAATAAGCCTGTTCATGAAAGATACGGTAGCCAATGTATATGCCCGGAAGTCACGACTTAAATCACGTATCAAATCAGCAGAAACTGCTAACAAGGACCTGTTTTTATCACTTTTCGGATAGGTGTTAGGCCAGTGTTAGAAATCTGAGAACCCATTCAAAATAACTATCTGAATATCAACACTATTAAAACACCAGTGTTAGATTTACAAGATCGTATCATAACTCAAAAATGATACGATCTTACTACTTTTGCATTCGAAAAAATTGAAAAAAGAGAAGATTATGAGAAAGATTGTTATTCTGCTAGGTATCATACTTTTTATGATAGCGTGCGAAAAAGGAAACGAAGAAGTGAGAGAAGCTAAAGTAGTGGTTGTCGTTTATGATGAGAATGGAAAAATTGCAACGGGTATTCCCGTAAAGATGTATAATGAAAAAGATTATAAAGTTTTTGAGAAAGATAATCTGACCTTACCTACTGCGGTTGCCCGAACCAATGAAAGCGGGATAGCCACCTTTATTTTACCGCAAGAAGAATGGTTCGCAGCACAGTCGCAACGGTTCTTTACGTTCGTGGTACAAGAAGGTGGCGGACCTGATAACTACCAGATATGGTCTTCCGGCAGAACCGTAGAAGCAGGTAAAGTAGTGAAAATAGAAATACGTTTAACCCAATTCCCTAACTAAGCTTTTATCACAATGAAACAAACTAAACTTAATATATTAATAGTACTTTGCCTGCAAATGATGACAGGACTTACATTACTGAGTTGCAGCACTGAAAACGATGAATTCAAGAAGGAACTGCCTCCGACGGAGCAACCATCTGAACCCACAGGAGCCTTACTTGAACGTTTTTCCATAGACCAGCTGCCTGCAAAAACGATTTATGCATTAGGAGAGAGTATAGACTTAACTGGACTCAAAGTGACAGGTGAATATGATGATGGGAAACAACGGTCCGTGAATGTTGCCCCAAAACAGATCAGTGGTTTCTCGTCATCTGCCCCTGTCGACAAACAGGAAGTGACCATAACAATAGAAGGAAAGCAGAAGAGCTTTACTATTCAGGTGGCACCTGTTCGCGTGGAAAACGGAGTTCTGACAGAAGTTCTGAAAGGGTACGATGAAATCATACTCCCCAACAACGTGAAATCCATTCCTAAAAACGCTTTCAACGGCAGTAAAATAAACAAGGTGACACTCAATGAGGGACTGAAATCCATCGGAGATATGGCTTTCTTCAATTCAACTATTCAGGAAGTTATATTTCCCTCGACTCTGGAACAGCTTGAGGAAAACATATTCTACTATTGTTATCACCTCAAAAAAGCAGATTTAAGCCGGACTAAACTCACTAAACTTCCCGCAAGCACCTTTGTATATGCAGGCATTGAAGAAGTGTTATTACCTGCTACGCTGACAGAAATCGGTGCACAGGCATTCCTCAAGACGTCTCAACTGAAAACGATTGAGATTCCGAAGAACGTCAGAACAATCGGGTTGGAAGCATTCCGGGAAAGTAGCATTACAACCGTGAAGTTACCGAATGGTGTTACAAACATAGCGCAAAGAGCCTTTTATTACTGTCCGGAATTAACGGAAGTGACAACTTACGGAACTGTTTTCAATGATGATCCCGAAGCTATGATTCACCCTTACTGTCTGGAAGGATGTCCCCAATTAACACGTTTCGAAATTCCACAAAGTATCCGGATATTGGGACAAGGATTATTGGGCGGTAACAGAAAAGTCACTCAACTGACCATTCCGGCAAATGTGACACAGATTAATTTTTCAGCATTCAATAACACAGGTATCAAAGAAGTCAAGGTAGAAGGGATAACACCCCCACAAGTATTTGAAAAGATATGGTACGGATTTCCGGATGATATTACTGTCATTCGTGTTCCCGCCGAATCTGTAGAGAAATATAAAACCGCAGCCGGTTGGCAAGACTACACAAACAAAATACAAGCGTCCTGATGATTTATCTGAATTTTCGGTTATCATTGTAAAAGTCGATTCCACATCTGCTTTTTATGATGATAATCGGAAATTCTTTTTTATTCGGTTTCTGTCAGATATATTCAGTAAATATTCCGCTATATATTCTTCTTTACTCCCAAATACTGTTCTATTTTCCAGTTTTATTCTTTATCTTTGACGCAATAAAACTACTTCGAATTCACAAATATAGAAAACGGCAAGAGGATGCCAGACATATAGTTATGACTATACTAATTATTATAGCTGTAGTAGTAGTGATTTTCATCGCTATTTACAACTCACTGGTGCGAAAAAGAAATGAGACGGAAAATGCTTTCGCAGCCATCGACGTAATGCTGAAAAAGAGATACGACTTGATTCCTAATCTGGTAACTACAGTCAAAGAATATGCAGAACATGAAAAAAGCACATTCGCACAGATTACGGAAATGCGCAACAAGTCGTACGCATCTTTCTCTAATCAGGATAAAGAAAATCTGGACTCTGCTTTCTCACAAGCCTGTACACACTTTTTTGCCATTGCAGAAAATTATCCGCAACTGAAAGCGTCTGAAAACTTCGAACAGTTACAACGTGCGCTTAACGAAACTGAAGAGCAGCTTTCGGCAGCACGCCGAACTTTTAACGCTTGCGTCACTGACTATAATAATGCAGTACAGACTTTCCCGTCAAATCTGTTGGCCGGTATGTTCGGTTTCACACGCAAAAACGTATTCTCCATTTCCGAACAGGAACGTACTGTTCCGAATGTGAATAACTTGTTGAATCAGTAAAAAACAATATATAATATGGCAGAAAGTCCGCAATTTGAGACATTGGTACAAAGTCTTTCCTCTACTCTGCAAAGTCTTGAACAAAAACGCAAAGAACTAAAGAAGCAGGGACATTCCACCGGGACATGGGCAGGAGGAATTGTTTTTGTGATTGGTATTGCATTTTCACTTTATATCAATGTCGCACTCATTGGAATTGGCATTGCAGCAGGTATTGCTTTGTTGATATATTACAGTTGTGTAAATGCCAAATCACAGGAGCTATCCTCCTATTATAAACAGGAAGTAATCGCACAAATATTACAATCTTTTTGTGAAAATGCCGTCTTCACCCCCGAAGAGGGAATCAAAGAAAGTACATTCCGAAACTGTGCCTTGTTCACTTCTCCCGACCGTTATCACACAGAAGATCTGATACAGGGACGTGTAGGAAAAACGGACTTCTGCTGTGCGGAAATTCATGCCGAAGAAAGAAAAACACGTGTCAATTCAAAAGGGCAGACAAGTCACTATTGGGTAGATATCTTTAAAGGTTTCTTTTTCATTGCCGATTTTCAGAAAGACTTTCAGGGACATACCACTATTTTAAGGAATAGCCTGTTCAAACTAAGCTCCAGCGGTTCGCGGGTGAAACTGGAAAATCCGGATTTCGAGAAAACATTCGATGTTTACTCTACAGACCAGATTGAAGCACGCTACCTTCTTTCTCCTTCAATGATGGAACGACTTCTTGCACTAGACAGAGAATTCAATAGAAACATAACAATTAGTTTCAGAGATTCAAATATCCTGATAGCCATTCCCGAATCAAGAAATCATTTTGAAGCCAGCATCTGGAAACCGATGGATGACCTTAGCCAGCTCAAAAACGATTTCAGCATGATTCATGCATTGGTCTCTATTGTAGAGGACTTGAATCTTAATACACGAATCTGGAGCAAAAAATAAAAACGAATCAGCAGAAACAGAACCCATTTTATATGTCGGACTTAATAGAGGTTTGATTGATACTTCTATAGAGTTTCTGCAACTCAAATCTCCCCGTTGACTCCTAATCCAAATAAAGCAAAATCACCTAGGCAGGGATCATCCGGAAAGACTTCAGCCAATGCAGCGGTGATCCGACGGGCATTCTTCAAAGAAAAAGTTTCCGTATCCGTCAACTTGAAGTAATAAGCTACCCTACAGACATGAGTATCTAACGGAACAATCAGGTCTTTACGATCAAAACTCTCCCAAACACCCAAATCAACCTCCGAATCCCGACGAATCATCCAACGCAAAAACATATTCAGTTTTTTCTGTGGATTTTTTGCAGAAACCTCAAGAAAAGCACATAACTTTTCCATCGGTATTCCGGTATACACATTTAAAGCTTCCTCTAAACTGTCAAAGCAGGAGTAAGCTGTATACAAACGCTGAAAATATCCATAAAAATCATCATATGACAGCATTCGATAAAAACTATTCTTCGCTCCCGCAGGGAAATCGTCCTTCCAACGGCATGATAATACATATCGGTAAGGCGAATCTCCCATTAATCCATGTAACTCCTCTGCTTTCTTCCGTATCTGCTTACGATTACCAAAACTCATTATTGCCGTCAGCAGACCGCTAATTTCAATGTCCTGTTTCAGTGTGTAACGATGAGGGAACTGCACCGGATCACTTTCTATAAAACCGGCACAATGATAAATTTCCGCACACATCAATAGCTTGTTCTTTATATCTTCAGTCATTTCAAAAAAAGGTATCAATCATTAAAGATGCAAAAATACATATTCTAATTCTATTTTCACTCCAAATATAAAACTGACATATCTTTTAGATTATGGTATAATATTGGCATATTAACCATAGGAAGGAACAACTTTCCCAATAACGAGATCGTGATTAACAATCTTATTTTTAAATATTTGCAATATTCAAAGTAACTAAAAAGCTCAATAGAAGCTTTCTATTTTGAAAAAAAGCATTCCATTTTGAAAAAAGATTAGCAACCAATAAAATACCAGATAACGATGAAAGTTTGTAAATTTGAAAAAATAAAGAACGAGGAAGAGATAATACGGATTATTGATTGTATTCGAAACGAACATCCTCATGTAGTAGTAATTCCAACAGCAATACCTCTACAGAAATGGCTGCAAAAAATTTCTGCCAGCTGGTTTCACCATGAAGACGAAACTTCACATTCTATTATCAATACAATAGAAGAATATTACTATACATTAGCAGATCATCTTATCACAAGTAATAAACTTAACAAAGACATAAATGTACTTATCCAAAAATACTGTAATAATATCCACAACTTAGTGGAAGGAAAAGCTGATTTACTTATAGATAAAATAATAAAAGCTGAAATATACCGACTATTTAGCCATTTATTTACTTATTGCCTACGTGAACAAGGTATAAATGCCAAGTTACTCGACACCAGCATATTTATGCAACTCAATCTTGAACGAAAGCCTGACATTCCCTATATCCAGGAAAATATCCGACCATATATAGAGCAAAATCAGGATACTGAAATATTCATAGCTCCTCTCTCCTTATGCCAGAACGTATATGGTGAAATAGATTTTGTTAACAAAAAATACAATGATTATTACACTATCATATTGGCTACGGTCTTTAATGCAAATGAAGTCCTCTTATCAACAGAAATCAATCATATCTGTGCAAATCTAAATAACCAGCGCGAACAGCACTCTCTGACTTATGCAGAAGCCGAACAACTGATAAATAATGGTGCATATTTACTTTATGCAGATTGTATCACTCTTGCAGCACATTCAAATATAGCCATCCGCCTGATAGATACCAATGATACGACAACCGAAAAGCTATATATTTCTTCCCATGATACGAAAAACAATATAAAAGCGATACTTGTACAAGATTCGGTCACCCTCGTTCGTTTTACCTCATTGAATGTACTCCCCGACTATTTACTGATGGGTAAACTACTGGAAGTTATAGGCAAATATAAAATCAAAATTATTTCTATGGCCTCATCCAATATATCCGTTTCCATGATCCTAGCCGCCAGCCGTGACACATTGCGCATCATTCAGAGAGAACTACACAAATATGTAAAAATGACTACCGATGAGAATATGTCCGTAATACATGTTATAGGCTCCCTTCATTGGAAACACAAACAGATAGAAAGCAGTATTATAGAAACAATCAAAGATATTCCCATATCCCTAATCGCTTATGGCAGTAATGACCACTGTTTGACTATATCAGTCCATACTACCGACAAAAACAAAGTCATCCGTTTATTATCACAACAATTTTTCAGGCAACTTTCCGCTTAGCAGGAAACAGGGTAAGCAACATATACCGTATTCCTACCGTAATCCATACGGAAAAAACAAACGGAGCAGTCAGTGTAGTAATTCCGACATCCATTCCCAAAAGTTGAAGAAAAACAGATAATAACACGGAGAATACGGCATACACTCCCCCGCTCCATGTCTTGTCTCCCAAAGCGATAGCGCATAACACACCATTATATCCCATTAGCCCTGCATTCAATACCGCAGATTCGACTCCTGCCAACAGAGCTACAGGAATAGGCAACAATGCTCCCAACACCGTATAGACAGCATTCACACGAGAATTAACCAAAATACCTAAAAGAAAAAACAGACCTGTCAATACAGCGCCACCTTGGAACATCACTTGTCCAATATTCAGGCTAAACGACTGTAAGAAAGCGAATGCTTGCGTTCCCGCAGTATTTTCGGATTTCAATAGTAAAGAAGGAAACCAGCAAGAACAGACAAACAGTAATATCCATACAGACAGAATAAAAGGAGCCGTAAATCCGGAGATAAAACGTTGCAAACTAAAAAGCCGTACAATCCACGTGGATAGGCAAGAAACAACAATCAATAATAGCAAGGAAGGCAAAGTTATCGACATAAAAAGTATATATATTTTATCTATCACACATAATAAACAGACATTTTTATACATTCATTATACAAAGAGTTGCCCTATTATTGAGCAACTCTTTTAAATATAAAACTTCTTAAGTTCAAACTTAACTTGTGATACCTTATACGGACATATTCTTACTTATAAGTTAACGGAACTTCAAAGATATTCACTCACAAAACCTACTATTATCCAAAGCTGAAGGGAAAAGTGCTTTCATCAGATAAAGCAATTAATCCATTTTTCCGTTGGATACAAATTTTGTTCTCTCGTGCCAACCAACCGGCAGCCAATGCTGTACTTTCTACGCTTAGGTTTAATCTTCTCGCCAATTCAGGTATTGAAATTTCACCAATTTCTTTCAGGGCATACCAGACCTTTCCGGCATTGTTCCCTACAATTGTTTTATCCATGGCTATTTTTATTAATAATTCGGTTACAATATAATCATTTTCAATAATAGTTTATAACAAAACCTGCTTTTTTATTTTAGTTTTTGACATTATTTAAAACAAGAAAATCAATTTCGCAATTAACGGTTAAAAATTTGGTCATGGTTCACACCATAACACCACTGTAAGGTACATTATATATCAAAATAAATTCTCAAAACAGGTATAGGGCAACCATAGAAAGAAAATAGAAAGTTGACATTTCCGCAATATCGGACAAGTCATTTCGTTTTTTTACCAATACCTTTGCGAAGTGAAATACCAAAATTAGTTATGCAACAGAAAAAAACAACGAAAGAGGAATATCAAAAGTGCGTAAATGTTGTAGTGGAATACATTATCCAACATTTAGGAGAAGATATTGATTTAAAATCTCTGGCCAGAATTTCAAACTTTTCTCCTTTTTACTTTCACCGGATCATGAAAGCTTTTCTCGGTGAACCGATTGGTACGTTTATTGTCCGGACGCGGACAGAAGCTGCCGCACGCCTACTCCGCTACTCGGATATTCCGATTGCTGACATCGCCTACCGGATTGGTTACGCATCCCCTTCTTCATTATCGAAAGTATTCAAGCAATTTTATGGCATTTCACCTTTAGAATATAGAAACAATAAAAACTTTGTAATTATGAAACCAGCGATTATCAGGCCAGACCTGGAACTAAAAAAAGAGATCAGAAATGTCTCGGAACGGAATGTGATTTATATCCGCCTTACAGGCGACTACAAACTGAATGATTACGGTGGCACTTGGGGCCGTTTATTCCAATTCATCAAAGAACAAAAACTGCCGATGGGAGATTTCAGCCCGCTTTGCATCTACCACGATGATCCGAAAGTGACGCTAGCCGAAAAACTGCGTACAGACGTATGCATGGTAATGCCTGTAAAGGTTGCCCCCAAAAGTGATGTGGGATTCAAGGTTATCCCAGCCGGACGTTATGCTATTTTCCTTTATAAAGGCCCGTATGACAATCTGCAAGCTGTGTACGATACGATTTACGGAAAGTATCTGCCCGAAATGGAATGTACGATACGTGATGAAGCCAGTGCTGAACGCTATCTGAACAATCCATGTGACACTCCCCCCGAAGAGTTGTTGACGGAGATCTATATTCCGGTAGAATAATCCGGATAAGGGGACGAAGGAACAGCAGTCACTTCCAGACAGGCTGTTTCCGACAAATGAGAAATGTTGATTTGCGGCCGGAGGTTTATTTCATGAAAGACAGCAGACATCCGCTTGAGATTATACTCAGGAAGAGTGTATAAACGACGAAGAAAAAACTGTTCTATCAACCGAATACAAACTGCATTATCAGAAGTATCCGTGACCTGTTTCACTAAATCCGACAGTTCTACATCTTCCATCGCATCGGTATCTACAGTCTGCCCGCGGAACAAATGACTGGGTATGTGAAACAATGCTTTTACCGCATAAGGTTGAAAAACAACAGTAATCATCTCTATCCTGCCTGTAGACAATTCTTTAGATAACGGAAAGTCCATATTCGTAGGCTTCCGACATCGCATTGTAATCTGCATCGGAATATGCGCCTTTATCTCTTGCTTTCTGCATATCTTTCATAAACGATTCCACAGAAGACAGGAAGCTATAATAATTCTTTTGCTCTTCATCATAGCCTGTGACAGCAGGAAGTTTCTTTGCAGCTTCGAGTTCTTTCTTCAATTCTGCCATCTTCACATCAATGCGAGCACCCTCCAGTACATGTTTGCGGGAATAAAGATTCATTATGCTTTGCACAGTGCCGGACATCTTACGCATAGCCATGATTTGATCTTTCAACGGTTCGTCGGCAAGAAGATCTTTTTCAGCCTGTTCCGTGAGAGGGCTTAGAATATCAAAAATCACTTGTTTATATTCGGACATTTCTACACTTAGCCGATAGTTTTCATCCAAGAGCTTGCCAGCCTTGGCTGTCTCTTTGACCTGCTTGTAAGAGAGAAACTTATTAAAATTATCATAGAATTGCGCCCGTGCACTGAAAAGTCCTCTATAACTCTGCTTCAGATTCTGACGGACTTGTATATTAAAGTAATCTCCCGGATCCATCAATTCCGCAGTGTCTCTGGCAGATACTTCAGGCGGTGCTATCGGAGATACTTCAGGAACTTTTCCTGTCTGTTCCATATATCCCAAGACCGCATTTACGTCTTTTGCATTAGCTACATGCCTCAACACGATGAGCGATGTATGATAATAGTTTATCACTTTACTGGCATTATCCAATTCCTCCGGAGTGACGGAGGACGCAGCCTGTTTCTTGTTTCCTCCCGAACAGGAAACCAATAAGAAAGCACCTATCAGTGCTCCAAACAATAAGATATTCTTCTTCATAATAATGGTTAGTTTATTGAGTCTTTCGTACTATAACAATAAAAATCGTTTTTTGTTATAGACAAACAATGCATATTCGAAAAGTGTAGTGGAGAGATTTAAGATGCTGTTGACTATGATTAAGGAATAAACAATCATAGTGTATAAAAACAAAAAATGGCTACTCATCACGAGCAACCAATCTTTTGTTAACCTT
>OGLM01003401.1_pt1 | contig 12961 bp, 8 predicted proteins | sample 1572531 | NCBI WGS metagenome assembly OGLM01 (sample SAMEA2581909, study PRJEB24529) | metagenome | biome: Human gut stool | place: China | collected 2011 | reverse complement strand
AGCGAAGCGAACACAACCCTTCTACACAACCCGCGGCGAAGCCGCGCCCCTTTTTTATTTGCGGCGACAGCCGCCACCACAACCCTTTGAACCCTCTGAACCTTCTGAACCCTTTGAACCCGGGGGCGCTTTGCGCCCCCTATTTCTTTTCGTTCCTTGTAAAGAACTTCCTCATTTCCTCAGGAATATCCTTTTTCAGGATAGTGAGGGGCAGGTCATTTTCCGTTTCCCCTGCCTTCAGGCGGTCCGCCAGGAGGTCGTTCATGAAGGAGGCGGCGGAGAGTTTCTCTTCCTTGCTCTTCACATCCTCCTTCAGCTGCTCTATATGCTTCCTGTAAAGCTCCATGCGCTGGGGACGGGTGGCGGCACCCTGCATGTAGAGGGAAATGAACAGGCTGATTTCCTGGATAGGCATATCCACGTTCCGAAGGAACTGGATCATGCGAAGCATGGCGATGTCGTGGTCCGTGAAGATACGCACGCCGCCCACGCTTCTCCGGACGAACTGGAGGAGCCCCTTCTTGTCGTAAAACCGAAGAGTGGTGGATGGAATGCCTGTGAGCTCCACCACATCCTTCATGGTATATAAACGTTCTGCCATAAAATTTACCCCTGATAAGAATTAAAATGAAATTCCAATTTCTGCATGAAAGAAATCCCTGCTTTGCGAAGAAACAGGGGATTCCAAGCCATGGAAACTGCGGAGTTCTGTTCATAAACTTAGCCATAAGTATAAGGCGCGCAGTAAAGAACCTGTCAATAGTACATCGGGGGGGGGTAGAGAGCATATACATATGGTCAAAAAACTGAAAAAGTGTATCCATAGATTCCGTATTCTCAGGAAAGGCCCTGAAAATCGGATAAAATTTTTCTATATCTCGGGGAAGCATATTTTATAGCAAAGAGAGAAAGCCCCAAATCACGGACAAAAATAGATACTTAGAGTAAGGTACATAGTGCTTGACCATGGCGCGGAGCAGGGTAATTGCGGATTCTTTCGAGAAATGGTACCGTAAATACAGCCGCGGGAAGGAGGCCCCCTTCCCATGGCGGACGGACAGTAGGAGAAAAAAGCAGGCAGAGGAAACACGGTCACTCGCGCTGAGGCTTTCTATCTGAACTCCTGAAAAACAAAGGGCTCCGTTTTCTCTATTGTTTATTTCAAAGGAGCGAAGAACTATGAAAAAGATTCTCGCAATCGCAGCTGCAGCTGCACTGACTGCTGGCGTTTCCGCTTTCGCAGCAAATCCATTCTCCGATGTTTCCACCGATGACTGGGCTTACCAGGCAGTATCCGACCTCTCCGACCAGGGCGTTGTAGAAGGCTATCCGGACGGCACCTTCAAAGGCGAAAGAAACATTACCCGTTATGAACTGGCTCAGATCATTGCCCGCCTCATGGCTAAAGAAGACCAGCTGAACGCTGAACAGCGTGCAACCCTGGACAAACTGGCCGGCGAATACGCTGACGAACTGGCTAACCTGGGCGTTCGCGTTTCCAACCTGGAAAAGAAAGTCGGCAATATTTACTGGTCCGGCGATGCTCGTATGCGTTACATCAACAATAATGAGATTGACGCTGAGACCGGTGAAACCAAGGATGCTTGGGATGGCCGTATCGCTCTGAACGTTAAGGGACAGGTTAACGACAGCACCTATGCATTTGGCCGTCTCAGAACTGATATGAACTTCAAAAACGAACAGAATACCTCTAATACCTATGCTGAACAGATTTATGTAAATCATAACTTCGGCAAGGATGTTTCTGTTCGTCTTGGCCGTCAGCCCATCGCTTTCGGTGACCAGGGTGGCTGGCTCTACAATGGTTCCAAAGGCTATGATGGTGCGCAGGCAGCTTACAACAATGGCAAACTGAATGCTACTGTTGGCTATGGTCAGTTCAACGTTGCTCCTGGAGATTTCTCCTATGATGAAGACCAGAACAAAGCAGATATGTTCTTCGCTAAAGCCGGCTATGACTTCGACTTCGCTAAACTGGGCGTAGACTACATCGCATTCCAGGATAAACATGTTACCGATAAATTTGATAATACAAAACCTGAAATCTGGGGCATAAACCTGAACATTCCGGTTCAGCAGTTCAACGTATTTGGTGACTACTACAAGAACACCACTGCTCCGTCCGAAATGAAGGACGACGCTTGGAATGCTGGCCTCGGCTACGGCAAGGCTGACTGGAAGAAACCGGGCACCTGGAATCTTGCAGTTGCATACAATGAAGTAGGCAATGGCGTATACTTCGGTGGTCAGACCTCTACTTCCTATCAGACCTCTGTAATGAGCTACATCCCTGCTGGTGCTAAGAAGCTTACATTCTGGAACGCTCTTGCTAATGTAACTCTCCAGCAGAACGTACAGCTCCGTGCTGAATACTCCTTCGATGTTGATTCTCACACTGATGACCTGAAGGACAAAGATTCCTGGACCGTTTCCCTGAACTACAAATTCTAATTTCTGAAAAGAAAAGAGAATATAGTTTCATAAACAAAGAAGAAGCTCTCGAAAGGGGGCTTCTTTTTTTGTGCCGCTTTCTGTGGAGTCTTGGGAGGCGGGGAACACATAGGGAAAATTGTAAATGGTAAATTGTAAATGGTAAATGAAGGTGGGCGCCTGCGGCGCCAGTATGAATAAAAGGGGAACGGCTCAAACCCTTGCGTCCCTCAAGGGGAAACGAGGAATGGAGGCAGGAGATAGTGAGCCATATGCTCTTTGCACCATCCTTTGAACTCTCTGAACCCTTGTGAATCCTTTTCCCAGAAATGAGATAACTCTTCCCGCCTACGGATTATATAAGCAGAGAGGCGAAAAGGCCTGGCAAAAGTCCTTCATCATCCCGCGAAGCGCTCTATCCATGGAAGCGGGAAAGAAAGGAACGGAGCCATTCATGAATTTCCACCTCTCCGGCGCGCCGAAAACTCCATAAAAACTCCTGAGGATGACCTGCTGGAAATCCTGGTGGCAACTATGGCTATACCTGTTTTTCCCTGACGACACAGACATTCCGCTTCGGCGGCTGCCCCTGGCCGATTCACTGAAGAAGGTAACCTTGAGGCCCTACCACGCATCAGCATGGGACGAATCAGGAGTTTTTGTGATGAATGAAAAGGAAAAAGGGGCTGTGAAGAAATGATTGATTTCTCCTCGGATAGTTAGACATTGGGCGGCAGACGCCTTATCATAGGTCTGCAAGGAACAAATTGACGCAAACACTCACCCCGCTTCATTGTCATTTCGACCGAAGCGAAGCGGAGTGGAGAAATCTCCCTCTCCCAATGGCACAAGCCGCATTGGGGCGGAGATCTCTCGACTCAGAGTCTCAATAGAGCCAAATACCTTTGCTCTCATATCGACATGCAGCTCCGCTCGAGATGACAATGCGGAGAACAGCATACTGTTATTTTTGGCAATTTTCTGAGTTTATAACCGAGGTGGAAAAGGGGCTGTGAAAAAATGATTAAACATTTTTTCACAGCCCCTCTTTTGTGTCTGAAATTTCCTACATACAGGGAACTTTCCGGAAAAGCAAAAAAATTCCGACTGATAATCGGAATTTTTGGGAAAAAGCAATCTTTATAGGATATAGGTGGAAAAATAATAAAGGCACGAAAAGCGTTGACACCATACGATTCCTGCACCATTCAGGAGCTTCCCCCTTTGGTGGCTGTGCCACCACCTTTGCCCCGCAAAGCGGGATAGGGGGCGGCCGCCAAAGGCGGCCAATTCAGCACGTTACTAAGTACCGTAAAGATACATTAACCATTGCGTCCCCTTTGAGGAAGAGGAAACACGATTCGTAGGGGAGCAAAGCGACCTGGGAATCCAGTGACATGTTTCCCATCGGGGCGAAAAGGGCCACGTGCATGAAAACTTGCCTCCCCCTGCTTGCAGGGGGAGGGGGACCGCTGGCGGTGGAAGGGGTTGCTAAGCGGAGAATTGAGATATATGTTTCTTGTACCACTACGGAAAGCCCCCTTTGATGGCTTGTGCCACCACCTTCCCCCCACCAAAGCGGTGAACCTTCTGAACCCCGTCATGAGAAAGGAGCCCATCATGCCTATCTATCTTCCTGCCAGAGTGCTCCGCGACATTTCAAAATTTGCCTCCAGAAACCACATTCACCGGGTCATCCTTTTCGGCTCCCGGGCCAGAGGCACCCATACAGAGCGGAGTGACATAGACATTGCTGTCAGCGGGGGAGACTTCGACAGCTTTTACCGGGATATTAAAAATGATGTACATTCTCTCCTCATGTTTGACGTGGTGAATCTGGATGATGGTATTTCCGAAGAATTACAGAAAGAATTGGACAGAGACGGAGTGGTGATTTATGAAAAACTTGATAATTTCCTAAGCTGCCTCAAGGTACTGGAAAAGGCGGACTTCGGCCTGGCAGAGAATAATGAAATCTACCGCACCGGCATTATCGGCCAGTTCAACCTGACCTTCGAGCTGGCTTGGAAAGCCCTCCAGCAGGTCCTCCGTCTTCACGGCGTTCAAGAAGCAGAAACCGGCTCTCCCAGAGAAATTCTCCAGCTGGGCTACAAAGTAGGCTTCGTGGACGATGCGCCTGTATGGCTTCTTATGCTGAAAAAAAGGAACCAGTCCGTTCACCTCTACGACGAAGATGAAATAGACGAACTCATCCTTCTCATCAAAGATACCTTTATCCCCGCCTTCGCCAGACTGGGGAAGACACTGGAAGAGAAATTGGAAGAAATCAAGGAAGAATAAACGGGATTTTAGGATTTCGCCTATAACTCATGACGCCTTCCTTGCCATCATCTCCTTGAACCACCTTATCATGCTAAAAACCATACAACCGGGCTGTGCACATTCTGCAGAGAATGTGCAAGTCAGTCGAAGTTGGCCCATAGCCTGCCCATAAAAGGGCCTTCCTTTTAATCGACTGACCGTTAGGCCCGGTTTGCCTGTTTTCCCCGCCCGTCAGGGCGGTTTTAAGGTTTTATCAAAACTGGCGCCGCAGGCGCCCACCACAACCTTCTGAACCCTTTGAACCTTCTGAACCCTCTGAACCCGGAGCCGCGAAGCGGCCATATAAAAACTGCGGCAAAGCCGCTACCACAACCCTCGGGCCCAAAGGGCCCGTCAAACCTAAGAACCTTCGGGTCGCCAGACCCGTCAATCTTTAGAACCTTTTTCCCAAAGGAGCCTCCTATGACTAAGAAAAACATTCCTGTCAAATTAAATGAAACCTATACCGCCACCATCCGCGACCTGGGAATCCACGGCGAAGGCATCGGCTCTGTGGACGATTTCACCCTCTTCGTGCCCGGCGCCCTGCCGGGGGAGACGGTGACCGCCCGGATTGTGGCGGCCAAGAAATCCTATGCCCAGGGACGGCTGATTTCCATCGACAAACCGTCCCCCTTCCGCACGAAGCCGGAATGCCCGGCCTACCATGCCTGCGGCGGCTGCCAGATTTCACACCTTACCTACGAAGGCCAGCTGGCGGTGAAGGAGCAGCGGGTGAAGGACGTGGTGAGCCGTCTGGGCGGCTTTTCCGAAGACCTGGTGCTCCCCGTACTTCCGGCGGAAAATCCCTGGAACTACCGGAACAAAATGGCCGTGCCTGTGGCCCAGGCCACCGGAGGGCCGGTGATTGGATACTACCGCCAGGGCAGCCACCAGGTGGTGCCCATTGATGGATGCCTCATCCAGGAAGAAGAAAACAACCGGGTCCTCCGCTTTGCCAAGGGCTTCATGGCAAGGCACAGCATCCAGGGATACAACGAAAAATCCCGTAAAGGCTCCGTGCGCCATGTGATGGCAAGAACCGGCGACCACGGCGAAGTGATGGTAGTCATCGTCACTGCCACACCGGCCCTTCCCTTTGCACAGCTCTGGGTGAAGGAAATGAGAGAACTCCTGCCGGAAGTGGTTTCCATCTACCACAACGTACAGAAAAGCCCGGGCAATGTGATTCTGGGAGAAACCCTCCACCACCTCTGGGGCAAAAAGACCCTGACCGCCACCCTGGAAGGCCTTTCCTTTGAAGTATCCCCCTTCTCCTTCTTCCAGGTCCACCGCACCCAGGCGGAAAAACTCTATGATAAAGCCCTGGAATACGCGGCCCTCACCGGCGGCGAGACCGTCATTGACGCCTACTGCGGCACCGGCACCATTTCCCTGTGCCTCGCGAAAAAAGCAAAAAAGGTGATCGGCATTGAAATCGTGAAAGCCGCCATTGACGACGCCTGGAAAAATGCAGAATTCAACCATGTGGAAAATGTGGAATTCCACGCCGCCGACGCCGGAAAGCTGATGCCGGAACTCTATAAAGCAGGCCTCCGCCCCGACGTCATAGTTATGGACCCCGTCCGCGCCGGCTGCAGCGAAGACGTCCTGAAAGCCGCTGCCGCCATGGAACCGAAGCGCATGGTCTACGTTTCCTGCAACCCCGCCACCTTCGCCAGAGACGCAAAGATCCTTGCCGGCCTCTCCTATACCCTCAGAGAAGTCCAGCCCGTAGACATGTTCCCCCAGACCATGCACATAGAAACCGTGGCCCTTCTGGAGAGGGCAGAGTAAGATTTCTGCTCATGCTGGAATCAAATGAGCCATATGCTTCATGCGGCAAATCGGCAGAAAAAGCAAACAACCGGGCTGTGCACATTCTGCAGAGAATGTGCAAGTCAGTCGAAGTTGGCCCATAGCCTGCCCATAAAAGGGCCTTCCTTTTAATCGACTGACCGTTAGGCCCGGTTGTCTTGTTTTCCCCGCCCGCCAGGGCGGTTTTAAGGTTCTATCAAAACTGGCGCCAAAGGCGCCCACCACCACCTTTTGAACCCTCTGAACCGGCCCCCCTTTGGTGCCTGACAGCACCACCTTCCCCCCGCAAGCGGGGGACAATAAAATGAGGGGGCCGAACCCTCTGAACCCGGGCCGCGAAGCGGCCCTTTTTTATAAAAATCTATTGCATTTTCTCTTTTGATAGTTTATGATACGTACAGGTTCATAAAGTTTAAGGTTTAGATTCGAAGAGGAGTCCGTCATGGGCTCCTTTTTCGATTTTCTGAAAGACATCATAGAACCTGCGATTAGAATTACATAAGAAAGAATATTCCCTATTGCGTATAATCATACATTTATAGTATGCTGAAAAAAGCATATTTCCGGCCCGGGGGATATGGGAGGAGAGAGGGTAAGCAGAGGAAACACGGACACTCTTGCAGAGATATTTTCACTCCTTCAGAAAGGGCAGGTTATCTATATATTTTTTTCTAAGGGAGCGATGAACTATGAAAAAAATTCTCGCACTGGCTGCTGTAGCAGCACTCACTGCAGGCGTTTCCGCTTATGCAGCAAATCCATTTTCCGATGTTTCCACCGATGACTGGGCTTACCAGGCAGTGTCCGACCTCTCCGACCAGGGCGTTGTAGAAGGCTATCCGGACGGCACCTTCAAAGGCGAAAGAAACATTACCCGTTATGAACTGGCTCAGATCATTGCCCGCCTCATGGCTAAAGAAGACCAGCTGAACGCTGAACAGCGTGCAACTCTGGACAAACTGGCTGGCGAATACGCTGACGAACTGGCCAACCTGGGCGTTCGCGTTTCCAACCTGGAAAAGAAAGTGGGCAACATTGCCTGGTCCGGCAACGCTCGTATGCGTTTCAACCAGAGCTATGCAGCTGATGATGATGGAATTGCTACCACCAAAGCTGCTGATAAATGGGATGGCCGTATGAAGATTATCGCCAAGGCACAGGTGAACGACAGCACCGTTGCTACTGGCCGTCTCCGTTACGACATGAACTTCAAAGATGCTGATTCCAACAGCAGCGTATGGATGGAAGAACTGAAAGTTAACCATCAGTTCGGCGATGACTTCAGCGTAACCCTGGGCCGTCAGGACCTCTTCCTGGGCCAGACCGGCATTGAATTCGATGATGAATTCGACGGTGCTATCGCTACCGCTAAACTGGGCGGCGTAAACGTAGACCTGGGATATGGCCGTCTCTTCGGTGGCAGACTGGGCAAACCCGTTCTGGTTGATGAAGAAGCTACCAACCCGAAGAACGATAACGAAATGTTCCTGGGCCGTATCTATGGTGACGCAGGCCGCATTTCCTACGACGTAGAATACCTGGACGGCAAGGACTCCCTTGACGCACGCCTCATCGGCGCAGGCCTCACTGCCGGCCTTGGCGGAGACTTCAAAGTATTCGGCGACTACTACAAGAACACCGAATACAAAGGCGACCCCTACACCTGGACTGCAGGTCTTGGCTATGGCGAAACCAACTGGAAGAAACCGGGCACCTGGGATCTGAGTGCTCAGTACATCCATGCTGAAAAAGGCTCCTTCCTGGACGACACCACCTACAACGTTGCTCCGGCTTCCCTGGTTGCAACTGATGCTAACACCGGTGTCAACACCGCTAAATACTGGCTCATCAACGGCGATGTAATTCTCCAGAAGAACGTAAAACTCCATGCTGAATACGCATTCGACGTAAAGACTGATACCAGCACAGATTACGATGACCTCTGGTCCGTATCCCTGAACTATGTATTCTAATCTCTCCTGAGATAAAAAGAAGCTCCTCCCAAGGGGCTTCTTTTTTTGTGTGTTTTTCTAAACCCTGCCTTCCCAGTTATAGGGAAAGGGCCGCGCATCGCTGAAATCTTGCCTCCCCCATCTATGGGGGAGGGGGACCGCGTCAGCGGTGGCAGGGGGAAAGCTGCAAGTCGAAATGACACGCTATGCAGAACTGACCGCCAAACGGCGGCCAAAAACTGCGGCGGAGCCGCTGCCACACCCTTTGAATCTTTCCCCTGCGCCCCCTGAGCGAAGCGAACACAACCCTTCTATACAACCTGCGGCGTTAGCCGCGCTCCTTTTTCCTTAATTTGCGGCGGAGCCGCCACCACTGCCCTCGGGCCCCAAAGGGCCCGTCCCCCTTTGGTGCCTGCGGCACCACCTTCCCCCCGCAAGCGGTGGGACAATAAATATAAGAGCTGAATCCCATTTCCTGCATAGAAAACCATTTACTATGCTTATCGATACTCTTGAATATTCTCCCCCGCCATGGTATACTATGACTACAGCACACATGCAGAAGAAAGTGACCATCGAACAGTATGAAAGGTTGTATTTCTTTTCGCAGCTGAAAGAAACATCCCGCTGAACCACCGGATATCGTACAAACTTCAGCGGAGCATCTCATACAGGGGATTATCCCCGCAAGTGATTGAAAGGAAGGTATTATTATGGCAAAAGCAGACATTCAGGAACAGTATGGTCTCTTCATTAACGGCGAATTCGTTCCCGCTTCTGACGGCGCTACCTTTGACGCCCACAATCCGGCAAACGGCGAGCACTTGGCTTATTTCGCAGAAGCAACCAAAGAAGACGTGGACAAAGCAGTGAAAGCGGCAAGAGCAGCCCTTCCCGCCTGGTCCAAGACCTCTCCCATCGAAAGACAGAATATCCTGCTGAAAATTGCAGACATCATTGACGCCAATGCAGATCATCTGGCACTGGTGGAAACACTGGACAACGGCAAGCCCATCCGTGAAACCAAGGCTGCCGACATTCCTCTTGGCAGCGACCATTTCCGCTACTTCGCAGGGTGCCTCCGCGCATGGGAAGGCTCTGCCACCATGCTCGACGACAACACCCTCTCCCTCATTCTCCATGAACCGGTAGGTGTGGTAGGCCAGGTCATTCCCTGGAACTTCCCCTTCACCATGGCATGCTGGAAACTGGCTCCCGCCCTGGCAGCAGGAAATACCATCGTCATTAAACCGTCCTCCCATACATCCCTGTCCCTCATGGAACTCACCCGCCTCATCCAGGACGTCCTCCCGAAGGGCGTGCTGAACGTCATCACCGGCAAAGGCTCCAAATCCGGCCAGTGGCTCCTTGACCACCCGGACCTGGACAAACTGGCATTCACCGGCTCCACCGAAGTAGGCCACGGCGTATACCAGGCTGCCTGTGACAAACTCATCCCCGTCACCCTCGAACTGGGCGGCAAATCTGCCAACATCGTATTCGACGACGCAGACCTTGCCCAGGCCGTAGACGGCGCATGCAAAGGCATCCTCTTCAACCAGGGCCAGGTATGCTGCGCAGGCTCCCGCCTCTTCGTACAGGAAGGCATTTTCGACGAATTCATCAAACACCTGAAAGCTACCTTTGAAAACGTTAAAATCGGCGACCCCACGGACCCCGAAACCCAGCTGGGCGCCCAGATTTACAAATCCCAGCAGGATAAAGTACTGAAATACGTACAGATCGGCATCGACGAAGGCGCTAAACTCATCACCGGCGGCGAAAGATACACCGAAAACGGCTGCGACAAAGGCTTCTTCATGAAACCCACCATCCTTGTCACCGACAAGAACAGCGACCGCGTATGCCAGGAAGAAATCTTCGGACCGGTAGTGGTGGTACAGAAATTCAAGACCGCCGACGAAGTCATCGCCCTGGCCAACGACAGCGTATACGGCCTCGGCGGCGCCGTCTTCACCAAGAACATCGACACCGCCCTCAAAGTAGCCCGCGGCGTTCGTACCGGCCGTATGTGGGTCAACACCTACAACGACCTCCCCGCAGGCGCCCCCTTCGGCGGCTACAAACAGTCCGGCATCGGCAGAGAAACCCATAAAGTCATGCTCGAACACTACAGCCAGATGAAGAACATCTACATCAACCTCAAAGAAGGCGTCAGCGGCATGTACGACATTAAATAATGCAGGCCATGTAAACTGAGAAAAACTCCTTTCCCGCGGGAAGGGAGTTTTTTTATACCTGGGAACCTGCCTCCCCGCCGGGCGAAGAGGATATGCAGCGAAAAATCTTGCGTCCCCTTTAGGGGAAGAGGGCCACGAAGTGGCGAAGGGGTGTACGAGGGTAAGAAACGGAAAGATACGCTGAGGTTAAGCAGGCCGCCGAATGGCGGGCAGGCTGGCAGTGGAGTGTCACTACGGTATTTCACCTCATACACCCTTTGCTGTGCACGTCCTGCAGAGGACGTGCAAGTCTGCCAAGGTTTGCGCCTAGCCTGCACATAAAGGCACTTTCCTTTGAGTTGGCTGACCGTGTCGCGGTGGTTCCCCTCAAGGGAAACAAGGGATTGAGACGGGAATCTTATTGTGTCATCTGCTTCCTGTACCATTCCAGAGGCACCCCCTTTGGTGGCTGGCGCCACCACCTTTCCTCCGCTAAAGCGGGGCACTATGGGTGCTGGGCATTTCGGGCCAAAGTACTTTCCAACCCTATAAAGCAGCACTTTCCTTTTCAAAATCTTATGATAAAATGAAGGTAAAGGAGGTGGTGTGATGGACTACGACACCATAGACGACGTCTATCTGGCTGGTAAAAATCCCGAATATGATGCAGCGGCGAAGAAGCTGCTTTCCAGTAAAAAGATATTGGCCTGGATTCTGAAATACTGCGTGGAAGAATTCAAAGACTGTTCCATTGCCGACATTCGGGACCGCTATATCATAGGTATACCGGAAACAGCATCGGTGCCGGCGCTTCCTGATGAGACCAATGCAGCTGCCAAGATTGGTACCGACCGGATTTCCGGCGAAAGAACAGAAGATACCAGTGTTACGGAAGGAAAGGTTACCTTCGATATCCGTTTCCGGGCCATCACACCCCACAACGAACTGGTGCAGCTCATTATCAACATCGAAGCCCAAAGGAGCCGGCACACATACTATCCGCTCCTGAAACGGGCCATGTACTATGTGAGCCGCCTCATTTCTTCCCAGTACGGCGTGGACTTTGACAAGGCACAGTATGGGAAAATCAAGAAGGTCTACAGCATATGGCTCTGCATGGACGCGCCTGATGACAGAGGCGGCATCACCCGCTACCGCATGCAGGAAGAGCCGGAATATGGAAATATCCTGGATGAAAAAGAAAACTACGACCTGCAGCAGGTGGTCATGGTTTACGTGGCCCACGCCCGTGCAGATATGGAAAACCGTCTCCTGAACCTCCTGGGCGAACTCTTCGTATCAGAAGACGATGCCAGCAGGAAAAAGGAAGAACTGATTGAACATTACGACATTGATTTAAATGATAACGAAGAAAGGCTGGTGAGTACCATGTGCAACCTGAGCGTAGGAGTATATGTAAGAGGGAGAGAAAGTGGGATTTTGGAAGGTAAATTAGAAACCAGCAACCAGATTGTGCTGAACCTTCTGCAGATGCATATGGGTATGGATTTCATCAAGAAAGCTACAGGACGTTCAGAAGAAGATATAAAGAAGGTGGCAGAGGAAAATCATCTGTCAGTTTAGGGAAGCACTGATTCATTCGTAGAGTCTGCTTTTATAAGAATTTTTGTACACTGCTTCGTCATGAGGCTTCTTAAATAATTAATAAGGAATGGAAAAAGAACTCCTTCGGGGGTTCTTTTTTTGGCCGGAAAGGGGCTTGGGAGCTGAATCTTTCGCCATGCATCGCAATAGTCATAGGAGAGAGGCCTATCCTGCCACCCTGGAGGGGGAAGTTTTAGCGGCGCTATGCCTTGGGATGCTTGTGAGGCCATTGCTGCCCTGCGGGTTGTTGTGCCCCCGCACAGCGGGGGAAAGGTGGTGCCGTAAGGCATCAAAGGGGGAAAAGCCGCCGTAGGCGGCTAATCATCGTAATGCTGCTCAAAACGTATGAGTGCAGAAGGATAAACGTAGAGCAGACTTTGACCTCAAGGGGAAACAAGAATGTGTGGGAAAAAATTACCGCCATATATCTCTTGTACCATTCCGGCGGCCCCCCTTTGGTGGCTGGCGCCACCACCTTTCCCCCTATTCAGGGGGCACTATGGACGCTGGGCATTTCGGGCAACCAGTGTTTATGGCAGCAGCGGCAGAAAAACCATACAACCGGGCTTACGCCCGTGGGAAATGCACCCCTTCTGCCGCCTGCGGCGGCGTCTCCCCCGGAGGGGGAGATTC
>OGLM01003395.1_pt1 | contig 12992 bp, 8 predicted proteins | sample 1572531 | NCBI WGS metagenome assembly OGLM01 (sample SAMEA2581909, study PRJEB24529) | metagenome | biome: Human gut stool | place: China | collected 2011 | reverse complement strand
AAATCGAATGTCAGTGTGGAGAGGCTGTATCTGGATCATGGCATTCGTTATGCTGCCAGCCGAGGACACAATGGTCGGGTTATATCCCTTGAGAAGAAGGATAATATGGCAGACCATGTTGTAAAAGACGAGGAACTTGTAAAGGCTTCGACAAATTCCCCTGCAAGTTAGAAAGCGTGACGATATGCGACGGTTGTGACGGTATTTTTGATGCCGGGGTGTAGTGAAAATATCGTCACTATCGTCACGACCGTCACAGATGGATGCATAGATAGCAGTTTCTATATATTTTCAGCGAAAAAGATATAAAAAACTATATCTTTTTAAAAAATTGCTATCAAAAAATATATATGTGACGGAGAAGGAGTAGACGGTGCTATCACTTTGCACTATCATTTTCAGAAATTGATATAGCTTTACACTAGCAAAAGCGGGAAAAACTATCACTTTACACTAGCACATCTGAATGAAACGGGGTAGTTGGATTGACGGAATATCAAAGCCGGCAGATGGAAAAGATACTGAAATTTCTGCGTGATGTAGATCTGTCGCAGGAAGAAATCCGGACACTGATATGGTTAGCCGAGTGGGAAGAAAGCACGGTGGATGCTCTTTTATCTGTAATGGACAAAGTGGCGAAAGCTAGAGAATATAAGGGATTGAAGTAGTATGAGGAGAGAATAAGATAAGACAGCTTTACGAGGTAAAAGTAGTATTTCTAAGAGATTGGAGTAGGACTTACGAGCAGATGGCAGGAAAATATCGGTGCAATGCAGCGGTATTTTCACTGACTGGATGCGGAAGTTAAGCTCCCGGCAGGGCGCAAAGCCTGAGAAGAACGGTTTACCGTTCGGAGCAGGTTGCATTTTTGGAGGTGTCGCAGCCAAAAGTGCCTTTGCGTTACTTTTGACAAAAGTAACAAAACATATTCCGTCTCAGTCATCGCCTAGCGGCTTGACTTTGACTGGAATATGAAATCCCAGAGAAAGAATTACTTTAGAAATTCAACTAAGGGAAGCCAGGCTTCTTCGAAACTTTATCATGCACAGAAATAATGCGCTGATTGATGATATCGAGATCAAAAAAATGCAAAGCAGATTGGAGGAATAAAACAATGAGCAGAGAATTTTTACAGAAGCAATTAACGGATAAAAAAGAAAGGACTGATCGCATATGGAGAGAACTATTTCGGTAACGATAGGCAATGGATGCCTAAAACATAATAACAGGGTATTTGTGGCAGAGAATGTAGATGCCGACAGGATAAGTCAAAATGTTGTATTTGTGCAGAGAGACCTCAGGGGAATTTACCACGAACTGTTTGACGAGGCAGTGAACCGCTACAACGCCAAGCAGAAGCGCAAGGACCGCTGTATCAACGACTACTATGAGCACCTGCGGACAGGCAAGCAGGAAAAGCTCTTCCATGAGTTGATCGTCCAGATCGGCAACAAAGATGATATGGGCGTCCTGACCGAGAACGGCGCACTGGCAAAGGAACTGCTGGACGAGTATATGCAGGGCTTCCAAGAGCGGAACCCAACACTGCGGGTGTTCGGAGCATTCCTCCACATGGATGAAGCTACGCCCCATCTGCACATCGACTTCGTGCCGTATGTGTCCGGCTGGAAGGGCAAAGGACTGGACACCAAGGTCTCCCTGAAGCAGGCTCTGAAGGCCTTGGGTTTTGCAGGCGGCTCCAAGCGAGAATCCGAACTGAACCAGTGGATCAACGCCGAGAAAGAGCAGCTTGCTGCCGTGATGGAGCGGCACGGCATCGAGTGGGAACAGAAAGGCACCCACGAAGAGCACCTGTCTGTGCTGGACTTCAAAAAGCAGGAGCGTAGTAAAGAGGTAGCGGCTCTGGAAGCTGCCAAGCAGGAGTGCCAGACCGACCTGACCGAGATGCAGGAACAGCTGGAAACAGCGCAGACAGCCGTAGAAGCCGCTGAACAGCGGGTACAGAAAGCAGAGCTGACCTACCAGAAGCAGAGCCAGAAGCTGAACAAGCTGGCTCCCATCATGGAGGGGCTGGAAAACCTGTCAGCGCAGTACTCCCAGCGGCCGGAGGAATGGGTGCCGGAAGCAGCCACGTTTGAGACCGCCAAGAACTATCGGGAGAAGAAGGCCATGCCGCTGATCCAGAAGTTGGTGAAGGTACTCTTTGCCCTCCATCGGAAGTACTGGGAGGTTAAGAACGAACGGGATAAGTTCCAGTATTTCTATCAGGACGAGAAGAAGGCTACCCGCCATTTGAGCCAGCAGCTGGAACAGGTAAAAGCTGAGAATTCGCAGCTCTATGCGATGAAACGTGATTTCAGGCGAGTATGGAACTATTTCGGTGCCGAGAAGATGCAGCAGGTCATTGGGATTATGAGGGAGCAGGAGCAGACCGCGGATAGAAGACAGAAGAAGAACAGGCAGAACAGCGTAGAACTGTAAGCATAGCAGACCCCCGCCAGCGGAGTTGGCGGGGGTCTGTACATATAAGTGATATTTTACTCAAAAAGCTCCAGGGCAATATCCGTCAGAGCAAAGCCGGGAATGTCTTTCTCGTCTTTGTAGGTGCCATCTTCAGCTAGAAACTCGACCTTTGCAAAGTCCGCAACTGGAATCTCAGATTCACAGACATACCAGTTCAGGTAGTCATTAGCGGTTTGTTTGAGGGTTGAGGAAACGCTGCGGTCAGCGTTGTACTTGTCGTAGAAAGTGCGCCAAGGCAGATACCGCCAGATTTTACCATTGGTCCTGATGGTAATGCGGCACATGATTTTGTCGTTGGACAGGCCGGTATTTTTGGCACCAGCATGGTCATTGGCAGTCAGCCAGACGACAGGGTGATAGCTTTCATATTTGTCAACGGATTTATAACCAATTTTCTGCCCATTAAAAAAGAGTGGTTCGTCATGGAGCGTGGCGTTGTCATATTTCAGATTGGAAGGTGTCAGAAGCAGTTTCCCAGTTGCAAGAATCATCCGATACTTGATGAGGCTGGTGTAATGATACAGATTTTCGGGCAGTTTGGTCTTTTTCGCTTTCATTGGCTTTCCTCTCAGTTCACAGGTGTTTGACGATACGAAACTCCGTCCGAGATACAGACAGTGGACGAGATGGGAAGAGTGTACACTATTTCGACGAAAAATGCAACAGAAAACTTCATTGAGATTTCTTGAAAACGAGAAAAGTACAACTTTTCGGAAATTCCGAAGAATTCAGAGCAGTTGTTAAGTGTTACTTGATAACTCAGGCAATCAGGTAACTATCCGGGATTTACGGATAGTTCGGTTTAACGGAAACAAGCTCTTTGATGAGATTTCGGTTGTGAATGAAGTCGGTTGATGTTATAATTAAGCAAGAGTTAATTGAGAATGGAGAATTTGCAATGTCTGTTTCTTATGATAAGCTTTGGAAGCTGTTAATTGATAAGAAAATGAATAGGACAGAGCTAAAGGATGCTGCTGGTATTAGTTTTAATGTGCTTGCAAAAATGGGAAAAACGAATTTATCTCGATGGAAAGCTTGTATAAGATTTGTTCAACCCTACAGTGTAACATAAGCGATATTGTTGACTTTGAATTGAAAAAGGAGAAATGAACAAGATGACACCGGAAATGATGGCTGAACTTACCGCTCAAGTTAGTGAACTCGTGCACAGATATAGTAATGATTACCAGCAGTTTCAATATGCTACCTATAATGAAACACAAGTGCGAGTAGACTTTGTGAATCGGTTCTTTCATATTCTTGGCTGGGATGTGGATAATGAGAGGGGGCTGCCACAACATCTACGTGAGGTGACGCATGAAGCAACAGTTGTGGTAGAAGAAGATGGAGTCCATCGCAGTAAAAAGCCAGATTATTCGTTTAAGGTAGGCACAGAGGTTTTGTTTTTTCTTGAAACAAAGAAACCTGCTGTGAATATTACAGTGGATTCTGCACCAGCTTTTCAGTTGCGCCGATATGGATGGAGTGGCAACTTAAAAATATCGGTATTAACAAATTTTACAGATTTATATATTTATGACTGTTCTATTCGTCCACGAGAAGGAGATGGCATCGGGGTGGCGATGATCGCACATTACCACTTTGATGAGTATATAGAAAGATTTGAAGAAATTTACAATTTGCTTTCGAAAGAAGCTGCATTAACGGGAGAATTTGAAAATCGATTTGAAAATATTCGTAGGGCAGTTCGGAGAGAGCCGTTTGATCAGTATTTTTTAAGCCAGATCAAAAGCTGGCGAAATGCACTTGGTGAAGATATACTCCAAAATAATCCGGATGTCGATAACGAAACACTGAATATTTTTGTTCAGAGGATTCTTAATCGAACTATTTTTCTTCGAATTTGTGAGGATAGATGTCTAGAAAACTACGAGTCCTTACGAAATATTACAACGTATCAAGAATTAAAAACTATGTTTGAAACGGCAGATCGGAAGTATGATTCTGGGCTGTTTGAATTATTGGATGAAGATAGGCTTATTGTTTCTGATGGAGTGCTCATCGAAATTTTTCAGAGTCTATATTATCCAAACAACTCGTATGAGTTTGGTGTTATTGAGCCATACATTATTGGACAGATATACGAGCTCTTCTTAGATGAAAAGTTGGAAGTTCAGCCAGATGGCCATGTTGTCACGAAGGAAAAGCCAGAAGTTGTGGATTCTCAAGGCGCGGTTAACACTCCGAAAAACATTACAGATATTATCGTTGAAGAAACATTACAACCATTGTATACAAACAAAACACTGGATAAGGTTTCTGAATACCGTATTGCTGATATATGCTGTGGAGCGGGCAATTTTCTTTTGTCAGCGTTTGAATATATTTGTAATTACTATATTGAGTTCTATCAGTCAAATAATCTTGAAGATGCGGTGCATCACGGCGATGTTTATCAGCTTCCGGGCAGTACCAATTATCATCTGTCTTATGAGATAAAAAGGAAAATTCTGAAAAATAATATTTTTGGTGTTGATATAGATCCTCTTGCGGTTGAAGTCTCAAAATTTAGTTTGCTTTTAAAAGTGCTTGAGGGTTCAACTTTAGAAGAACTAGAAGCATATCATCAGCATACACATAATAAAATACTTCCCAATTTGGACGAAAATATTAAAAATGGTAATAGTCTTGTGGACGGGACATATGCACAGTTAAACCGTGCTGTTTATACTGACATTTCTCTAATGAACAAAATTAAGATGTTCGACTGGCATTCGGAATTTGGCGATAGAGGATTTGATGCAATCATTGGAAATCCACCATATATTCGAGTGCAGAATATGGTGCAGTATGCCGGGGAAGAATATGAATTTTATAAGAGTCATATTTCGCAATATAGAACTGCTAAGTCTGAGACGTTGGACAAGTATTATTTGTTTATTGAAAGAAGTCTTTCTCTTTTAAATGCAGATGGAATGATAGGATATATTGTTCCACACAAATTTATGAATATTCAAGCGGGTCAAAAACTGAGAGAACTACTTTCGGAAAATGCTCACGTTGAGAAAATTGTGCATTTTGGAACATTCCAAATCTTTAAGAGTAGGACGACATATACATGCATTTTGGTGCTGGCGAAAAGACAGCAAGAAAACTTTAAAATAGCTTTTGTGAAAGATGTGAATAGGTTTTTATTTGAGCGAAGCGCAGATTATTTAGAATATCGCTCTGGGTATCTTTCGAGTCAGCCATGGGCCTTTTTACCTCAAAATGTAATAGATCATCTTAATCAAATAGAACCCAATTGTGTAAAACTTAAAAGTGTGGCAGATATATTTGTTGGGCTGCAAACAAGTGCGGATGAGATCTATATTATCTATGCCGATTCGGAGGATAATGATTTTGTTTATGCACATGATAAAAATCAGAGAGCTTTTAAAATTGAAAAGTCGATTCTTCGCAAGGGAATTTATGACGCTGAAAAAACTAAGCTGACCAGCTATGAGAAGATTAAGGCGAATTGTTACATTTTATTCCCGTATAAAATGGTTGGAGGAAAGCCTAAACTTTATACTTTAGAAGAAATGAGACGGCTTTACCCCTATGCACTGGCATATCTTCAGGAATTTCGAAACGATTTGGAACATCGAAAACTACAGAGACAAAACGAAAATAATTGGTACCAGTTTGGCAGAAGTCAAAGTATTCGGCGCTTTTTCTCAGGTGAACATCTTGTATGGCCAACAATGGCCTTAGGTCCACACTATGTTTATGACAACGATTTAATAGCGTTTACTGGTGGAGGAAATGGCCCGTTTTATGGACTAGAAATGAAACCGGCAGCACAGGAATCTATCTTTTATATTCAAGCGATTCTAAATCATTGGTTTATTGAACGCCTTGTAAAGAGCAAGGCAAGTAAATTTAGGGGAGATTATTATTCTCATGGAAAACAGTTCATTGAAACATTGCCAATTTACAAGATTGACTTTAATGATCCTACCGAGGCTGAAAAGCATCGAGAAATTGTGGAGCACGTTCAGACTATTATGACACTGAAACAACAGTTAGAGGTAGCGCCAAATGCAGCGCAGAGGGCAGTGATCGAACGCTCCATTACAGCAGTAAACAATGATTTGAACAGTGCAATTGATGAACTCTATCAGGTTCAACACCAGAATGATGAGGAATAAGCATGAAACCAATTGAAGGATACAATAAGTTGAGAGGAGGATATTACACACCTGACAAAATTTCTGAATTTATTACGGATTGGGCAGTTAAAGCCGCGGCAGACACAATTTTGGAACCTAGCTGTGGAGATGGAAGTTTTTTGAATGCAATTACACACCGCTTAAAAATACTGGGAGCGACAAGGCAAGAGGTCAAGAAAAATGTTATTGGCGTTGAACTTGATAGTGTTGAGGCTGAAAAGGCTGCACAGTATGGTACAACGGTAGTATGCAAAGATTTCTTTTCGTACTTCAGGGAAGTTGTGGACGATAAGAAAAAATTTGATGCGATAGTTGGCAATCCGCCATTCATTCGGTATCAGAATTTTAATGAGGAATATCGTGAAATAGCATTTACACTAATGAACAAATATGGCTTTAAACCTAATCGGTTGACAAACATTTGGCTTCCGTTTCTACTTCTTTCGTGTAATGCTCTAAAACCGAATGGTCGACTTGGCATGGTGATTCCTGCGGAACTGTTTCAAGTGGATTATGCTGCGGAAGCACGGCAATTTCTTAGCGGCTTTTTTGATAGATTGACTATTATAACTTTCAAACAGTTGGTATTTGATGATATTCAGCAGGAAGTGGTTCTTTTACTAGGCGAACGAGGATGTGAAAAGCACAGAATACGCATCGTAGAATTGAATAATATAGAGGATTTGATTTCTCAAGGACAGAAGTGCTTGGATACTGCTGAGCAAAAGCAGTTGGATACCGGCAAAGATAAATGGGTCAAATATTATTTAACAAATGAAGAATTACAACTGCTAAAAAAACTGGATCATGATTCAAGAATCTCTAATGCCACGGATTTGTATGAAGTAAATGTAGGACTTGTAAGTGGTGAAAATGATTTTTTTATTTTGAATCGATCAGTGGTTGCAGAGCATAATTTGGAATCTACAGTTTTGCCGATTGTCAGTCGCTCCGAACAGCTTAAAGGTATTCAACTTACAGAGAAAGATTTCGATTGCCTCATCGATGCCGGAAAGAAAGTGTTTTTCTTCGCTCCGGGAAATGCAGAAGTTGATGATTTAACGAAAGAACAGAAAGAGTATATCGAATATGGCGAAGAAAATGGCTACAACAAGAATTATAAATGCCGCATCAGACCTAAATGGTATTATGTGTCATCTACATGGGATGCAGATGCTTTTCTGATTCGGCAGGCTCATCTATATCCAAGAATGATTTTGAATAAAAAGAATGCACTTGTGACAGACACTTTGCACAAGGTAAGATTCTTGCAGGGAGTTCAGGGAGAGTGTGTCGCAGCAGCATTTTTGAACACCTATACGTTTGCTTTAAGCGAAACACTTGGAAGAAGTTATGGCGGTGGTGTTCTTACGTTTGAACCCGGTGAAATGCGGAAATTTAGAATTCCGATGAGGGGGGCTGATCAGCTGGATTTGTCTAAAATTGACGGCTGGCAACGAAAAGGCGAAATCGACAAGATACTAGAATATACTGATGGTGTTTTGCTTCGTGAGGGGCTTGGACTGACTCAGTATGAGATTGCCCTATTGCATAGTATATGGAATAAGATGCGTGATAGGAGAATGGCCCGAAAAAACAGTAAAAAGTCTTGAAACAAAACATGAAAAATAACTAAAACAAGAAATGTTTAGCGATTGTAAGATTTTATAAACGAAAAGGATAAATCTTTAGATGGAGAAAATTGGCAATGCTGTTTAATGTTTATTATCTGAACTTTTCAAAAGTGTATGAAATAAAAATGATGTTAAGCAATGTCATAAAGACTGATGAATCCGTGGAAACAAATCAAGGAGACAACTTTGATGCTGCATTACAGGCAAAAATGGGAACGAAATTTTTGAAAATGTTCAGTGCGGATGTAGGAGCGGATGTCAAATCGGGATCATCTGATTCTCAAAAGGTTCTTGAAAGCTTTAAAGTGACAATGACAAAGTCACTTATCTTAAGTGAAGTAATGGAAAAATGTAAAGAAATTAAAGGAGATTTCGAACAAGTTGCAGAAGGACAACTTGTTCGAATTGACAATGTGTCGCTGTCTCTTGAGAACGAAAAAGAATTGCGTACAGTGAAAATGTTCTCAAATGGATCCTTTAAAGGAATGCGGTTACCAGAAGCAGGAGGCCTTGATGTTAACAATCTTTTTAATTCGATGTTTAAGGACTATTCCTATAAGCTTAAAGGAAAGATAAAAGATAGCAAAGATGAAATTTTAATAAAAATTCCGCTTACTTTTGAAAGTGAATTTGAAAATCTATATAATGTGGATGATTTGTTTATCGGAAGTGTATCCGTAATTGGAATATATAAGGGAAAAACGAAGATTGATGGAATAAAAAATTCATTCGAATTTTTTCAAGAGCTTGGACAGTATGCTAATTCAAATTCAGACAGTGAAATTCACGATAGCCAATATACTGCGCCTAAAACGGCGGAGTTGAAAAGCGAAAATGATGGAGTGGATTATAGCTATATTGATCTCCTTGCAATAGTACAGGTGATTAAATCTGAAGACTACGAGGAAGAAGGATGTTAAGTGAGAAAGCTGTTTTTCTATACTAAGCAGCAGTTTTTTAACTTTAAGGCAATGCAAACGGCAGCTGGCTTCAAACTTTTGAGTATGTCCCAACTGTTGTCAAGCCAAAAGGTAGGGGAGCTTAACAAAAACCAAAAGTATTATGTTGATCTTTCATCTGTGATGGGGTATACAAAAACAAATGATTCACAGCAGATGCTTTTTGAACAACTTTTTGATTCTTTTGGGGAAAATATTGACTTTATCTGTGACAAAATGTATGAAGAGGATATTAAATATATTTTTCGGTATATATTTGATGATTTTTCAGATGTTGATGCTGCTTCAGAGGAGATAATAGCTGAAAAAGAAACGATAATTGAAACGCCATCCCGGAAACGAAGAATCGTTGATTTGAATGATAAAGAATTAGACGATTTCTTTAAGGTATTTGATGCAAGTTTATATGGACATGAACGCTTCAAAGAAGAGTTTAAGAAATTGGTTACCGCGTATAGAGTGTTCAATAAGATTGGCGAACACAAGATTTTGTCGCTTTTCTTAATGGGTGATTCTGGCGTTGGAAAAACAGAAGTCGCAAGGGCTATACATAAGGCGCTTGGCAGTCGCACTAAATTGGCAAAAGTTAATTTTGGAAATTACAGTAGTCACGATGCACTTAATAGTTTAATTGGAAGTCCGTTGGGGTATATAGGAAGTGATGGTGGAGAGTTGTTAAAGAGAATTCAAGAATCTGATGTGGGATTGATTCTTATAGATGAATTTGAAAAAGCAGATAGTGCAGTGTTTAACTATTTTCTTGATGTTCTCGAAAATGGAAAGGTTGTAAATTCTCAGGCGGATGAGTATGATGTTAATGGTTATATCATTGTGTTTACTTCAAATATAACCAAAGAAAATTTTCGAAGCAAAGTTTCTCCGGAGTTAAGATCGCGCTTTGACTATAAAGGAATGTTTAATCTTTTAACTGATACGGATAAGAAAAAGTATGTTCACTTTAGAGTGAATCAAATTATATCAAAATATAAAGAATTTGTATCAGAGGATATACCAGATGGACTTCATGATAGAGTTGTCTGTGAAGTTGATGTGTCGAAATATAAGAATATGAGAGACCTCAATAAAAAGATAAAGGATACCTTTGTTAAACTTATTGGTGCTTGATTCGTAGGGCGAGAAAAGGTATAATGGAGACGCTGGATGATAGGTTTACATAAAGATCCCGTTGGTTGTGTGATACTATCCTGATACTAAAAAATCAGCAAGCCACATCTACCACGGCGATCTCATGGAAAATTGAACATCCAAGAATAGACTTACTAAACAAATTTGTTTAGTAAAAATCTAAGCTTACCGAGCTCGAGTAATCCCCAATAGCACCATCACCCCGGAGGGTTCCGTGAAAACGAAACCTCCCGGGGTGTTTTTTCTTCTGGTACGGTCAAATAGACTGTAACGTTCAAAGTATCTCCTGTATCAGCGCAAACTCTAAGCATTTTGACCGCAGTATTTTACACAAAAAGTCCAAAACCTCTTTCTTCTCTGCCCGCAGGGGAGTATAATAGAATCTGCTGTTTGCAAAATAGGAAAGGGGAAGTATCAACTATGGAATCGAAGCAGAGGCTTTTAGAGCCGCAGCTCGTCCAAACAGGAAGGGCGGATCAGTTCAGCCGCAAGGTGTTCTGCGACGGAATGCGGGACGGCGTGCCCATTGCACTGGGCTACTTTGCGGTATCGTTTTCGCTGGGCATCGCGGCGCGCAAGGCAGGTTTTACGCCGTTTCAGGGGTTTCTTGTCAGCCTGCTGAACAATGCCTCCGCAGGAGAATATGCCGCATTTGCGTTGATCATGGCAAACGCCACCTATTTTGAGGTGGCGGTCATTACGCTGATCGCCAATGCGCGGTATCTGCTGATGAGCTGTGCGCTTGCCCAGCGTTTTTCACCGGACACGCCGTTTTTCCACCGTTTTCTCATTGGTTACGATGTAACGGATGAACTGTTTGGCATCACAATCGCGCGCCCGGGCTGGCTGAATCCGTATTATACATACGGTGCCATTCTCGTCGCTGCTCCCGCGTGGTCGATCGGCACGGCTCTTGGTATTATTGCCGGAAATCTGCTGCCGCTGCGCGCTGTCAGTGCCTTAAGCGTGGCGCTGTACGGCATGTTCCTTGCAATCATCATTCCCCCGGCGCGAAAGAGCCGTGTGGTAGCGGGTCTTGTTGCCGTCAGCTTTTTCTTAAGCTTTATCTGCAGCTATCTCCCGGGCATCTCCACTCTCTCCGACGGAACCAGAACGATTCTGCTCACCGTTCTGATTTCCTGCGCCGGAGCTATCCTGTTCCCGGTAAAGACAGAGGAGGAAAATGCTGATGTACAATAATCGCCGTCATGGCTCTGGTTTCCTACACAATCCGGATTCTGCCGCTGACGCTGATTCGGAAGCCGATTAAAAATCAGTTTATTCAGTCGTTTCTGTACTACGTTCCATACGTGACGCTGTCAGTCATGACCTTCCCGGCGATTGTCCATGCAACACAGAGCCCTGTTTCCGGCGCACTCGCGCTTGTCGTCGGCATCGCAGCCGCATGGTTCGGTGCAAGCCTGTTTCAGGTTTCGGTGGCATGCTGTGCCGTGGTGTTTGTGATTGAATTGTTTTTGTAATAGAAATGAGCCGCCCTGTGGGAACAATCCTTTTCCCCGGGGCGGCCCGTTTTGTATGTATTACTTTTCTGTTTCTGTTTTTCTGAAATGATAAACGCTGACCGAAGCCGCCGGCAGTGCAATCTGGAAGGAGTCTTTTTCCCGTGCAGGTGCTTTTCCTTCTTTGCAGCGGACTCGGTTCGGATGTTTCGCATCGTTGTAGTTCTGCGGATCTTTGGAGTACAGTGTTTTGGCCTCAACAAATTCCGGACACTGTTTGAATTTCAATTCGATTTTCTTTGATTCGCTGTAGCTTGTATTTACGAGATTGACGTAGATATCATCATTTTTGATCGAGGCAAAAATGCAGACCTCAGGATCTTTGTTCTTTTCCTCAAAGCCAAGCGTATACGCACCCTGATGCACCTGATACATATCGAACACATCGTAGTTTGGTGTCAGAATACAATGCTCACCATCCGTCAGGAACAGGGAATTCAGGACATTGACAGACTGTGCCACACATGCCATGCGCACATCCCCGGTATTGCGGTGGAAGATGTCGAGCGTCAGTGCAGTTGTAACGGCATCGCGCACCCTACACTGCTGATACAGCGCCGGGCGCGCATTAAATGCACTGCTGTGCCAGTTGCCCCACTCACCGACAATCAGTTCACATTTTCTCGGTGCCGCCTGGAACGGACCCTCCGGTTTCGGAAGTGCCTCAAGACCAGCGTCTATCAGGCGGCGCTGCTCGTGAATGACATTTTCCAGCTCTTTGCATCCATTGATCACATCATACCACTGTTTTTCATCAAACTTTTTCTCTGTCTGAAGCTGTTTCAGATTCCAGTTGTAAAAATGGAGATCATAGCCGTAAAGCGATGGCATACGGTATTTTCCCATCTCCTTGAAAAAGTCTTTCGTCCACGCAGCACGTTCTTTCGGCTTATTTCCATCCGGGCCGCTGGCGATGCATTTCATGGAAAATGCCTGATCGCCGCCTCCAAACGACGGACAGGAGGAACTGAATTTCCGGTATTCGTTCGCATACATCTGCGGCGTCATTTTTCCACCGCCGTCCCATACTTCATTTCCGATACCCCAGTATTCAATCTCGAACGGTTTTTCATG
>OGLM01003390.1_pt1 | contig 13004 bp, 12 predicted proteins | sample 1572531 | NCBI WGS metagenome assembly OGLM01 (sample SAMEA2581909, study PRJEB24529) | metagenome | biome: Human gut stool | place: China | collected 2011 | reverse complement strand
CAAGCTCGACGCACTGGATGATGTCGTGGCGCGTCTCCGTCGCGTTCGGGATGCAGCGAAAGCCCAGCCGCTCATAGACATTCGCCGCGAACACCGCGCCCTTGAGTGCGCCGGCCGTCACGGTCGGCGCGAGGAAGAAGCCCTGATAAAACGCCGGCATGAGCCCGAGGTTCGCGCCGACCTCCTGCCCGAGGCCCGGGGCGCTCAGACGGAAGGCGCAGCGGTCGACCAGATCCTGACGGCCGCAGATGTAGCCACCGATGGGCGCGAGGCCACCGCCGGGGTTCTTGATGAGCGAGCCGACGATCATGTCCGCGCCGAGGTCGGACGGTTCGATCGTCTCGACAAACTCGCCGTAGCAGTTGTCGACCATGCAGATGACGTTCGGGTCGATGCGCTTGCAGAACGCGATCAGCTCGCCGATCTGCTGCACGGAGAACGTCGGGCGGGTCGCATAGCCCTTGCTGCGCTGGATGGTGGCCAGCTTTGTCTTTTCGTTCACGCAGGCACGGATGGCCTCATAGTCGAACGTGCCGTCCGGCTTCAGGTCCGCCTGCCGGTAGCTCACGCCGTATTCCCGCAGCGAGCAGGGCGACGGGCGGATGCCGATGACCTCCTCGAGCGTGTCATACGGCGCGCCGTTCGGGCTTAAAAGCTCGTCGCCCGGCAGCAGATTCGCGCTCAGCGCGACGGCCAGCGCGTGCGTGCCGCAGGTGATCTGCGGGCGGACAAGCGCAGCTTCGGTATGGAAGCAGTCGGCATAGACCTTTTCTAGCACCTCGCGGCCCATATCGTCGTAGCCATAGCCCGTCGTAGCGGCGAAGCAGCCTGCCGAAAGCTTGTTTTTCTGCATGGCGGCAAGCACCTTTGTCTGGGTGTATTCCGCCGTCCGGTCAATGGCCTCAAAGCGGGGCCTCAGGCCGTCTAAAATCATTTCTCCGTATTCATATACCGCGCGGCTCACGCCGAGCGATTCATACATTGTCGTAAGTTCCATCCTCTATTTCTCCATTTTCCCGAAAATGTCATCTGCCGCGTCGCGCAGCACGTCCGGCTTGGTGACGATGATGCCCGTTTCCTCGTCTCCGAGAATGAGCAGCGTATCGCCGGGCTTTACGCCGAAGATCTGCCGCGCGTCCTTGGGGATGACGATCTGGCCCTTTTCGCCGACCTTGGCCGTGCCGAAAATATGCCGCTTCGCCTTGCCCAGAATATGCTTTCCGCCTGCCACGCATGAGCCTCCTTTGCAGGGTAATTTTCATACTTGTATAACTTACAGCGCGTCTGTCCGTTTGTCAAGCATGAGACGGTGAAAGGCTCGAATATATCACGATTCATATATGCAATATGCGTTTTTATATCGATATATTTATATTGTTTTTTCCTGTTCAGAATCCGTCATTTTTCACATAAAATTCGAAAAAACTTGATTTTTTCGAAAAGCCTGATATCGTATATGTCAGATGTGCCATGCGGATTTTATATGGCTGCGCAGAAAGGATACGGTATGAAGCGAAGCTGGTTTTTGATTGTCCTGTGCCTGCCGCTTCTGCTGTGCGGCTGTGCGCAAAAAAGCGCGGAGCGCGAATTTTTTGCCATGGACACCGTCATGCAGCTGCGCGCCTATGGCCCGGCGGCAGAGGATGCGCTGGCGCAGGCGGAAGCTGAAATTTACCGGCTGGAGGGCGTGCTTTCCTGCCGGGACGAACAAGCGGCGCTGGCCCGGCTGAACGAAACGGGCGGCGGAACAGCCGGCGAGGAGACGGCGGCGCTTTTACAGACGGCGCTGACGCTCTGCGAGAAAACCGGCGGCGCCTATGACCCGGCGCTCGGCGCACTTTCGGAAGCGTGGGGCTTTTCGACCGGCGCGTACCGCGTGCCGGAGCCGGATGCGCTGGCCGAGGCCATGCAGAGCTCCGGAGCCGGGCTTGTGCAGCTGGACGGTATCTCCGTGACGCTGACAAACGGCGCGCAGCTCGACCTCGGCGGCATCGCCAAGGGCTATGCGGCAGGACGCGTCCGGACAATTTTAAGGGAAGCGGGCGTCACGTCCGCGATCATTTCCCTTGGCGGCAATGTTGCCGCTGTGGGGAAGAAGCCGGACGGCAGCGCGTGGACGGTCGGCCTGCAGGACCCGGACAGGCCGGAGGCATATTTCGGCACGGTTTCCATTGAAGACGCCTGCGTCGTCACCTCCGGCGCGTATCAGCGGTATTTTGAGGAAAACGGCGTCTGCTATCACCATATTTTAGACCCGCATACCGGCTGCCCCGCCGAAAGCGGAGTGAAATCCGTCAGCGTCGTTGCGCAGGACGATACGCTGGCCGATGCGCTGTCAACGGCCCTGTTCGTTATGGGGCTGGATGCAGGCGCGGAATTTCAGAAAAGCAGCGGCCTTGCGTTTGAGGCCGTATTCGTAACGGATGACAACACGGTCTGGATCACGCCCGGCCTTGCCGGGCGCTACCGGTCCGACCGGCCCTATCAGATACTGGAATGAAGCAGAAGCACTGGATTTTGACATTTGCGGCGATTATCGCCGTATGCTTGCTTGTGTGGCTGCTGCCGCGCGGAGGCGGGCAGACGGCGCTTGTCTATCAGGACGGAACCTTATTCTATACGCTCGACCTGCGGCAGAACCGGACGCTGACCGTGACCGGCCCGGCAGGCGAAACTATCATCACGGTGACAAACGGCGAGGTCTTCGTCTCCCGCGCGGACTGCCCCGATCAGATCTGCGTGCAGCACGGGCCGCTGCAAAAAAACGGCGGGCCGATCATCTGCCTGCCGAACCGGCTGACGATCGAGTGGGCAGAGAATGCGTCTCAGATCGACGCGCTCAGCGGGACGGGAGGGCTGTCATGAGGCTGAAAAAGCTTACGCTCACGGCAGCCCTGACGGCGGCGGCGCTCGTCATGTTTGTGCTGGAGAGCCAGCTGCCGCCGCTCACGGCCATTCCCGGCATCAAGCCGGGGCTTTCCAATATTTTTACGCTCTTCACCATGGAGACGCTCGGCCCCGGCTGGGCCTTCGGGCTGTTTTTCACGCGCGTCACGCTCGGCTGCGTCATCACCGGGCAGGGTTCCGCGTTTTTGTACAGCTTCGCGGGCGGGCTGTGCGCGTATGCGCTGATGCTGCTGCTGCGCCGCGTGCTCACAGGCGATACGCTGTGGGTCAAGAGCGTGCTGTGCGCCATGGCGCACAACGCCGGACAGCTGTCCGCCGCTGCGGCCATTGCGAAGACCGGCGCGGTATGGAGCTATCTGCCGGTTTTAATACCGGCTGCGATACTGGCCGGGACGCTGACCGGCCTTTGCACCCAGCTGGTTCTGCACCGGCTGGCAAAGGCGGGGCTCATCCCGGCAAATAACGTTCCCAATAAGCAAGAGGAGGAAGCAAACGGATGAAACTGCACATCCACGGCGTACACGTGCCGAACCGCAAGAATACGGCGGAGCTGGCCGCGCTGCGCCTGCCCATCCCGGAGACGGTCGAAATCCCGATGTCCATGCACATCGGCGCGCCCGCCATCCCGGTCGTAAAGCCCGGCGAAAGCGTCCGGGTCGGGCAGCTGATCGGAAAGGCGGGCGGGTTCGTCTCCGCGCCCGTCTACGCAAGCGTTTCCGGCACGGTCAAAAAGATTGGCCAGCAGGTCGGCTCCGGCGGGCGGCTCATGCAGACCGTCGTCATTGCCGCCGACGGCAAACAGGAGCCTGACCCGGATTTAAAGCCGCCCAAGCTCGACACCATGCAGGATTTTCTGGACGCCGTGCGCGAAAGCGGCATGGTCGGCCTCGGCGGCGCAGGCTTCCCGACGGTCGTCAAGCTGACCGTTAAGAATCTGGAGCAGGTCAAGGCCGTGATCATCAACGGCGCGGAGTGCGAGCCGTATATCACCTCGGACACGCGCACGATGCTCGACCGGTCGGAGGAGCTGATGGAGGGCGCGCGTCTCGTGCAGCACTTTTTGCAGGTACGCCGCGTGATCTTCGCCATTGAGGACAACAAGCCCCGCTGCATCCAGCTGTACCGGAAGCTGACGAAGGACGAGGACGGCATGGAGGTCTGTGCGCTCAAGTCTTTGTACCCGCAGGGCGGCGAAAAGGTGCTGATCTACAATACCATCGGCGAGATCGTCCCCGAGGGCAAGCTCCCGCTGGATGTGGGCGCGATCGTGCTCAACTGCACGACGCTTGCCAACATCGCCCGCTACTGCAAGACCGGCATGCCGCTGGTCGAAAAGTGCATCACGGTCGACGGCTCCGCCGTCGCGAAGCCCAAGAACGTGATCGTCCCCATCGGCATGAAGCTCGCGGACGTGTTTGAGCAGGCCGGAGGCTTCTGCACAGAGCCGAAGAAGGTGCTTTACGGCGGCCCGATGATGGGCATCGCCGTGCCGGATCTCGAACAGCCGGTTCTGAAAAACACCAACGCGGTTCTCGCCATGTCGGAGGCGGACGCCGTTTTGCCGGAGCCTTCGGCCTGCATCCGCTGCGGCCGGTGCATCCGCCACTGTCCGCTGCGGCTCATGCCGTCGCATATCGTCGCGGCCTATGAGGCCGGGGATATGGAGCGGCTGGCCGAGCTGAAGGTCAACCTCTGCATGGAATGCGGCTGCTGCTCGTTCGGCTGCCCGGCGCACAGGCCGCTCGTGCAGACCAATAAGCTCGCAAAGGCGAAGCTCGCCGCGTGGCGCAAGGCGCAGAGCGAAAAGCTCGATGCAAAGAAGGAGGCCGTCAAATGAAGCTTGTGATCTCCGCTTCCCCGCATATCGATTCCGGCGCAACGACCCGGAAGATCATGGGCGACGTGCTCATCGCCCTGCTGCCGGCCCTGATCGCCGCTGTGATCATCTTCGGCTGGCGTGCGCTGCTCGTGACGGCGGTGTGCGCCGCCGCGTGCGTGTTTTTCGAGTGGGGCTTTGAAAAGCTCTGCCACAAGCCCTCCACGATCGATGATCTGTCCGCCGTGGTGACGGGCGTGATCCTGGCCTACAACCTGCCGGTGTCCATCCCGCTGTGGCAGGCCGTGTTCGGCTGCCTCGTGGCCATCGTCGCCGTCAAGCAGCTCTTCGGCGGCATCGGCAAAAACTTTGCCAACCCCGCGCTGGTAGGCCGTATCGTCCTGTTCCTCTCGTTCTCCAAGACCATGACGGCATGGGTCTTCCCGGACGCCGTTTCCTCGGCCACGCCGCTGGCGCAGCTGGCGGCAGGGCAGAAGCCGGAGCTTCTGACGCTCCTGCTCGGCAATCACGGCGGCTGCATCGGCGAGACGTGCGCGCTGGCGCTGCTGCTCGGCGGAGCATATCTGCTCGTCCGCGGCGTCATTACCTGGCAGACGCCGGTGTGCTTTGTAGGAACTGTTTTTGTGCTGTCCCTTGTTCTGGGGCAGGATGCGCTGCGGCAGGTGCTCTCGGGCGGTCTGCTTCTGGGTGCGTTCTTCATGGCAACCGACTATGTGACCGCCCCGCAGACCTATTGGGGCCGGGCGCTGTTCGGCATCGGCGCAGGACTTCTGACCTGCCTGATCCGCTTCTACGGAAGCTACGCCGAGGGCGTGTCGTTCGCCATCCTCTTTATGAACATTCTCACGCCGTATCTGTCCAGATGGACGCAGAGCAAGCCGCTGGGAGGTGCGAAGGCATGAAAAACACGAAAGAGATCCGAAAATCCATCGTCGTTCTGGTCGTGATCTGCCTGCTCACGTCCGCGGCGCTGGCTGTTGTGAACCACTTTACCGCGCCCGTCTCCAAGGCGAATGCGGAGGGCAGAGCCGAGCAGGCGCGGCTCGACGCCGTGCCGGACGCGGCTTCGTTTCAGCTGGTCGAGACGACTCTTCCGGAGGAGGTCGTGAGCGCCTATCTCGCGCTGGACGAAGCCGGAAGCCCCATGAGCTATCTGTTTACCGTCGAGGGCAAGGGCTTCGGCGGCACGATCCAGGTGATGTGCGTCATCGGTACCGACGGCTTGATCCGCGCCTGCCGCACGATGGATGTCTCGTCCGAAACAACGACGCTCGGCGGCCAGACGGCAAACGAGAGCTACACCGGCCAGTATACCGGGCAGGACGCCTCGCTTTCCGGCGTGAACGCCATCTCCGGCGCGACCATCACGTCGACGGCCTATCGCGGCTGTGTGGAAACTGCGTTTGAAGCGTATGAGCTTGTAAAGGAGGCGCAGAAATGAGTAAATTACAGAATTTCCTGAAGGGCCTGATCAAGGAGAACCCGGTGCTCGTCCTCGTGCTCGGCACGTGCCCGACGCTGGCCATCTCCACGTCGGTCATTGCGGCCTTCGGCATGGGCATTGCAGCGACCGCCGTTCTGATCCTGTCCAACATGGCCATTTCCGCCATCCGCAAAATCGTCCCCGACCCGGTGCGCATCCCGTGCTACATCGTCGTCATCGCGGGCTTCGTCACGGTCGTCGAGCTGGTCATGGAGGCGTATGCCTTCAGCCTGTATCAGTCTCTGGGCGTGTATCTGTCGCTGATCGTTGTCAACTGCATCATCCTCGGCCGGGCCGAGATGTATGCCAGCAAGCACGGCGTTGTGGATTCCGCCATTGACGGCGCGGGCATGGGCCTCGGCTTCACGCTCGCTATCTGCGCCATGGCCGCCATCCGCGAAACGCTCGGCTGCGGCACGTTCTGCGGCCTGCCCGTGCCGTGGTTCCACGAAAACCCCATCGGCATTCTGACCATGGCCCCCGGCGGCTTCTTCGTGTTCGGCTGCATGATCGCGCTCATCAATAAGATCTCCAAGGGCAAGGCCATCAAGAAGAAGGAATTCGGCTGCGCCGGCTGCCCGGGCTGCGGCAAGGGCGCCTGCGAAGGAAAGGAGGCGGCTGCGAAATGAAGACCATGATCCTCGTCATTCTGACCGCCGCGATCACCAACAACTACGTGCTCGTCAAGTTCCTCGGCATCTGCCCCTTCCTCGGCGTCTCGAAGAAGCTCGACCAGGCCACCGGCATGTCGCTGGCCGTCATCTTCGTCGAGGTGCTGGCCACCGCCGTCACCTGGCCGATCTATCATTTCCTGCTCGCGGGCAAGGTAGACTTTACCTATATGGAGACGGTCGTCTTCATTCTGGTCATTGCGGCCCTTGTCCAGCTGGTCGAGATCGTCCTCAAGCGCTATGTGCCCGCGCTTCATAAATCCCTCGGCGTCTATCTGCCGCTCATTACGACGAACTGCGGCGTGCTGGGCGTGACGATGAACGTCATCGCCGACGGCATGAACTACGGCGAAGCGCTGCTGACCGCGCTCGGCTGCGGCCTCGGCTTCTTCCTGGCGATGGTGCTGTTCTCCGGCGTCCGGTCGCGCGTTGCCGAGGCGGAGCCTCCCAAGAGTTTTGAGGGGCTCCCCATCACGCTCGTCTCGGCGGCGATCGTATCGCTGTCATTTTTCGGACTGACCGGTATCATCGACCGGCTGTTCGGCTAAGGAGGGCGCGGCTATGATGGAAATTCTGATCCCGATCCTGGCCGTGACTGTGATCGGCCTTATCTGCGCGGTGGGTCTCGCCGTAGCGTCGAGCGTCATGGCGGTCAAGGAGGATACGCGCTTTACCGAAATTCGTGAATGCCTGCCCGGCGCAAACTGCGGCGCATGCGGCTACACCGGCTGCGACGGCTATGCAAAGGCCCTGCTGGAGCCGGGCACGAAGACAAACCTCTGCGTTCCCGGCGCAGACGCAGTTGCGGCGCAGATCGCGGCGCTGCTCGGCGTGGAGGCCGAGGACGTTGTGGAAAAGATCGCGGTTGTGCAGTGCGCAGGCACGTGCGAGGCTACGAGCGTCAAGGCTGACTACCGGGGCATCCCCTCCTGCGCGGCGGCGAAGCTGTTCTACGGCGGCAACGGCAGCTGCATCTTCGGCTGCATGGGCTTCGGCGACTGCGCCAGAGCCTGCCCGAAAAACGCCATCTCCATGCAGGACGGCATCGCCTGTGTCAACCACACGGCGTGCATCGGCTGCGGCATCTGCGCGCAGACGTGTCCCCAGAAGATCATCGAGATCGTGCCGGATATCATCCGCACGGAGGTGCTCTGTTCGAGCTATCACAACGGCCCGTACACCAAAAAGGTCTGCTCCTCCGGCTGCATCGGCTGCCATAAGTGCGAAAAGACCTGTCCGCAGGGCGCGATCAAGGTCGATAACTTCCTCGCCCGCATCGACTGGGACAAGTGCACCGCCTGCGGCGCGTGCGCCAGCGTCTGCCCGACCGGCGCAATGGTCTACGGCGATTTCTCCGGCGCGTCCAGAGTCCAGCCTCTTAAGAAAAACTGCGGTGCATCGTAACCCTCTTGACAAACGTAAAGCGCCTGCGGCGAAATGCCGCAGGCGCGTCAATTTTTTATGGATGGGTTCAGCCCTTGAGCTTGTCGAAGAAGCTCTTGCGCTTGGGCTGGCCGTCGTCGCCGACGGAGGATTCGAGCTGCTTTAAGAGCTCCTTCTGCTCCCGCGTGAGCTTTGTCGGCGTTTCAACGACGACGGTGACGAACTGGTCGCCGCGCGTCTTGTAGCCGACATAGGGGATGCCCTTGCCGCGCAGGCGGAAGGTCGTGCCGGTCTGCGTGCCCTCGGGGATCTGATAGCGCACCTTGCCGTCGAGCGTGGGCACCTCGATGGACGCGCCGAGCGCGGCCTGCGTGAACGAAATGGGCATCTGGCACATGACGTTCGCGCCGTCACGCGTGAAGATCGGGTGCTTGCGCACGGAAACGGTCACGAGCAGATCGCCGTTCGGGCCGCCGTTCGAGCCGGCATTGCCCTCGTCGCGCACGCGGAAGGACTGGCCGTCGTCGATGCCGGCAGGAACCTTGACGCGGATGGTCTTCGTGTGGCGCACCTTGCCCTTGCCGCGGCAGGCGGTGCAGGGATCAGTGATGATGGTGCCGGTGCCGCCGCACTTCGGACACGGCTGATTAGACTGCATGGTCATGCCCATGAAATTCTGCTGGGTGCGCACGGTGCCGGTGCCGTGGCAGTACGTACAGGTCTGGGGGCTCGTGCCCTCCTTTGCGCCGGTGCCGTGGCAGGTGCTGCAGGTTTCGATGCGGGAGAAGGTGATCTCGCGTTCACAGCCGAAAGCCGCGTCCTCAAAGCTGATCTCGATCTCGCTGACGACGTTCTGGCCCTTCGCCGGGCCTCTTCTGCGGCCGGACGACGACGCGCCGCCGCCGAAGAAATCGCCGAAGATATCGCTGAAATCCCCGAAGCCGCTGAAGCCGCCGCCTCCAAATCCGCCGAAGCCCGCGTTCGGATTGAAATTCGGGTCGACGCCCGCGAAGCCGTACTGGTCGTACCGGGCCTTTTTATCGGCGTCGGACAGGACCTCGTACGCCTCGTTGATCTCCTTGAACTTTTCCTCGGCGGTCTTGTCGCCGGGGTTCTGATCGGGGTGGTATTTCATGGCCAGCTTGCGGTAGGCCTTTTTAATCTCGGCGTCGGACGCGTTTTTCTCAACGCCCAGCACCTCGTAATAATCTCGTTTGTTCTGATCTGCCATACTATCTCACCTCAGATTCGGTGGGTAACAGCCGATAGGGGCGGTCACGCCGCCCCTGTCAAGCTGTGCTTCACGAATTAGTTGTCCTTGACCTCTTCGTAGTCCGCATCGACGACGCCGTCGTCATTGCCGCCTGCCTGCGGGCCAGCCTGGCTGGCATTCGGGTTGGCGTTCGGCTCACCCTGCGGAGCCGCGTTCTTATAGAGCTTCTCGGACACGGCGTAGAACGCCTTCTGGACCTCTTCGGTGGCTGCCTTGATGGCTGCAAGGTCGGTGCCCTTCTGGGCGGTCTTCAGCTTTTCAATGGCTTCCTTGACGGGGGCCTTCTCAGCCTCTGTGACCTTGTCGCCCATCTCGTTCAGGGTCTTTTCGGACTGATAGATGATCTGATCGGCTGCGTTGCGGGTATCGACCTCGTCCTTGCGCGCCTTATCCTCGGCGGCATACTGCTCGGCGGTGGCCCAGTCTTCCTTGAGGAGAGCTGCACGTGCGAGAACGCCGCAGGCAACCTCGTAGGTGGGAGCGGACCAGTCGGGACGCTCCTTATAGGTATCCTCTGCCTGGAAGAGGGCGGCAGCGTCTTTGCAGTCGGTATAGATCTGGTCGAGTACCTGGTTCATTGTTACCAGGGGCAGGTCATCGGTGCCCTGCTGCAGACGCAGCACGATGCACTTGCGCTCGCCGTTGTTGCTGTCCGACCAGCGGGGGGCGAAGAGCTGGAGCAGACGGGTATAGGCGTGGGCACGGAATGCGAGGGCCTCGGCCTTGATCTGGTTGCGTTGGCCGGCGATGGTCTCTTCGGCATCGTCGATCTTATCGAGCACGGCGTTGGCCTGGCGGATGAGGGTGTAGTAGAAACCCCATGCCTTGGAGTTGCTGTACCAGTTGTTGTTGGCCACGAGTTCCATGCGCACTACCTGTCCGCTCTGGAATATGGCGAAGTGGTTCTGGTAGGTGTCCGAGCTGTAGCAGTCACCGAAGTAGGACATGAAGTATCCTTCGCCGCAGGAGCCGCAGGGATAGCCGCCCTGGTAGACACCGCCGGTTGACTGGTCCACTTGGTACATGTTGAGGAAGAAGCCCATGCCGTTGATGGCCTTGGCGAGGTTCTCGGTTGTTGCGCCTACCTGTGCGTCGGTCACGTTGCTCAGGGGCTCGGTGTCGAGATAATCGGAGGCACATGACGCCATCGAGCCGGCCAGGAGCAAACCCAGGGCGCCATTGATTATGATGTTTCTTTTCATCTTTTTTTAGTTGAGGGATTTAGAACTTGGCGTTGATCTGGAAGGAGAAGACGCGGGCGGTCATGAAGGTGAGGTCCTGGCTGCCGGACCAGCTTGCCTGGGGGTTCATGCCCTTGCGGGCAGTGACGGTGAAGAGGTTGTCAACGGACATGCCCAGGGAGAGGTTGGTCATCTGCAGGGCCTTTACCCACTTCTGCGGCAGGGAGTAGCTGACGTTGAGGTTCTTGAACACCAGGTAGTCGGAGGAGGTCAGCCAACGGTCGCAGCCGCCGTTGTTGTCGCTCTGCTGTGCGAAGTTGAAGACGGGGGTGCCGTTGGGATCGATGCGGTTGGGGCTGTCTGCGGTCATGCCTTCGGGAGCGTGTGTCCAGGCCTTGAGCACGTCCTTGTGGAAGGAGGTGGTGAGCTGGTTGGGCATGGAGCTGCTCATGAGTTCGGCGTAGTTGCTGTCGTAGGTCTTGCCGCCGAGGCTGTAGGTGAAGAGCATGCCGAGGTTGATGCCTTTCCAGGAGAAGGTGGTGCCGAAGCTGCCGTATACGGTGGGGATTGCGGTGCCGCGCCAGTCACGCGAGGCGTTGCTGGTGTTGGTCACGTAGTACTTGCCGTTGATCTCGCGGAGCTGGCCGTTTTCGCGGGCCTGCTGCAGCTTGGTCTCGAAGTTGGCCTGTCCGTTCTCGACGCTGGTGAACTCGTAAGCGTTGGGGTCGAGCTCGTAGAGAGCGTGGCCGTCCAGCTGGTCAACGCCTGCGTAGTGGTAGGTGTACCACTCGTAGAGGGAGTGGCCTTCTGCGATGCGCTGGCTGCCGTTCTCGATGTCGCGGCCGAAGGGAAGCTTCTTGATGCAGTTGTCGATGAAGGATGCGTCAACGGAGAAGTTCCATGTGAAGTCCTGGTTGCGGAGAATGTCAACGTTGAACTGGAGCTCCCAGCCGTTGTTGGCCATGGTGCCGATGTTGGTGGCTACGGAGGGGTTGAGCCATGAGGTGTTGGAACCGGCGCTGCGGGGCTTGGCCACGGAGAATATCAGGTCGGTGGAGCGCTTGTCGAAGTAGCCGATGGTGAAGCCGAAGCGGTCGTCGAACAGGCTGCCTTCGAGGGCGATGTCGAAGCTCTTTGTGGTCTCCCAGCTGAGTTCCTGGCTTGCATAGTTGGAGGGCATCACAAGTGGTGCGTTGAAGTAGCTGCCCAGGGTGTAGCGGGTATAGTAGCCGTACAGGCCGGCGGACTTGTCGTTACCCACGGTGCCGTATGCTGCGCGGAGCTTGAGGAAGTTTACCCAGGGAAGCTCGTTCATGAACTTCTCTTTGGTGATGATCCAGCTGCCGCCTACGGACCAGAAGTTGCCCCAGCGGTGGTCGGGGTGGAAGCGCGACGATGCGTCGCGGCGGTACGATCCCGAGAAATAGATGCGGTTGTCGTAGTCGTACTGTCCGCGGAAGAAGTAGCCCTCGTTGTTGTACTCCAGAACCGACGAACCCGACCGCGACGAGTCGACGACGGCGCCGCTGAGTTCGGTGTTGTCCGGCGAGAACATCATGGTCTTCGAGCCGTACAGACCGTAGTATTTGCGGTTGTACATTTCATGGCCGAAGAGCAGGTCGAGGTTGTGGACGTCGGCGAAGGTGTTGGTGTGGGTCAAGGACTGCTGCATGTTGTAGGCGATCTCCCGACTGTGGCTCTTGAAAACGGCGCCGCCCGATTCGGCGAACTGTCCGTAGTAGGGGTTCGACACCTGCGTACCGCGGGTTTCGTCGAGCGACACGCTTCCGTTGAGGGTCAGTTTCAGGCCCTTGTACAGGGAGAAATCGGCAAAACCGTTGGCCATGAAGGCATTGCCCTCGTTGATGTATTTGTTGAGCTGAATGTCCTGCAGGTCGTTGCTCTTGCCGCCGTTGGTGCGCAGTGCGCCGCCGTTGCGGCCGTCGCCGGTATCGTACATCTTGAATCCGTACTCGTCGATCATAATGTTGCCGTTGCCGTCGCGCATGTAGACCGGATAGATCGGCGCCATGCGGATCGCCGTGGCGAATGCGTTTCCGCCGTCGGCGTTGCCTTCGCCCTGACCTTCGCCGTCGTCGTTGGTTTGGTTGCCGTTGTTCCAGACGAAATGGGTGTAGGACATGTTACCGCCGACTTTCAGCCACTTTTTGGCCTGGTAGTCCGCGCGCAGACGGGCGGTGTAGCGCTCGTTGCTCGAACCGTCGACGATACCCGTGTTGTCCAGATAGCCGAGCGATGCGAAGAAATT
>OGLM01003384.1_pt1 | contig 13023 bp, 9 predicted proteins | sample 1572531 | NCBI WGS metagenome assembly OGLM01 (sample SAMEA2581909, study PRJEB24529) | metagenome | biome: Human gut stool | place: China | collected 2011 | reverse complement strand
GGAGGATGATGTTGCGAGGATAGGCTCCATCGCCACCGCCTTCCAGAGATTTCTCAGTAACGGGTTCGCCCGTCAGGGTAGATTCATTCATCTGCAGGTCGTTGCAGACGATGAGTTCGCCATCGGCAGGCACCTCGTCGCCCACTTCCACGAGTACCACATCTCCCACCACCACATCGTGGCGAGGAATCTCCATCACCTTACCATTGCGGCGCACCTTTACCGGCTGCTCTTCGCTGAGTGCCGTGAGCAGATTAAACTTCTTAGCCGCATCACGCTCAAAATAGAAGCCCACGGTAGTAGCCAGGAAAACAGCCACGAAGATACCGATGGTCTCCATGAAATTCTTTTCGATGAAAGCGAGGATAAGGGAAACGAAAGCCGCAACGAGGAGTATCTGGATAATCGGATCGCGAAACTTATCCAAATACAGTTTCCATAATGAGGTACGTTGAGGAGGGGTGAGCACGTTTTTGCCATGCTGTTGCCTACTCTGTTTTACTTGTTCGTCGGTAAGACCGATTCTTTTGTTTTTGTCTATGTCCATTTCTGAATAGAAATACTTTTCTTTTTGTACATTTAATAAGTACATACGCACGTGTGCGCACATAAATTTGGTGCAAAGATACAGTATTTTTCTGATTCTAAGAAAATTTTTAAGATTTTATTTGGTTATTTGCCTAAAATCTAGTATCTTTGCACTCGAATTTGATAAAAATTCAATGGACTTGTAGCTCAGTTGGTTAGAGCAACAGACTCATAATCTGGAGGTCCTAGGTTCAAGCCCTAGCTGGTCCACGTTGGAAATCAAGCAGTTAAGCAGAAATCGCTTAACTGCTTTTTTCGTTTTAGGAAACATGCCTGAAACTACGAATTCAAGCATGCAGAAAGAATGCATCTTCAAAGAGCAACATCGTAATTCCTCTTTCAAAATTTGGTGGTTTCAATTATTTGCCGTATCTTTGTGCCATATTAAAAAAGGAGAAAGGATTATGGCAAACAATGAATACAGAAAGCTGCCTACAGGCATACAATCTTTCAACAAGATAAGAGAAGAAAACTATCTCTATGTTGATAAGACTGACATCATTTGGAAATTGGCGAACAAAGGCAAACAGTATAATTACTTGAGCCGCCCTCGCCGATTCGGAAAGTCTGTGCTCGTTGATACGCTACAATGTTACTTCGAAGGAAGAAAAGAACTCTTCGAAGGACTCAAAATTATGGACTTGGAGAAGGATTGGAAAGCATATCCTGTGATTCGACTCGACATGAGCCGTGGAGGAGCCAATGCAGAAACCTTGCGTTCGTACCTGAATCTGCGATTCGGATACTACGAGGAGAAGTATTCCATCACTCCCGATTCTACAGCCAAACTTGCCGACCGCTTTGATGCCATCATTACGACGGCATACAAACAGACGGGCTTGAAGGTTGCCATCCTTATCGACGAATATGACTCTCCACTCCAGCACTCTTGGAAAACCCCGGAACACGAAGCATGCACCGAGGTATATCGTGAAGTCTTTGCCATTTTAAAGGCCGATGATGAATACGAGCGTCTGGTCTTTATCACGGGCATCACCAAGTTTACGCAGATTTCCCTTTTCTCTGTGCTCAACAATTTAACCAACATCAGTTTCCTCCCAGAATATGCAGCCATCTGCGGCATCACTGAAGAGGAAATAAAAGAGAACTTCAAGCCTGAACTTGAAAAAATGGCAGAGGCGAACGGATGGACTTTGCAGGAAACCCACGACAAGCTGAAGGACTACTACGACGGTTACCATTTCAGTCGCCGAAACATGGTTGACATCTACAATCCTTTCAGCCTTATCAATGCGCTTGACACCCAGGATCTCAACAGTTATTGGGCATCATCAGGAGCCACATCCATGCTGCCGAAGTTCATCAAGGATGCAGAGTTGCGCCTACCTGACTTTGAGGATTGCATGATTCTCCGCAACACATTGGAGACTTCCGATGTCACTGGTGGAGGTCCAGAACTCTTCTTATATCAATCAGGTTATCTCACCATTAAATCGTGCGTAGGAAATGTCTATCACTTAGGCTTCCCAAATGAAGAGGTAAAACAGGCGCTATACGAATGCGTACTGCCGGCATTGACCATGCGACAAGAGGCTGATACGCAATCTCTGCAAGCGCAGTTGTACCAATATCTGGAATGCAAAGAGCTAGATAAAGCGATGAAAGCACTCAAAGCATTGGTTGCCGATGTGCCTTACAGCAACAAAAAGTTGGCATCCATGGATATGGAAGAGCGTTACCGACTGATTATCAGTACCATCTTGAATGCCATCGGTTTGAAGGTGGAAGTAGAGCACATGCTTTCTACTGGCAGAATCGACCTCGTTGTCAAAACAACTCATCACATCTATATAATAGAACTGAAGTTAAGAAACAATGGAGGCAAGGAAGCTGCCATCAAGCAAATTCAAGACCGACAATACCTAGAGCCTTTCAAGGCCGACAAGCGAGAGGTAGTAGGCTTAGGCATAGAACTAAACGAAGAAGGCAAAGGCGTTTTGGATTGGGAAATGGTAAATGAAGTATAAAGCAATAGGGGCATGTCGTTACTTGATACGGCATGCCCCTATTGCTTTCTCAACTAAATTATAGCCAAGAAAAAACAACTTGAAATGTTAAATCTCAACAAATATTAGAAGAAAGACTGACAAATCCTTGGTCAATCAAACAATTATTGCTAAATTTGCACCAATTCTACAAGGAGTAGAAGTACATATTTAGAATGAGCGTTTGAAGTTATCTCGACATAGAATCTGGACAATTCGATGCAAAATGAGATGGCAGTTCAAGGTGCTCATGCTTTCATGTCGCATATATATACCCATATATATAACACATGGAGCATGGGCTATTGTCTGTTACTATTTTGCAAGCAGTCCAGAGCTTTATGTCAGTAATACTCAATAGTCCCCATGCTCCTTTCTTTATGTGTTGAAAACAACTATCAATAAAAGCCTATCTGGTGGGGATATAAAGGCAACGTAACAATATGACACTTGAAGAATTTACAGGGAAAAAACAAGTTCCACAAATTCCTCAAACAGCTAAAGAGGTTGAAGCATATATCCAAAAACTTTTAGCTACAGACATGACTGTTGACATATTTTTAGATAAAATTGCAACATTACTTGCTCTTATTGGGGAAGAACAGTTAGATTCAACTAAGATTATCGGCCAAGTTGGTTACAAAGGCAGTCCCCTGATTCCAGAATGGGAACATAAACCAAACCAAACACCATTCTATGTAAAAGACCCATTAACAGAGAAAAGTGTTCCAGACCCTCGTGTAATCTACATCGGACGCTTTATCTATAAGATGGGGAAAATTATGGAAAATAACGGACATGGTTTCATGTACGAACTTTATGTTAGAACTGCACAAAGAATACATTGTTTTATAAGTCCTCTAAATGATGCTTGGACAGGAATAGGAACATGGAACTTCGAATAACAAATAACGATATTTTTTTATAGGGCTGATTCTATTTAGCCCTATAAATTATAAACAAAAATAAATAAAATGCAAAATATTATCGATAAAAATACAGCAGAACAACTAAGCTTTTTAACTCATACTGCCTATATAGCACCTATCGGAAACTTCTTAGCAGCAGAGTTTAGCATAAACGAAGATATTTACTTTGAGATGGAAGTATCTTCAAGGCAAAATGCTTATGAAAACAACTTATTAGGATTAAACCAAGAAGGTCTAGCAGAGCATCTTGCTATTCTTGGGGTTATTCCAAACCCCGATTTTGTTTTCTTTCCAAAGCCTATAGAAAATATCAGATATTTAATGTACCGATACATAAAAAGCATTTTTCAAATTCCCAACAATAGTTTACATTGTTTTTCTAACGATTCTGAGTTTAAAGCATTTTGCAACAATAACAATATAGATTATATCCCACAACAATGGTTTAAGCGCATTTATATCGAAGGTTCTTATACCGTTGCACGCTCTTATATTTTAAAGTGCAGTCTAGTTTTTCAAAACTTATATTTTCCAAAGGATTTACAAGAAAATAATTTTTCTGTAACACTTCATGATGCTAAAAAGCTTCAACAAACTGTAAATTTCAAATCTGATTTCTCAGAAATTTTCGAAATATTAAAGAGAAACAATATTACAAAGTTCTATCATTTCACAGATAAGAACAATATTGAATCTATAAAAAGATATGGACTACTTTCGGCAGATGAATTACACAAAAAAGGAATAAGACCTAAATACGCTAGTAGTGAAAGGTCTCGATATTATGACAAAGAAATGGGAATTAGCGATTATGTCAGATTGAGCCTCGTAAAAGGGCACCCGATGATGTACTCTTCTATGACAGCCACAGGTTTAACTCCTATCATATTAGAAATAAATCCTATAATAGCTTTAATGCCAAATGTTTATTTTGCAAATACAAACACGTTGGCAAAAGATGCTCAAATTGGTTCTACAGCAACAGACCTAACGAAACTTGATTTTACCATAATACATTCAAACAAGGCATATTATGAATTAAATAGCATAAAAGACAAAAAAGCATATCAAGCCGAAATTCTTATCAAACAAAGAGTTGGGCAAGAAATGATACTCAACCTAAAAGATTTTTAAAATATCGTACCTATTTGGCCAACTTCTACCATCATATGGAGGTTGGCTTTATTTTTTAGCTAATTATCCATAAAAACAAAAATTTGGTTACCAAAATGGTTGCCAAATCAAATAAAAGCATTATCTTTGCAGCCATACACCAACATATATCAATATGACAGAATACAAGAGACAAGACATCACAACGGAACTTCGTGGAGCACTTCAAGAAGTGAAAGACCATATCGAGGGTAAGAAGCGACTTCAATCCTTAGATAGTCTTCTTGAAGAATTATAAGAGAGATGGGGTTCTCTCTATAAAATGAATCCCAATATTATTTGCAAAGTACATAACTATTGTACCCAAGCAAAAAGGATGATTGTTGACTCATTGTTGACTAATTTCATTCTATCAGTGTTCATTAACTGGTTGGCAAATAGCATAAAAAGACTTGTAGCTCAGTTGGTTGCACCTTGCTAAGCCCGCAGGAGTTAGTAAGGCTTGGCAACAGACTCATAATCTGGAGGTCCTAGGTTCAAGCCCTAGCTGGTCCACGCTGAAAATCAAGCAGTTAAGCAGAAATCGCTTAACTGCTTTTTTCGTTTTTGGGAAACATGCAATGGTTATGGATGAAAGCATTGCAATAAATGGGCAAGAACTATTGCTGGCTCTTGCCATTCCATCGGAGTGTAATATCGAATTTATTATAGGAGGATTTTCAACCATATAGGTCGAAATTGTTTTTAAGACTAGAAGAAAGTTCCGTTCAACGTCGTTGAACCTACATTCAACGTCGCCGAACCTACATTCAACGTCGCTGAACGGACATTCAACGTCGCTGAACGAAACTTTCTACTAACTCTAGAAACATTTTCCCTTAAAGGTAGAAAGTAATTCCTTTAAGGGAAGAATTATTTCGAACTGTCGAGGTTTGTCTGGGTATGCTCGCAAAACATATCCTTGCACAAATGGCAGGGAGCAGCGTTTCTACCAATACATACCTTCTGCTAGAAATGTTTAACCTACGCTGTATATCAAACATAGAATACACATTTTCATGAATTGCATTTACTAATATTTGAACTTGTTCACTAGCTTGTTCACCAGCTGTTTTGTAAAAATAGAGTAAAAACATTTGCTTTTTTCATTGCAGGTTTGCTTGAATTTGGTCTATTTGTTTTTGCGTATTCCGCAAAAGTTTCTTTGCCCATCTTACTCCTTCACCATGTTCGGAGAATGCGATATAATCTAGCCCTAACGCAACAAATTCTTTAAACTGCAAAAGAGCATCTTCAGATAAACCGTTAAACATCAACGCAACAGCATAGTCATACTTAACAAGAGGATCATTGGGTTCTTGCTCAAAAGCTGCTTTTGCATAAGTTAAGCAACCTGCCTTGTCCCCAATAACCTTATAGGTCTCGGAAAGAATCGTCTTCAAATAATACTCTTTGGAATAACGCTTGCAAATGACACGAAGATAGCGCACTAGTTTCTCTTTATTGTTACTCTCTTCCAAAGCATCAATCTTTTTCAAGATTCGATTCCGCTGAGATTCAGAAGCATATCCTATATCTGAGGCTTTTGCAACAGTCATTGGATGACTATACTTCAATACTTTATAGAAAAGAACAGCTTCCTTTTTGGAGAAATCGCTTTCAATACCTTTTCCTCGGTGTGACAAATGCTCTTCCATGAGAGCCAAGGCCTCCTTATCTTTAAAAAGGTGATAGAAACAATCTGCCTTATAATATCTGGAATCATTGATGACAGACTTTGCCCATCTGACACCATAGCCATTTTCCGCAACCTCCTCAATAGTCATATTTAAAACAACATCCCACTCTTCTATGGATTGCTCATATTTTTCTAATGACCAAAAGATTCTGCCACGAGTATAATTCAAGAGAGGCATAACAGGGCATACCTCTTTTGCTTTATCGGCATAAGACAAAGCTTCCTTATCTTTGCATCTGTTCCATAGGACATTTGCAAGTTGAGTCAACAAATAGCAGTTATTTGGTGACAAAGCAAGTTTCTTTCTCAACAGCTTTTCTGCTGCTGAGAAGGAATTACTCTTTATAAGTTCTATCAATTTATCCATCTTACTTAGAAATATTTGATTCTGTCCCAAAAGGAAGTTGTACCTCTTCGTTCCAAAGTTTCTCAAACGCTTCCTTTGATATTGCATGAATATTGAGATTTCGATAATCATCCATAGTCATGTCATTATCACACCAATACCCCCAGTTTTCTTCAAAGGGAGCTTTGAATACCACCAAGCCATTTTCTGCCACACCAACTTCCCTATTCGTATATTCTTCTACGTCATCATACTCTAAGTTCCATTCTTTAACGTAGTCAAGATTTTCCTCTAATGTAGGGTTAGCCATTGGCACGAAATGAGACAATAATCTATCTATTATCTTTTCCCAAAAGGTGGCTTTTTGAGCTATGGAATATTGATATTCTAATTTGAAATACAGCATTTAAACTAATAGTAAAAAATTTAATAACACTCCCTATTGTTTCATTTCCTATAAAACTTTATAGTCTTTATTCTTGTCTTGCCAGAATAAACTTCCACCAGATACACACCAGCAGGTAAACTCTGTAAACTGCTAAAGCTATTTGTCGATAGTTTACGATTGCCATACAAATCTCTAACAATAAAATGCTTGTCATCTAACTGCAGGTTATTTATTCCGGCAACATTGCCATATGGAGGTAGCTCTAAAGTATATACATCCTTACCATATTTGTTCTCTGCCGAAATATGTATCCAAGCATAATAAGGAGCTGTGATATATTCAGATTTAACATGAGCATAAAACGGCTCTTTGATTATCTGACTTGATATACCACCGCCATATTCCTCTTCTACACTGATAAACAATTCATCGCTACCAACATATTCAACATCATAATACACATCATAAGAATCGTACTTTGGCATATTACTAACGATTTTTACCACCTTTACACTTTTGATTCTAGGCTTTAATTCCAGAGTCAAATTATAAACACAAGATATTTTCAGTCCTCTCACCTCTCCCTCTAAAACTATCTTGGCATCAATATCACCATTGATATTGATATGATACTTACTGGCATCATCTATTTGTGGGATAGAGAAATCTTTCGTGTCACTTTTTTGAAAGACAACATTCTCTTTCCCATCACTCGATGGCAAGATATACTTCCAACATATATGATCCAGATACGCAGCATCAGCACCACTGATATAAAAATCATGTCCTGTGTAGGAAGATGCCAACCCTGTACTATCCATATCTCTCCCTATAATTTCTACATCTTCTTTTCCCTCAACAGCAACTGATGATACCAGCAAAAGCACCAACAAAAATACTTTTTTTATAGTTCTCCCCTTCATGACTTTATTATTTAAATAATTTCCACAACACTATAAACTCTATATTTTCACAAGCAGCTGAACAACCTAAAGTTATTCAGAATATTGCCACGTCAGTAAATTCACTTATCCTAGTGTTGCTAAAAAACAGTAAAATACTGAATGACATGGCAAAAGTACAAATAAAATCTGAAAAGTTCACTCCTTCAGGAGTTTTTTTTTCAATCATAGAGTTTTTTCTCTTTTGAGTGTTCGCCAGCAGGCTGTTCCGTAGTTTTACTTTGTAACAAAAAAAGAGACTATGTAACAACTTGGCTTCATCATTTCTTTCTGCCTTACTTTTCGATACCGAGCTCCATTTTCTCCTGTTTTTATTGGTTTATCCCAAAATAAATTGTATCTTTGCAAACGTATTTAAAACATATTGCAATCTATCTATATCAGATATAGATGTATCAAATAACATATAGAGAAATGAATAAGATTTTTAAACTCATCTTCGTGCTCTGCTGCTTCTGCGGCATCGCACAGGCTCAGCCTCAACGACCTAAGCTCGTTGTAGGCATCGTTATCGACCAGATGCGATGGGATTACCTCTATCGCTACTACGCCCGCTACGGCGAAGGCGGATTCAAGAGAATGCTCGGCGAAGGATTCAGCGTGGAAAACTGCAAGATTCCTTATATCCCTTCGGTTACAGCCATCGGACACTCTTCTATCTGGACCGGTTCCGTGCCTTCTATCCACGGAATCGCCGGAAATAACTTCGTGAAGGATGGAAAGGTTGTGTACTGTACTGCTGATGATACCGTGAACCCTGTGGGCTCTGATAGCAAGGCGGGCAAGATGTCGCCTCGCAATCTGTGGGTAACTACCATCGGCGATGAACTCCGTCTGGCTACCAACAACCGCTCTAAGGTGGTGGGCGTGGCCTTGAAAGACAGAGCTTCCATCCTCCCAGCCGGTCACCACGCCAATGGCGCTTACTGGTTTGATGATAAATCGGGCAAGTTCATCACCAGTACTTTCTATATGGATAAGTTGCCTGAGTGGGTGAACAAGTTCAACAAGCAGAAACTCCCAAACAAGTATCTTTCCAAGAAATGGGAGACGCTCTACCCTATCGATTCCTATAAGGAGAGCACCAGCGATGACAACAACTATGAGAACGGTATCGCAGAAGGCGAGAAGGCTGTGTTGCCACTCGATTTGCCTACCTTATATAAAAAACATGGCTACAAGATTCTCCGCAACACCCCATTCGGCTGCGACCTGACCTTCGATATTGCCAAGGCAGCCATCGCGGGCGAGAATCTGGGTAGAAACACAGATACTGACCTGCTGACCATCAGCTGTTCAAGCACCGATTACATCGGTCATCAGGTGGGCGTGAACGCTATAGAAACAGAAGACTGCTATCTTAGACTTGATAAGGCTCTGGCTGATTTCTTCGCTTATCTCGACCAGACCGTAGGCAAGGGAAATTATCTCACCTTCCTCACCGCCGACCATGGAGGTGTGAACAATGCCACCTTCCTGCAAGATCAGCGAATCCCTGCCGGCATCTGGAACAAAAAAGGATTGGTAGAAGAGCTGAACCAGATTCTGAAGGCTAAGTTCAATACCGATAAGGACCTCGTGAAGACCATCATGAACTACCAGGTGTTCTTCAACACAGATATCATCGAAGAACTCGGTTTGGATTACGCAGCCATCAAACAGGCGGTGGTAGATAGACTGAAGAAAGACAAGGATGTACACTATGCCTTCGATATGGAGAAGACCTCTATCGAGAGTATTCCTGCAGAGCTGAAGTTCCGTGCCATCAACGGCTACAACCGTGAGCGCAGCGGAAGCGTCCAGATTGTACTGAAGCCAGGTCACTACGATTATTACAGCAGCAAGGGAACTACCCACGGAGCATGGAATCCATACGATATCCATATTCCTTGCCTGTTTATGGGTTGGGGCATCCAGCACGGCGAGAGTGCCCAGCCTCACTATATGACAGATATTGCCGCTACCGTTTGTGCGATGCTGCATATTCAGGCACCTAACGGCTGCATCGGCACACCGATATTCTAAACACAACAAAGGCTAGGTTTCCCAGAATCGGGAACCTAGCCTTTATTATTTATTTCCTCTTCAAAAGAGAAACTCTTTTATTCTTTCTTGCAGATTATATTCTTCATGCATGATTATATTCTTTCATGCATGATTTTCCTAATCATCATTCATGATTTCCATATATTCCTCGTAGGAAATATATCTGCCACCCATCGACTTGAGATGCGGGGTTTCCAACTGGCAATCTATCATCTTGCCTCCATGCTCCTGCAGATAATTAGCCAGGAAGATGAGGGCTATCTTTGAACCCGACGGAACCTTGGAGAACATGCTCTCGCCAATGAAGACCTTGCCGATGGTGACGCCATAAAGTCCGCCCACCAACTCACCAGTTTCATTATCCCATACTTCCACGCTTGCTGCAAAGCCCTGCTCATGAAGGGCGGAGAATGCCTGAATAATGTTTTCACCCAACCAGGCACCCTCTTCCTCATAACGGCCATTGGTCTTGCTGCAGGCACGAATCACAGCATCGAAATCTTCGTTGATGCCCACGCTGTACCTGTTCTTTCTCAGCAGGGTTCTCATGGAATGACTGACGTGGATTTCGTCCGGGAAGATGACGAAGCGCTTCATCGGACAGAACCAGAGTATCTCCGGCTGGTCGCGAAAGCTATACCAGGGAAAGATGCCGTTGCTGTAAGCCAGCAGCAGGCGGTCGATGCTCAAGTCGCCACCTATCGCAAAACATCCGTCGTCATCGCCGTAATGCGGATCGGGAAAATAAATCTCTTCCGCATTTTCATCTATCTGTAATATCATTGCTTCCTAATAATTAACCACCAGTTCCTTACCATCGAAATCTACGCAGCCCTTACCTGCTTTCTTGAGCTTGCCGAAGAGCAGTGCCTTCATCAGGATAGGCTTCAGGCGATTGCCGATGACACGATCCATCTCACGGGCTCCATATTCCTTGGTGAAGCCCCACTCCAGAATCTTCTCGCGTGCTGCATCGGTAAGCGTAATAGGAACTCCCTTTGCTGCCAACTTAGCATCGAGCTGACGAAGCTTCTTGGCAAGAATCAGTTCTGCCATGTGCTTATCCATATCGTTGAACACCACAGTGTCGGAAAGTCGGTTGATGAACTCTGGCTTGAAGGTCTTCTTCACCTGTGCCAGCATCGCCTCGCCACGGGTTACATTACCACCGAAACCTACGCTTGCCTGGGATGCATACTGCGCTCCGGCATTGGAAGTCATCACGAGGATTACGTTTCTGAAATCTGCCTTCTGACCCTTGTTGTCGGTCAATCGGGCATAGTCCATCACCTGCAGCAGGATGTTGTAGATGTCGCTATGCGCCTTCTCAATCTCGTCGAGCAGGAGCACGCAGTTTGGTGTCTTGCGGATGGCATCGGTCAGAAGACCGCCATCTTCATAACCCACGTATCCAGCAGGCGAACCGATGAGCTTAGCCACGGTATGCTTCTCGGTGTATTCACTCATATCGAAGCGCACCAGCTCGATGCCGAGTTCCTTAGCCAGCACACGGACCACCTCGGTTTTACCTACACCCGTAGGACCCACGAAGAGCAGCGACGCCATCGGCTTGTCATCATCCACCAGTCCTGCCTTCGCCATCATCACAGCCTCAACCACCTTATCCACAGCCTTATCCTGACCATAGATCTTGTCGAGTATGCGCTGGCGGAGTGTAGCCAGAGAATCATTGTTTTCATCCTTGATGGCAGCCGCATCTATCTTGCAGACCTTGGTAAGAATCTGCTGGATAATCGCCTTGGTTACGTAGGAACGCTGGCGATATTCCACAGGATGCACCTCCAGATAAGCACCCGCCTCATCCATCAGGTCGATGGCCTTATCAGGCAGACAGCGGTTGCTGATATATTTGGCACTGGCACGAACGGCATACTCCAGGGCATCCTTGCGATAAGTTACATTGTGGAACTTATTGTATTTATACTGCAGCCCCTCCAGGATTTTGATAGCCTCCTCCTCGGTAGGTTCCTTGATGTCAATCTGCTGGAAGCGGCGCACGATGCCCTTGCTCTGAGCCATATAGCGGTTGAACTCCTCGTAGGTGGTAGAGCCGATGAATCGGATGTCGCCAGCCTCCAGATACTGCTTGAGCATATTGGAAGCATCAGGTCCACCATCAGAGCCACGGCCTGCACCTATCATATTATGAATCTCATCAATATAGATGATGGTGTTGCCTTCCTTGGCGGCTCCCTCCATCACCATCTTGATACGCTTTTCGAAATCGCCACGATACTGGGCGCCGGCAAGCATCTGTCCCATGTCCATGCCATAGATGCGTGCTCCCTTGAGACGATCAGGCACCTGATTCTCGTTGATGAGTTTGGCAAGACCATAAACCAGGGCGGTTTTACCTACGCCCGGTTCGCCGATGTGAAGCGGATTGTTTTTTTCTGCACGACAGAGCACCTGAATGGTTCTATCCAGTTCCTGTTCTCTGCCGATGAGCGGATTGTGTTCCTCTACCTGATCAGAGATACAGGTAACCAACTGATGCCAATCCTGAGGCTGTCGGCTTCTTCCCTCCTCTTCGTCATCATCATAATCGTTATCATAGTCATCCTCATCGTAGCCATCACCCATCATCAGGGTTTCATCACCTGGTTCATTTTCCAGCGGATAATAACTATCCACACTCGCCAGGAATTCGCCCTGACGGTCGCCCACGTTCTTGCACAACAGGTAAGCGGCTTCTGAGTTCTGCAAGCCAAACATCGCCTGCACGAAATGAGGCACATTCACGAGTTTTCTATCAGCGGCAGCAGCCAAGGCGCATGCCGTTCCAAACATGGTCTTGAAGAGCGACGAAGGCTCCGGCAGATACTTGATGTTTTCAGGCACACGCTCCTGCTTGGCGAGCCATCCCACCAAGTCTTCGTGCATCTT
>OGLM01003361.1_pt1 | contig 13092 bp, 9 predicted proteins | sample 1572531 | NCBI WGS metagenome assembly OGLM01 (sample SAMEA2581909, study PRJEB24529) | metagenome | biome: Human gut stool | place: China | collected 2011 | reverse complement strand
GTACATGAAAAACAGGAAGTTGTACCAATTCACTACAATGAATTAAAAGATAATAACTACTCTATTCCTAATTGTTCTGATGATAAATCATATATTAGGATTGAATTCAATGGGTATTTAATTGCTATAAATAATTCTGCTGTCAGCAGAATTATTGCAGCAACGCTTAATGTGCTGCAACAGATATGTTAGGCGAGTTGTCCGGAGTGGCAAAGATTTATCTTGTTTCAGGATATACCGATATGAGGCGTAGCATAGATGGTCTGATGGCAATAGTAAGAGATGCATATGAGCTTGTTCCTTATAGCAATTCTTTGTTCCTGTTTTGTGGGAAACGGTGTGACAGACTGAAGGCATTACATTTTGATAAAGATGGATTTGTACTCTATTATAAGCGACTTGATTCGGGAAGATTTCAGTGGCCGCGTAACCCGGATGAGGTAAAAAATCTTACCAGACAGGAGTTCAGATGGCTTATGGAAGGACTTTCAATAAGCTAGCCTAAAGCAATAAAACCAACTTCTCCCCAAAAGGTAAGCGCTTACAATAGAAAGTTGCTACAATTGATGGCGACAAGTTTAAGTTTATCTCTGTTGAAGAATTGAGAGCACTGGAGTAGAAGGGGAAAAGCTGGAATCAGAGGGATGAGGGAAATGAAAAATGATGAACTTTTATTATTAAAGAATCCATTCACATGTAGAGATAAGTATTATAAGCGTAGGATTAGATTAAGTACATGTAATGATAACGGAAGAAAATTGAAATGTTTTTTAATAGAGTATCATAAGAAAGTTATTACAGGGACTGGAATGAGAGATATAATTCATCTTTTACATTATACAGTTGTCAAGTACAGTGCCCTTAAGTATCCTATAATGCTGGATATTGGTGAAACATCTTTTAATGATAAGCTGGTATATATTGTGTTGGAATGTGTAATTCATATTGTTATGGAGAAATATCATAGGAAAGTATATATTTGTTATAAAGTTACAGATAGTATATGGACAGAAGGATTTAAGTATTCGTGTTTAAATAATGTCAATGATGGTTTTGATATATTCGAAAAGAAATTCAAGTATGATTTAGATAGAAAACATTTCAGGAAAGTGTTTACATATCAGGATTATTGTGATAAAAAATGTTTATCTAAATTAATGACAGATATAAGGTGTTTTCTAAAGAATAATTGTATTAATGAAAGCAGTGTTGATGAATTGACAGAAGTTTTGATAGAGTTAGTAGGAAATTCTGGTGAACATGCGAAAACAGATTGCCTCATAGATTTAGATTTAACTGATGATACATATAAAAGCACAGCGGATGATTTAGATAATTATTATGGTTTGAACGCATGTGTTGTTAATTTTTCAAAGGAATTATTTTATGTTCCGCTTATGAATAAAATGAAGTCATCAAAAGAAGTTAATGAAAGACATATTTGGGTAAAAAAAGCTAAGAATAATCATGAAAGATTTTTTTCAGATAAATATACTGAAAAAGATTTTTATACTATATCCAGTTTTCAGGATAAAATATCTGGAAGTATACAAAAGGATAAGACTGGTGGCAGAGGTTTAACCAGTCTGATATCTTCATTAGGAGAAAAAGCATCAGATCAGTTATGTTATATGGCATCGGGTAACAGAGCTTTATTTTTTTATGCGGATCATATGAGATTTAACAAAGAGGAATTTATAGGATTTAATAAGAATAATGATTATATTAATTCAATTCCAGAAGATGGCGTTATAAGAGATGTAGATGTGTATCTCCCAGGAACTATGTATAATTTAAGTTATGTAATAAAGAAGGAGAGTATTGAATGATGGATAATTCAATAGTACTTGAGTTTGATAAATCAATTCCTAATTTAGCGGGATATGAATATGGTGTTTCGATATATGAAGAACAGATAAAAGGCAAATTAGATATTAGCAAGAATTTTGAAATTGAATTTCCTGACTATATAGAGATGATAGCATCATCCTTTGTTCAAGGACTTTTTTCTGATATAGTTAATCAGATAGGATTAGCAAATACTGAAAGCCGTCTTACAATTAAGGCTGCTACACTGGATATAGCTGAATCAATTAAACGGAAGTTGTAATTATGGAAGAGGGTGACATATGATATGAGTATCAGTGCTATATGTACTGTTGCTGGCGCTGTGGTTGGTGCTTTGACATTATTAGGCAATATAATTTTGTTCAAAAAAACATATGAACAGACGGAAAGAATTAATCATAGCAATTCTATGGCAAAATACTATAATGTGATATTTGATGATTTTTTAATATATAAGATTCCGGAAGCAAGAAGATATATAAGGTTCGAAGACGAAAGAATGAAAGATTTTAGTAAATTAGTAGATGAACTTGATGCTATGCTAAGAAGTGCCTTATATTTTAAGTACACTAATCGAGATTTTTATAAAGAACTAAAAAGTAAGATTAATGAATTGGAAAGTTATCTAGCTGAGTGTGGAAATAACCGTAACTATGAACAGGATGAACAAGCGGAAGAATTTAAGATTATTAATGAAAAAATAGAGGCAATTTATAAATGTGTTAATGATGCATATGAGGGAAATACTAAGAAATAAAATTCTTAAACGGAATAATTACATTATATGATTTTCCAGCAGCGAGAATATCGTGTTACTCGGCGGACCTTGTACTGCGCCAGTACAAGCAGCTGGCAGGCAAAAGTGAGTTAGGAAAGACTGGGGAATCGATGAGTACTTCGTTGAACAATTTGCTGAATGGTTCTTCAAAGCCATCATATAAGGATATGAGGCCGGTTCATACTATTATTTTTTTTGAGAACAGTAGCAGCAGTCTTATCAGTGAGTTGAATAAGGAGTTATATTTTCATGTAGGAAATACGAAGTTCAATACTGGGATTGAGATAGACCTTTTGCAGGATTATGTATTGATAAGTCTTGAAACATTTAGGAAATACCGATATGCTGATGTCAAGAAAGGGCGTACTGAGATACGGGAATGTGACTATGACAGTACACAGTATAAGGACAAAGCTGTGACGGAGAAGATGAAGCTTGACCGTCTGAAGTACCTGTCGTTATTCGTAGCTGAAACTCCACAGGAGATAGAGCAGCTTATCGGGATATTTCCTGACCTTGAAGGAGTACATCGTGATATTAGTGAGTATATGGAAAGACCAGAGGAGGTGCTCAGTATGTTTTCAGAAGAGTTGAAGAAGAGAAGTGAAGCATCTGATAAACTGAGTGCAGAGAAAGACGTTGAGATAGCAAGGCTAAAGAGACAGTTGAAAGAACAGAATAAGTAGTTAATATAGATGCAGTTATCATAGGGATGTGATAACTGCATTTTACATAGAAACGTTCGCGACATAAAATCAACGGACTCATAGCAAGAACTTGATAAATCAAAGTCAATATGATACTATAATAACAGTTTAAATCGAAATTAGCAGTTGGATTAGTCATGAATTTTTAATAGAAATCTATTAATTAGAACAGGATGATTGATTCAATGTTATGGATATTATTATTTAAAAGTAGGAAATTATTAAAATTTAATAAATATATATAGAAGATGAGAGGACACAAGAAGTAGCCTCTCTAAGTTGGAAAGTAAAATCTATAATTTTTATATTCTTGAACATTTACTGTATGTAATATATGAATTACATTATTGGCGATTAATTTAATGAAATGGTACAAGGAGCACATTATGAGTGAGGAAAAAGTTTTTTTGACATATAATCAACAGTTGAAAAAATTGAGAAATAATAAGAAAATTACTTGTAATAATAGTACTAAAGATAAAGAAATTCTTGTTAGAATGGGATATTTTAATATTGTTAATGGTTATAAATATCCGTTTATCTGCGGAATAGATAATACTGGAAAACATATTTATTTACCTAATACTGATTTGGCAAATATTTATGAATTAAAAAAATTTGATGAGAAGTTAAGGAGTTTTTTACTTAGATATATTACACAGATTGAAGAAGAAGTTAGGACATTAACAGGGTATAAATTTGATCAGTGTAATGATAATGGAAAAATACCTTGGTATGATGCGAATGCATATTCGGAAAAGGCAAGGTTACAAAATAAAATAAGTGCAATTTCTTCAGCATATAGTGAATTAAGTAAAAGCCAGTTGGATTATGTAAAGTTTTACATGAATCAACACACATCAATTCCGACATGGATAATGATAAAGGTTATAAATTTTTCAACATTTATTGATGTGTTGAACAATAGTAAAATGATTGTTAAACATAGTTTATGTGAATTATATGGTATGATTGATGAAAAAGGGTATCCAGATGTTAAATTATTAATTGGAAGTTTACATTGGCTTAGAAAAGTTAGAAACTCGTGTGCTCATAATGAAAGGATTTATTGCATTACAGAAACAAAAGACAAAAGTAAAAAAGGAAGAATAAAAGAAAAATATTTTAAACAATTAAGAGCATCTTACTCAAAAGATACTGAGAAGAAATTGATGGATTTATTAATTTATTTTAAATATTATTTACCCGCTTCAGAATTTAAAAATATGATGAAGGAATTTATAGAGATGCTGAGTGCCATAAAAAAAGAAGTATCGCAAAATGCATTTGATAATATTCGTGGGCAAATGGGAATAAAAGACATTGATGATTTAAAGATATTGGTTGAGTTAAAAAAAGAAAAAATTAATTACAATACATTTGATAGAAAAGTTGAAAATAAATAAAAATAAATTTTAAAATTTATTGTAATTAAATAACAGATATGTTAGTATACTACTACAGAGATAACCATATTGATTTTGGTTGAAAGGCACTCGCATTATTTATTGCGGGTGTCTTTTATTTTATAAAGAATATTTACAATTTACAGTTTGCAGGATTATGTAGCGCTTATGATAAATATGAGGGCAAGTATTATTATGTGAGTTTAAAAATGTCTCCAATAATTGAAAAATAGCATTAGCATCAAATAAATAATTAAAGGCGGTTCAATTTCATAACATTGAGCCGCCATAATTAGTTTAATTTTACCTATACTCCTGCAGAGTAGGGGTAGTGTTGACGCCAAGCGGGGTTGTCACACCGGCAGCAGTTGTTACTTTGTAAGTAATTGTCAGCTGTGAGCCAGGGGCTATACCGATACCAAACATATAAGCTACTTGATGATCATGGTATTCATTCATATACATTTTTCCACCATTACTTGCCTTAAAGTCGGATATTGTTCCGCCAGCTGGAGCAAATATATGTGCGTAACCGCTTATGCGGCCGCCGTAGTTGCCGATAATGTATGTACTGCCGTTAGTAATGTCTTCGTTAGTAATGACATTGCCATATGTGGCAGTTACCTCGTAAGTACGGGTACCATCGTCGTTAATTACTGGCTCGCTTACTTCAGTGTTAATATCAAGGAACCAGCCGAGTTTACACGGGTCAGTGAAGTTAAAATATACACCTGTTTCAGGGTTTTCAGGATCGAAATTAAGAGTTCCTGAGTAACCAGCGTTACGGACGAGTTCCTGTTCGTTTTCATCTTTCATCCACATCATTACTGTACGCTTCTTTGCGCCATCGGCTAATATCTTATAATAATCACTAACTTTCTTGATATCGAAATTATCTACAAGCTTAGCCATGGCTGTTTTAGCCGTCTCAGAAAACAAATCATCAACATAATTATTGCTTTCGTTCATAGTGCTTGCATGAGAAGCATCAAGATATTTATAATACATATCGTACTGCAAAACCTTAGTAGCATTTTCACTTGTGAGTTCTGTTCCATCTGACAATGTAATATCACCTACAATGCCGAGTAAATCCTGAATAATAGTAGGTGTAAGCGAAACTACTCCGTCAACACTTTCGTTGTTTCGTTCTTCATAGGCAACAGCCCATATATATCCGGTTCTTTCAAAGTCAGGATCAAAACATGCATCTCGAGGATTATATATCCATGCACCAAACAATTCATATTCTAAATCGGTTATCTGTGAGTTCGCAGATGTATGCTGGGCAAGAACTTTAGGTTCGCTTTGGAAATCACCAATTGTTAATACTCCATCTCTTATGCGGATTGTTCCTATAGAACCAGGGAAACCACCGGATGCCCTGAGTTCAGAAGAATTCTGCGCAGTCAGAAGGTATGTTCTGTCACTTCCGTCTCCGACAAATATCTGGAAGAGTGGCAGAAATTCTTTGGCATCATCATAAGATGTTGTCATAGAAACAAGCTGATCAGCATATTCAGAAATCATGCTGTTTAATCCCATTGGCAGATTGATATTTTTCATGGTTTCTGATATTTCATCTATTTTAGGTTCAATATCTTCAAGTAAAGCTATATATGCATTAATTGTTGATATGCTGAACCCATCGTCAACTTTAAGTCCTGACATAGGATAATCACTCAATACCTGAATTGCTGGTCTTACTATTTCTGAAGAAGCATCATTTACAGCATTAAGTAACTGTTTCACAGAGGTCATATATCCTTTAGTTGCAGGAAATTTAGCTGCAAATTTCCATATACCGCCATCCATGGTCTGGTTGAGTTTTGTTACCGACTCATCAAGCATATCGCATGCTGAAAGTGCAGCCTCCGGGTTCTGTGCCTGTACTGCTGACATAACATTTTTAAGATTACCTTTAAGTTCATATGCCTGCTGTTTTACATTATTAACTTCTTTCTTTGCAACATTAATTCCTATTGCACCAGTTATTCCTAAAGCAACAAAAATGCAGGCAATAACTATCAATGCAATCCGGAGTTTATGACTTTTTTTATGTCTTTTGTGAGAGTGATGGCTATGGTGATGTTCATGGTGGACATGATACTCATTTTCATACGCAAAGCTCTCATCAGTATCTTTAGAATCAGAGAATAATTCTTCCATTAGTTCCTCCTTGTAAATTTGCTATTTAAATATTGTGTATAAATCACAATGTCTCAGTATAACAGATATTTATTTGGTTTACAATAAAATACCGTTCGCGACATAAAATCAACCGATTACGATTATGACAGTAGTCAGTATAATGATGAATTAGTCTCTGAGAAAATGAAGAGAGACAGACTAGTAGAGACATTTCCTGATCTGGAATCAGTACGCCAGGATATTAATGAGTATTTGGAAAGGCCTGGGGAGGTGCTCAGTATGTTTTCAGAAGCGTTGAGAATATTGGATAGGAATACGGCGGAGTTGATGGTCGACAGGATGAGGGACGAGATAGTGGATCTGAAGGAGCAGAATGAGGAACTTACAGGAAAGATTGATGAATTGGAAGAGCAGAATAAGTAATTATAACAACTGCAGTTATCATATCAAATTATGGTAACTGCATTTGTATTTTTAAAGTATGTATTTTTATCTATAGTCCTGCAGAGTAGGAGTTGTGTTGACCCCGAGCGGAGTAGTTACCCCTGCAGCAGTTGTTACTTTGCAAGTTATAGTTAGTTGTGAACCAGAAGCGATCCCCATACCAAACATATAAGCTGCCTGATGACCATGGTATTCATTCATGTACATTTTTCCACCATTACTTACCTTAAGCCATATGTGGCTGTAACCTCATAGGTACGGGTTCCATCATTATTGGTGACTGGTTTTCTCATATTAAGGTTAAGAAAATTATTAGAAAAATAAAAAATAAGTAGTTATTGCATATGTGATTATCACAGTATAGTGGTAGCTGGATAGCAGTTTGCTGTACAAATATTACAAATAAATATTTGGATTATGAAACTTTTTAAAAGAAATTTACTAAAAGTGTTATTGACTATTTGGTCTATGAGGTGGTACTGTTAATTACAGATTTATGAAAATGAAAAGGAGGCTTTTTTCATGAGAAAAAGAACCAAAAGAATGTTGTCTTTTCTTATGGCGGCTTTAATGGTTGTTGGTATTATGCCAGTATATTTGTTTACTGGTAAAACAACTGAGGTAAGTGCTGAAGAGAGAATGACAGCTACAGAGTATTCTAATTCCTTACTAGGAATGATTGATTTAACGAAAGGAGTACAGAAGGATACACAGGTAGGAGATACAACTCTTAATGTCTCATTTGCCGGAGATGTAAGTTATAATGCAAGTGCAGATTCATTAACAGTTGGAGACAGAGTATTTAATGGATATCTTAATCCTACTACTAATGCGAATGAGTCTAATGGGCTTCCTACAAAAGGTGAATATTTAAAACTTGCTCCAACCGAAGAGGGAGATGTATCTTTATATATTAAGATTAATAAGAATAAAGATTTCAAATTCATAAAAGATGATGGAACTATTGTTGATACTGTAAGTAATAAAACAGATGCAGGTATTAATACAGTAAAGACATATTCTCTTGATGCTGGAACTGTATATTACGCATATGTTAAAGATAGTAAGATGCCGGTTTATGGTATTAAATGGGAATCAGCAAAGAAAATAACTAATTACACATTTAGTCCAGAGCCAGCAGATGCATCGCAGAAGGCAGAGAATACCGTGTATATTGGTAAAGGTGCTACTATAGATGAGAATATTGCAGACAGTGGATTGGTAGCTAAAGGAAAATCTGATTATAAAGCAGAAAAAGCAGAGATTGAAGGCGTATCATATACTAACATGATAAAGGGCTTTAAAGTCAATGCGGCAGAAACTGTAACTGTTCCAACAAACAATTATTTGGAATTTACAGCTGAACAGGATGGTTATTTAAAGCTTGCATATAAACTTGATAAGGGAGGAAAGAAGTTATATGTTGTAACCGTTGGAAGTGACGGTCAGGTATATTATGATGTAGTTACTAATACAGATGCTTCTAATTCGTTAAGACAGGCAACAGAATATCCTGTAATTAAGGGAAATAAGTATTATGTATATGCACAGAATGGTAATCTTACATTATATGGTTTTTCAGTAACAAAGGGGTTAAGAAACACAGTTATACCATGGGAAAATATTCCAACACCAGTTATTGATTCAGTGGTTGCTAATGATGATGAAGGTACAATTGATGTAACATTCAGCAAGGCAGATATCGATCAGTATACAGGTGCTGATTATCTTATGTTAAGTATGGTTGATTCTGAGGGTAATGAAGCAGCTCATTATCAGATAGACAGCAAGGGAACTAAGAGCATTGCTGTAACACCATATTGGTCAGACAAGTTTACATTTACATTAACTGCAATCAGAGAAGGATATGCATTTAAGACAAGTGAAGCTAAAACAATAGATTATGTGTTACCATTAACTAAGCCATACTTTAACCTTTTAGCTAATGAAGGTGAGGGTAAAGTATATCTCGACTGGTATAATGTAGAAAATGCTAAGTTTACATTATCATATAAAGAAGAGAGCGCAGCAGATTATGTTACAGTATTTTCAGATAAGGAAAATGTAGGTGATTATACATTTACGGATTTAGAAGCAGGTAAGACTTATAGTATTAAAGTTAGTGCTGTTTCACAGGATGCTGATGGTAATGAAATTAAATCTTTTTATGAAGATAAGATTACAGTAAGTAACACAGAAGATCAGCAGTGGTATTCAGGTGTTATAGGTTCACAGCAGACAGACACAATGGTTGTAACTGACAAAGATGGAAATTCAAAGTCTGTTACATTTGATGCAAAGGATACAACAGTAGCAAGTAAGAGAATAAATAATGTTGAGTCAGCTGATATTACAGTAGCAGATAGTTCAGAGAAGTCAGGAACTGTTTCATTCTCAGCAGAGGATTCAGGTAAGATTGCTAATGATAATGATGGTATGGCATATTACTATACAAAGATTAATCCAAATACAGAGAATTTCAAGTTATCAGCTACATTTGAGATTACAGATACATCAAAGGCTGTGGATGGACAGACAGGTTTCGGTATATTAGCATCTGATATAATTGGTCAGAATCCTAATATGAATAATATTACTATTAAACATAAACATTTTAACAGCATAGGAAGCATGTATGATGGAAAGAGCAAGGCTTTAGTTGATTATTCTACAATGAGAATATCATCAGGACTCACATCACCAGATGCATCATATGATAAGGTTTCTGCTAATGTAACATTCCAGAATATGAAGGGTGTTGTTACTAAGCCAGAAGTTGGGAATAAGTATACATATACTCTTGAAAAAACTAATGATAAGTATATTGCAACAGTAAGTGATGGAACTAACACAGCTTCAAGTGAATATAGTGACCTTTCAGTTCTTTCACAGCAGGAAGATGGAAGTATAATTGTTGGATTATTCTGTGCAAGAAAGATTGGTGTTGTAGCTTCTGATGTTGTATTTACTAAGACAGCAAGTACAGGTGTAGGAAGCACAGAGGTTAAGCCTGCTGAAACAGAGAAGGTTAAACCAGATGCAAGAATCTATTCTACAAAAGAAACTGGTAATACAGATTATGAGCTTATTGTAGCAGCTAATGTTGCAGGTAAGTTAAAGGTTACTGCACCAGATGGAAAGTCAAGTGTTGTTGCAGTTGAAGCAGATTCAGTTGCAAGAGTTAATGTAGCACTTTCTTTAGGTACTAATAAAATTAATACTGAGTTCACACCAGCTGCGGGACAGAATCTTACAAGTGAAGATGCAATTGTTAAGTCAATTGAAGTAAATGTAAAGCAGTATGGATATGCTGGTCATACAATTTATGCAGCTCCAGATGGAACGGCTGCAGGAGATGGTTCAGAAAAGAATCCTCTTGATATTAATACAGCTGTAAAATATGCACAGCCTGGACAGACAATTGTTATGAAAGATGGTTCATATACATCTGGAATATCAATTCCAAGAAGTTCAAGCGGAACAGCAGACAAGATGATAACAATCCGTCCAGAAACAAAGGATGGTGTATCATTAAATAATTCAGGAATAAGATTAGAGGGAAGTTACTGGCACATTTATAATATTAACATATATGATGCTCCAGCTAACGGAATTCTTATTGCTGGTAATTATAATGTAGTTGAAATGTGTAATATTGAAAGAGCAGTAAACACTGGCCTTCAGATTTCGAGAAGTGGAAGTGCTACAAATGCACAGGGCATAAAAGGTTTATTATGGCCATCATATAACTTAGTAAAGAACTGTACAGCTTCATCAAGTGATGATGCATTACATAATGATGCTGATGGATTTGCAGCTAAGCTTACATGTGGTAATGGTAATAAATTCTATGGTTGTATAGCATTTAACAATATTGATGATGGCTGGGATTTATATGCTAAGCCAGAATCAGGAGAAATCGGAAGTGTAACAATTGAAAACTGTGTTGCTTATGAGAATGGTATTGTATACAATCAGGACGGTACTGTAAAGGCAACAGGTGAAGGTAATGGCTTCAAGCTTGGTGGTGGTGATCTCTTTGGTGACCATGTACTCAAGAATTGTATTTCATTTAATAACAGAGCTAAGGGTATAACAAGTAACTCTAACCCAGGAAGCACAATTATTAATTGTACAAGTTATGGAAATGCAACAGAATCTGCATCATACAGTGTAGGATTAAATGCTATGGTATCTAAGAAGAAGTTATGGAAGATTTCAGGACTTATTTCTATAACAGGTGCAAAGAATACAAAGTTAGTTGATGAAGTACCATTCAACCAGGTTATAGGTGATTCATCTAATTATATTTACACAGGCTCTGGTTCACAGAACAAGGATGGTGTAATTGTTGATGAAAAGAGCTGGTTTGTTAATACAGATGTTAAAAATACACCAACACGTAATGAGAATGGAACAATTAATATGCATGAGTTATTAACACTTACAGCAGCTGTTAGTGAGAATACTGGAGCAAGACTTGATACAACTAGCGAAGCAGCAATAAGTGTTATGCCAGAATTAGGAACTACAGATCATGTATATGGTGAGTGGACAACAACTAAGGAAGCAACTTGTACAGAAAAAGGCGAACAGCACAGAACATGTACAATATGTGGAGTTGAAGAGACAAGAGAAACAGAGGCTCTTGGTCATGAATTTAGCAGTGAGTTCACAGTAGATAAAGAAGCTACTACAGTAGAAGAAGGATCTAAGTCACAGCATTGCTTACATGAAGGCTGTACAGAGAAAACTAATGTAACTGCAATTCCGAAGACTGAAGCACCTAAGAAAGTTAATGTTAAGACAGAGACAACAGGTGATATGAAAGATTATGTTAAGGTTGATGGAATTAATAATACAGACGAAATTCTCGAATTTACAGAGTCAGAAGTTGAAGCTATAAATAGCGGAGATGTAGTTAAGGTTGAAGTAAAAGTGGAAGATATCTCAAAGACTGTTTCAGAGCAAGATTCAGCAAAGATTGCAGACACATTAAAGAAAAATGAGAAAGTTAAAGATTATGTAGTAGGTTCTTATATTAGCATTGATGTAATTAAGAGAGTTGGAGACAAGGATTCAAAGCTTACAACTACAACAAAAGAATTACAGTTTGAAATTACTCTTAATGGTAATCTTATTAACAATGATTCATCTAAGAAAAGAACATACAAAGTGTTAAGAATTCATGATGGAGATGTAGATATTCTTGACGCAGCATATGATAAAACTACTAATAAACTTACATTTAAAACAGATAAGTTCTCTACATATGCTATTATTTATATTGATAGTGCAGTAGAAGTTAAGCCTGATGATAAGCCTGTTGTAGATGAGCCGACACAGCCAGCTACAAAGGATGAAACTCCAGCAGCGACAGAACCTGCTAATATAGAGGAGCCAGCAACTCAGACAGGTGATTCAATGCATGCAGTACCATATGTATTAGCAATGGTTATTTCAGCAGGACTTGTTGTTCTTGTAGCTTCAAGAAAAAAGAAATGCGTTAGATGATTAAAACTGAATAATTAAATATAAAAACTCCAGCCACATTTGACATTTAGATTCAAATGTGGCTGGAGTTTTGCAAGGATTAGAGAAGCTGAAATCTTCACACTTTAACCGATTTTTAAGGTATTTACAATAATAGCCATAATATCTTATAATATTTTATAAATTTATTTGAAGAAGAGGAAACACCCAATGAGTTTACTTACAGTAACCGGACTTACACACGGATTTGGCGACAGAGCGATAT
>OGLM01003355.1_pt1 | contig 13114 bp, 10 predicted proteins | sample 1572531 | NCBI WGS metagenome assembly OGLM01 (sample SAMEA2581909, study PRJEB24529) | metagenome | biome: Human gut stool | place: China | collected 2011 | reverse complement strand
TTCATGGTCAGAGGACATTCTTCCTGACCCTTTTTGTACTTAACCAGTGGGGTCTTCAGGCTTACATTTGCTGGAATGCACTCCGAAGAAGAATAGCCTGGAACTAACAGGTACTCACCAAAGGCATGGGATGGTTCATTAAAATAAAACACCATAACCTCAACTCCCCTCGATCCATAATTTTCTGAAAAAACAATGTGTACACAAGGCTTATATTTCTAATTATGATACTATAAAATAGTAATAGAATTGATAAACTATTAGGAGAAAAGATAAAAAAGGTACTAAAAGAAGCGAAAGCATTAAGGCTTTTGTTACTGTCTGTATTCCTGGTTTCTTTTTTTGCAATGCCCGTTTTTGCGGTCAGCCAGAACCAGCAGGGTGTTGTTGCGAATTTAGTGACGGATAAAACCAGCTATGAAGCAGACGAAACCATTACAACAACAGTTACAGTAACAAATAATGGAACAAATGTTTTGAAAAATGTTCATATTCAATACGATATTCCGGAAAAATATGAACTGGCAAACGGTTCAAAAAATGAAGATACATTTGAATCCGTTGCACACGGTGATACGGTGAAATTAACCGGTCAGATTAAGAAGTCAAATGTTGTAACAGTGACTCCGACTCCGGACAATTCCCAGCCGGCTGAGAATACGGAAACAGTTGAAAATGTAGATGTGACACAGGATAACGGTACAGCAGCTAATACATTTGACAGCCATATGTATGTATTATTTATGGTGTTATTTATACTGAGCGGTTCTGTCCTGGCAGCTGGTGCTGTAAAGAATAAAAAGCTCAGAAAGGTATTATCTGTTTTCTTCTGCTTTTTCATGGTATTCTCAATGCTGGATTTATCAGCGGTAAACGTCAAAGCAGACACCGTTGCAGAATCCACGATGAATCTTAACCAGACGATTACAGTTGATGGCAATGAACTGGAATTAAATGCGCAGATTCGTTTTAATGCAGTTAATGAAGACACAAATACTGTATTTGATGAAAGCAAGACCTATACAAGAGGTGAATGGGTTACACTTCTTCTGGATAAATTAAATGCTCCGCTGATGTCAGCAGATCAGATTGATTATTACTATTTAGACAGCTTAAACTCAGCAACAGGAACAGCAGTAGAAACAGCGAATGCATACGGATTTTTACCGGTTCCTGATGTTGAAGATTTAGAGCAGGATATTCCTCTGTTTTACCCGGATGAACCGTGTACAAGAGAATTTGCAGCTTACATGGCGGTTCATGCAATGGGCTTTAACGGCGAGAATACAATTGCAATGGATGACTGGTCTGATGCAAATCAGGTGAAGTATAAAGATGAAATTAAAATTGCACTTGTAAATAACTTCTTATACTTAACAGATAACACATTCTATCCGCAGAAAACCATTACCGGGGCGGATGTAAAGAGTATTTTCTATGCAATTGATGATTTGAATGAGTCCATCAAGCTGAGCCAAGACCAGACTTATGACCATTCAGAAATTCTGGATTCTGTTGTAAATGTGGCAGCAGATCAGGCAGCGGATTATTCCGTTGTAAAAAATGGTGATGTTTACGAAGTAACACTGCCAAACAAGAAGACAACAGACGGCATCAAAGTCGATGATGTCATCCGTTTACCGGAGAGTACTGAATATGCAACCGGTTTAATGTTAAAAGTTGCACAAATCAGCCAGTCCGGCGATTCGGTAAAATTAGTCTGCACAGTTCCTGAACTGGCAGAGATTTATTCAAAATTAGACCTTGCAGAGCTTGGTTTGCCGTCAGTTGACAGTTTTGTGGCAGCAGAAGGCGTAACCTGCGAATATAACAGCAATGGTTCAATTACAGCAGATGATTCCGGCTTGTATCCGCTTTCTATCAATGCAGGCGGAAGTACAGAGATACCGGGAACACTGGAATTTACAATTGCAGAAAAGGAAATTACAGATAATCTGAAGGTTTCCGGTTCTGTTGAAGTTGAAATCCCGGACATAACCTGTATCGCAAAGGCAAATGTCGGCTGGAGAGGTGTTGATGTTGATGAATTTACATTATCAATATCAGAAAAGATTAAGATTGCGAGTCAGTTAGAACTGACACTTGCAGAATTCGGTTATGAATTAACCAACAGCAACGGTGCAACCCGTTTTGAATCAGGTAGAATCGAAATCGGACGTCTGCCAATCCGTATCGGTGCGACAGGACTTTCATTTGATATTGTATTCTTCTGCAATGTATCAGCAAAGGGTACAGCAAGCATTACATACACCATTAACAGCACACAGGGATACCAGTATAAGAACGGGGCGTCCCGCGCAATCTTTGATTTTTATGATTCATTAGATTTCATGGAAATTAAGGCAAGCGGAACAGCCGGTCTTGGTTTGTCAGGTGTTCTTTGTGCATTCAACCTGATTGATTTAGCAGGATATGCAGGAGAAGCCGGTATCGGTTTTAACGGTTCATTTACACCGCACATTCTTGCAACAGATACTTTATACTGTGGAGATCTGACCTTATATGCATATGCAAAATCGGGAATTGATCAGGAAACAGTCGTTGGTAAATTCTTAAATGATGTATGCCATTACACATTAGAATTCCAACACTTAGATAATGATTCAAGTAATCCGTTTAAAGCAAAATTCCATGTGGAAAACGGCCGTGTTGTACCGGAATGTACATTTGGAACAGGAGAACTGAAAGGTCTTATCGCATCAGCCGACGGAAATGAACCGATAGCAGGTGCCAGAATCCGTATATACAGCGGTGAAACACTTGGTGAGAACTTAGTCAGAACAATTTATACGGATGAAACAGGTAATTATTCAGTTGATAATTTAACAGCAGGAACATACAGTATTGAAATTGCTGCAACAGGTTATAAGAAGTATGATATGCAGGTAGAAATCACTGAAAACGCAACGGTATACAATGAAACCCTGTTAATGATCGGCAGAAACGGTGAAGACGGTGTCGGAACAGTTACCGGTGAATTAAAAGATGCGCTTACCGGTTTACCGATTCAGGATATGACATACAATATCCGCAAAGACTGGAACAATACAACCGGAGCAGTTCTTGAAACAGGTACATTTGATGCTTCAACTTACGAATTGTCTTTAAACCCTGGTAACTATACATTAGAGATTATCAAGGAAAACTACATCACAAACCACATTAATATTGCGGTCGTTTTAGATGAAACAAAGACATATAATGTGACATTGTCACCGGAGAACAGTTCAATTGATACCGACAATTTAAGAATTGTATTAACATGGGGCGAATACCCATGGGATCTGGATTCACACTTGTACGGAAAAGATAAGCTGACAGATTCAAGTGTATTCCATACCTGTTACTGGGCAAAGAATTATTATCAAGGTTCAACAGCAATTGCAAAACTGGATGTTGATGATACAACAAGCTATGGTCCGGAAACAACAACGATTTATGAATTAAATGATGACATGAAGTATAGTTATTATGTTCATGATTTCACCAACGGATATTCATCAAGCAGTACGGCAATGGCTGCATCCGGCGCAAAGGTTCAGGTGTATGCAGGAAATGTATGCTACTTTACTTTTAATGTACCAAATGAAGGTGGTACATGGTGGCATGTATTTGACTATGATCCGGCAACGGATGCATTAACACCGGTTAATGCAATGAGCTATTCAAACTAGTTCGTAGTTACTTGCGGGGAAAATGGGCTGTAACGGCTCATTTTTCCTGATTGTTTTTTGAAATATAATTGGAGGGAGTATGCATGACAGTATCGGTAGATAAAAAAACACTTAGAATAATATTTTCAATCTGTGTGCTGGCGGTTGCAATCTGTATCGCAGTCTGTGTATCGGAAATTCGTGCCACAGCAGATTATTCCAAGGCAGATGGAACACTGGTATCAATTGACAGGAGTATAGATTTGGGTTTACAAAATAATTCTAAGACAGATATAATCAGATATAAAGTGTATCAATATCAGGTCAATCAGCAGGAATACACATGTCAATATAGAACGTACGTCTTATTTCAACCTAAAATCGGAAGCCATAAAACCATCTATTATTCTTCTTCAAATCCCAACCAAGTCAGAGATGAATTTAAAATACAAACTGCAAAAGCGGGTGTTGTTTTCTTTGCTTTTTTTGGAATTATGATGCTGGTATTTATGAAAAAGGCGGGCGAAAATGAATAAGCGGTCAAAACTCATTGTATGCGGTATTGCAGTAATTGCGGTTTTATGTATGGCTTTACCGGTCCTTTTTCATGGTACGTCAAATGAATGTAAAATAACCGGTGTTTCAGCAGCAGACAGCAGAAATCATTCTGTGGATACGTATACGGTTGAACAGGATAAGAAAAAATGTAGTGTTTCATTTTCAGATACGGCGGTCATAGATACAGCGTTTACTGCAGAGGTGTCTACAGATGAACCCTATATCATAGAATTGACAGTCCGTGATTCACAGCTGCCGGAATACAGGGAAATTAAAGATGAGAATGTGGCAATGAATACAGCGCAGACGGCGGCAAAATATAACGCGGACGATTCTGTAATGAAAAGGGTCGTGTATCCGCAGAACCGGCAGCTTCATTTTTCGGTGACAACGCAGTATAAAGAAAATGTCAGCGGTTTTATCGGATATTCTTCCATAAAAGTCATCCCGGTCAGTAAGTCAAAAGAATATAAGCTTGTGACAAGCCCGGATAAAACGGTTGAATTTATTATAAAAGCAGATGATTTTTCCAAAGAAGAAACAGACAAACTTTCTGCGTGGTCAGAGGACTTACAGCTTTACAGACAGCAGCTGTATCAATTAACCGGTGAGCGGCAGCCGTATGACGGAAAGACAATTTTTGATTTTACAGAACAAATAGACTATTATGGTCTGGCAGGCAATCCGATTTTTATGAACAGCAGCAATCTTACAAAAGATTTGTCTACAGATAAAAGTGTATGTATATGGAAATATATCCATGAAATGAGCCATACATTTGACGGGATTGAAGGTTCATACATCGGGAATACATGGAATTTTGATTCCGAGCTTTTTGCAAATTTAAAAATGCTTTATGTAATGGAGAACAACGGATTATCCTTTCAGGACAGCAGTGAAAAAGGAGCAGATGCATATTTAAAATATTCGGCCGGTAATACCTTAAAAAACGGTATTTACAGTTCAGACGGTTTCTTATACCTTTTGATATGCAGGCTGCGGGAGGTACAGCCGGATTACTGGAACAGTTTACAGGCTGTTTTTTCAAATGCACACGATTCTTTCAATGAAACAGAAAGCAGTACGGCTTCAGAACGGTTTATAAATTTCTTTTCCCTTTTGCATCAGGAGCTGGGGGTGAATATACTCTCTGCATTTTCAGATGCAGAAAAAAAGGCAGTCATTAATAAATATGGTAATGAGATCACATATTTATTTGATTAAAGTTATTGCTAAGTTAAAAAGTCAGATAGGGCAGATGTAAAAATGGGATAAAGGGAAGAAGGAGCAGTCGTGACAGAAGACAGAAAAGAGAACTAAAAAATTAAATCATTTACAATTTCTTCCGATATATCTATTAAACAAAGGGAAAAACGGTCGAAACGGATTTTGACCGGTGTATTTAGCAGTAGTCAGGGAGGAAATGAATATGATATCAAGTTATACCGGCGTAGTAGAAAACGCAGCATCTACAAGTGCTGCCGCAGTGGAAGCAAAAAAGAAGACAGAGCAGACACAAAATGAAAAGAGCGGCAGTGTTTCAGGAAAAACCATAGGCAGTCCGAAGCTCAGTAAAAAAGCGGCGGATTATTATGAATCTTTAAAGAAAAAATATTCCAACATGGATTTTATTCTTGTCAGTGAAGACAAGAAGGAGCAGGCAAAGGCGCAGGCTTCCAGTTATGCCAATGCCAGCAAAATGGTTGTCTTAATTGACGAAGACAAAGTAGAGCGGATGGCAGAAGATGAGAATTACCGCAAGCAGTATGAAGCCATTATTGCAAATGCGGCAAGCGGTATTTCCCAGTTAAAGAGCAGTCTGCAATCCAGCGGTGCCAACGTCAAAGGCTTCGGTATGCAGGTCAATGACGGCGGAACGGCAACTTATTTTGCGGTATTGGAAGAATCCTCTGCGGCACAGCGGGAACGCATAGAAAAGAAAGCAGCAGAGAAAAAGGCAGAGAAAAAAGCTGCCGAAAAGAAAGCCGAGAAAAAGCACCAGAAAGAAAAGCTTGAAGAAGCAAGAAGCGAAAAGACGGAAAAAACAGATGTGTCAGATAAGACGGATACAGACAGCGGTACAGTGACGATTACGGCATCTTCTGTGGAAGAATTGCTGCAAAAGATACAGGATTATATGCAGCTGGCAAAAAGCGATACGGTTCTTACGGAATCCGAAAAGAAGGTTGGACAGAACATCGACTTCTGCGGTTAGGAGCGGCATATGGGAACAGGTACAATTCAAAGCATGGTGGCGCTGTCGGCAATGCAGAACCAGTGGCAGAAAAAGAAAAATGATATCAATGCCGGAAAGACAAGCGAGCTGACCTCTGAACAGCGTGAATTGCAGATGTATCAGTCGCAGGCAGACGATATCCGTGAAGGTCAGAAACCGGCGGCAATCGACATTAAGCTGGCTTCGGGCAGCAGATTAAACGCTGAGGAAATCGAATATTTAAAAAAGCATAATCCGCAGGCTTTAAAGGATTACGAGGAAGAACAAAGAGAGCGCGAAAACTATAAAAGGCAGCTTAGAAACTGCCGCTCAAAGGAAGAAGTGGAGCGTGTTAAGACAGCCAAAATGGGCGAGTTTTTGTCTTCTTGCAAAAGCATTGCCTCCAGTCCTTATATTCCAAAAGACCAGAAATGTGCAATGTTAAAAAAGCTGCTGCGGGAAGTAATGGGCATACAGGAAGAACATCAGGAATTTGTGGAATCAGCCCAGTATGCAATTCTGCCGGATGAAGATGAAGATACAAAGTCCAAAAAGACCGATAACAGCACCGATACCATATCCTCAGAGGATAACAGCAGGACAAAGGGAGAGGTAACGACAGACGGTGAAGACCCGTTAGAAACAATCCGTCAGGCAATCGCGGCAAACGGAACCGTACTTGAAGCACCAAAGCAGAACGCGGCAGACAGTACGGATACCGAAAGCACGGCAGAAGCACAGCCGGAAAAAACAAAAGCCGGAACAGTCACGGTGATTGCAGACAGCGGTAACAGCGGTCATACAGGCACGGTAAAGACGGCAGGAAAAACAGCAGCTTTCGCAGGTGTGAGTGTCGATATCAGTATTTAACATTTAAACAAAAGCTAAGGGGAAAGTAAAAGGAGTTGAAAAATGTCTATAACGATTAAGATGAATCAGGACAATACCGGAATCCAGATGAGCGGTACAACAGCGGGACGAAACAAAACGCAGGATACCAAGACGAGAAGCACTGTATTTGCTGGCGATTTAATGCTCGGACAGGGAAATCAGATTGAGCAGAAAAAGCAGACCGCAAGACGTCAGGCAATGAAACTGATTACAGATGCGTGGGGCAGGGATGAATTGGCTTCCCAGAGCATAAAAGATATGGAACAGCAGAAAGCAGACTATGTAGAGCAGATGCAGGAAGCCAAAGAGCATGAGAAAACCTTTGAAAAGAGCAAAAAGGAGCTTCAGGAGCAATACGGTGTAGCTGATGATTCACAGGAGCAGAAGGATTTGGAATTACTCGAAAAATTCCAGAATTATAAGAACGGCTCACATGATGAAAGCTTTACAAAGGAAGACGTTGACCGGTTAAAGGAATTGCAGAATCTTCCGCGTACAGAATATCAGGAAAAGGCACTCCGGTTAAACCAGATTGCCGGTTCAATGAAAGTAACTGCTTCCAATGCGAAGGATAAGCTGATTGAGCTGACAGATACAATCGCAAAGGCAAAGACCGATCAGGCAAAGTCACAGGATATGTTAAAAGCAGGCAGTGCAGCAGATGATATTTTGGAAGCTTCCAACAAAGAAATCATGGGGCTGCTCATTCAGGACGGAAAAGAGCATATCGACAAAGAGCAGGAAGAAGCGCAGAAGAAAGCCGAGGAGCAGAAAGAGAAGCGTGACGAACAGCAGGAGCGCATTGATGAGGCAAAGCAGGAGAGGAAAGAGCAGGAAGAACTCATCAAGGGTCAGGCGGAGGCAGACAGTGCCGAGCAGGATTTATCCCTCCAGCGCAAGACAACAAACAATGTCGAAGCTGCACAACAGAATATCCGCAATATTCTTGAGGATAATAATCTGCTGGCAGAAGACTTAAAGGGAATTAAAATTGATTTTAATTTCTAAAAAATAATTTGAATATCAAAATACTATTGACAAAGGAAAAGTTTTCCTGTATAGTAACAACTAGTTTGAGAGTCAAACAAAAAGCTTTTACGGATTTCGTTTGACTCTTAAATTTTTAGATTAATATTTTGATTATCAAAAAGTAAGATGTTCAAAACGAAAATCTGAAGAAACGAAACAGAATTTTAAAGAAGGAAAATGTCAAAGCTGCGGGACATTTTCCGGGAAAAAGAAAACGCGGCACAGAGGCAGATATGAATACGAAAATAATAGGAACGGGAAGTGCTGTTCCGTCAAGGGTGCTTGACAATGCAGAACTTTCAACATTTTTGGATACCAGTGATGAGTGGATTCGCACCAGAACCGGAATCCGAAGCCGTCATATCGCACAGGAAGGTCAGACTGCATCAGCGCTTGCGGCACAAGCCGCGAAAAAGGCGATAGCAGATGCCGGGATAGCGGCAGAGCAGATAGAAGCCATTATCGTTGCGACTTCAACGCCTGATTACATATTTCCGAGTACGGCAAATCTTGTCCAACAGGAGATTGGGGCAGAGCGCGCGGCATGTTTTGATTTAAGCGCCGCCTGTACAGGATTTTTGTATGCAATGAGTGTGGCAGATGCCTATATTAAAGCGGGCATGTACAAAAAGGTACTGGTTATCGGTGCGGAAGTGATGTCGCAGGTGGTGGACTGGAAAGACAGAAGTGTCTGTGTGCTGTTTGGTGACGGCGCAGGTGCGGTTGTTTTAGGTGAAGACATCAGCGGAAAAAGCATTTTCAGACTGCATAGCGACAGCGGCAGTGCACAGGCTTTGACACTGGGAAAGGAAAATGCGGTGCATATGAACGGACGGGAAATTTTCTCTTTTGCAGTTCGGAAAGTACCGGAGTCTGTTAAAGAAGTGCTAGAAGAATCGGAAACGGCAAAGGAACAGGTAAAATATTTTATTTTACATCAGGCAAATGCAAGAATGATTGAAAGTATTGCAAAGCGGCTGGATGTACCGGTTGAAAAATTTCCGATGAATCTGGAAACCCACGGAAATACTTCAGCGGCAAGCATACCGGTTCTTTTAGACGAATTAAACAGACAAAACCGCCTGATACCGGGCGATGTGTTGATTCTGTCCGGCTTTGGCGGCGGATTAAGCTGGGGCAGTGCATTGCTGGAATGGCACAAATGACAGGCAGAATATGCGTAGATTACAAGAGAATATCAAAAATATATTGTAGTAGAATGGAGATTAAAAAGATGTTAGAAAAAATGAAAGAAATTATCGCAGGACAGTTAAATGTAAACGCAGAGGATGTAAAGCCGGAATCACGCTTCAAGGAAGACTTAAATGCAGATTCACTGGATTTATTTGAACTGGTAATGGCACTGGAAGACGAATATTCCGTAGAAATTCCGTCAGAAGAACTTGAAAAGTTATTAACGGTACAGGATGTCTGTGATTATTTAAAAAATCACGGTGTAGAAGCTTAAAAAGCAGTGAGGTAAAAAGGCAGACAACGTTTATAAAGATGTTCGGAGATGAGAAAATATGCAGACAAGAATTACAAAACTGCTTGAAATTGAATACCCGGTCATTCAGGGTGGTATGGCATGGGTCGCAAATGCGGCGCTTGCGGCAAATGTTTCAAAAGCGGGCGGCATCGGATTTATCGGGGCGGCAAATGCACCGGCAGAATGGGTACGGAGTGAAATCCGCAGGGCAAAAGAGATTACAGATAAGCCAATCGGCGTAAATGTTATGCTGTTAAGTGAGCATGTAGACGAAGTGGCACAGGTTGTAGCCGAAGAAGGTGTAAAAGCCGTAACGACAGGAGCCGGTAATCCTGCAAAATACATGAAACAGTGGAAAGAAGCGGGAATTCGTGTGATTCCTGTGGTTGCTTCTGTTGCAATGGCAAGAATGATGGAACGTGCGGGCGCAGATGCGATTGTTGCAGAGGGCATGGAGTCCGGCGGTCATATCGGTGAGCAGACAACAATGTCCCTGCTCCCACAGGTTGTCGATGCGGTATCGGTTCCGGTTATCGGTGCAGGCGGCATTGGTGACGGCAGAGGCATGGCAGCGGCATTGATGCTGGGTGCGGAAGCGGTACAGCTAGGAACGCGTTTTATCGTTGCAAAGGAATCCACCGTTAGTCAGGCGTACAAAGACCGTGTGATTGGCGCAAAGGATATTGATTCCGTTGTTACGGGAAGAAGCACGGGACATCCGGTGCGCTCCCTTAGAAATACAATGACACGCCAGTATCTTGAAATGGAAAAAAACAATGTATCCTTTGAAGAATTGGAACACCTGACACTGGGTGCACTGCGCAAAGCTGTTGTAGACGGTGATGTTGCCATGGGAACGGTCATGGCTGGTCAGATTGCAGGCATGATAAAAAAAGAACAGACCTGTGCAGAAATTATTCAGGAAATTGTGCAGGAAGCAAAAGAAACGATAAAAAAATGCAGTATCTTTGCGGAAGATTCGTGCGGAAATGAGGCAGAACATGCGTAAAACAGCATTTCTCTTTCCGGGACAGGGCGCACAGAATGTCGGAATGGGACGTTCTTTTTATGAAAAATATGATGCCGTAAGACAATATTTTAAAACGGCACAGGAAGTGACAGGCATTGATGTTGCGTCACTTTGTTTTGAAGAAAATGAAGCTTTAAATCAGACCGAATACACGCAGATTGCCATGTATACAACAGAATGTGCGATACTGAACGTTTTACAGGAAAAAGGGATTCCGTACGAAGCGGCGGCAGGACTTTCACTGGGAGAATATGCGGCACTGACGGCAGCAGGAGCTTTGTCTTTTAAGGACGGCTGTTACGTAATCCGCAGACGCGGCATTTATATGGAACAGGCAGTACCGGAAGGTCAGGGCAGTATGGCGGCAGTGTTGGGACTTAGTGCCAAACAGACGGAAGAAGTATTAAAAACATCGCTGGACACTGCAAAAATCGGCATTGCCAATTATAATTGTCCGGGGCAGATTGTCATTTCCGGCGAAAAAGGCGAAGTGGAACGGGCGGCAGAAGTTTTAAAGCAGGCAGGCGCAAAAAGAGTGGTGCCGTTAAGGGTCAGCGGACCGTTTCATTCCCCGTTGCTTTACGGCGCGGGAGAACAGCTTCAAAAAGAACTCGAAAAGATTTCATTTAACAAAATCAGGATACCTTATATTGCCAATCTGACGGCGGAATATGTAACGGACAGCAAAGAAATTCCGGAACTGTTAAGAAAGCAGGTTTATTCACCGGTACGCTTTGAACAGACGTTACGTAAGTTAATCACGGACGGCTTTGACACATTTATAGAAATCGGACCGGGAAGAACACTAACCGGATTTGTAAAAAAGACGGCAAAGGAAATGCAGTGTGAAGGAATCACCTGTATCAATATTGAAAAGGAAGAAGATTTATCACAGCTTATCACAGAATAGTCAGGAGGGCATCATGCAGGAAATGAACGGACAAATTGCGCTGGTAACGGGCGCAGGCAGGGGAATCGGCAGTGCGATTGCCAAAAGCCTTGCCAAAGAAGGTGCAACTGTGATTGTAAATTATGCAGGAAATGCACAGGCGGCACAGGACACGGTAGACAGTATCTTAAAGGATGGCGGCAGTGCAGAAAAATATCAGTGTGATGTGTCAGACTTTGCGGCTGTCGAGGAAATGATAAAATATGTCGTACAAAAATATGAAAAAATCGACATTTTAGTAAATAATGCAGGAATAACAAAGGACGGACTGCTTCTTAGAATGTCAGAACAGGATTTTAAACAGGTGCTTGCAGTCAATCTTGGAGGAACATTTCACTGTATCCGCCACGCAGCAAAATATATGATAAAGCAAAGAAGCGGCAGGATTATCAATCTGGCATCGGTTGTCGGTCTGACAGGAAATGCAGGACAGGCAAATTACGCGGCATCCAAAGCCGGTGTTATCGGGCTTACAAAATCTGCGGCAAAAGAACTGGCATCCAGACAGATTACAGTCAATGCGATTGCACCGGGTTATATTGACACAGATATGACAGCTGTGCTTTCTGACAGTGTAAAGGAAAGCGTACAGTCATCAATTCCTTTAAAACGCATGGGAACGGCGCAGGATATAGCACAGGCAGCGGTATTTCTGGCTTCGGATAAGGCATCGTATATTACCGGACAGGTGCTGTCAGTCAACGGCGGCATGGTATAGGTGATATTATTTCTAAACGAAAGCAAAGCAGTTTTGAGGGGCAGATGAGCAGATTGGAGGAAGAAATGCAGAAAAGCAGAGTAGTTGTGACGGGAATGGGTGCAATTACACCGATTGGTTTGACCGTAGAGGAATTCTGGGAAAATGTAAAAGCACAAAAAGTCGGTATCGGTGCAATTACAAAATTTGATACAACGGATTTTAAGGTAAAGCTTGCGGCAGAAGTAAAAGACTTTGATGCACAGGCATATATGGATTTTAAGCAGGCAAAACGTATGGAATTGTTTAGTCAGTATGCGGTAGCGGCGGCAGGACAGGCAATTAAAGATGCCGGACTGGATATGGAAAAAGAAGACGCATACCGCGTCGGAACGTCTATCGGTTCCGGAATCGGCAGCTTAGATGCCATGGAGCGTGAGCATAAAAAGCTGCTGGAGCGTGGACCGGGAAGGATTAATCCACTGTTAGTTCCGCTTATGATTACCAATATGGCGGCAGGAAATGATGCGCCGGCGGTTGGATATGCGACGGTTTATCCATTGACCATGTTTTTGCGTGTGT
>OGLM01003354.1_pt1 | contig 13118 bp, 5 predicted proteins | sample 1572531 | NCBI WGS metagenome assembly OGLM01 (sample SAMEA2581909, study PRJEB24529) | metagenome | biome: Human gut stool | place: China | collected 2011 | reverse complement strand
TAAGAATAAAGTTGGTTTCATAAATTGTGTAATATTAAAAGGTTAGTGATGTCAATGGCATCAGATTTCGTTGCAAATTTACAAAAATAGTTGAATCCAACAGGACAAATATCAATCATTATTCACTAAAATCGTACAAAAATCATTCATTAGAACGGGTAACCGATAGCAAAATGTATTCCCAGATTCTTGAAGAAAGCTCCGGTTACATTATAATAGCCGCTACGGTCCGTATCATAAGGCAAATGCAGAGGAATACCGAAGTCGAGACGGAATACGAGAATATCCATGTCATAACGGATACCGACACCCGTTCCCAAAGCTATTTGTTTAGGGAAAGTCTTCAGACGCAGTTGTGAATTGGGACGTGCTTCTTTTCCATCAGCCAAAAGCTTTCTGTCTTTGCGCAACAACCACACATTTCCTGCATCCAGAAAGGTAGCTCCCCAAAAGCTCTTGAAAATACGGAAACGATATTCCACATTCGCCTCAAAGCGGAAGGTTCCTGTCTGATCCAGGTAGGAATATTTTCCCTCTTCCGGATGATAACCGCCCGGACCGACACTGCGCACTGTAAAAGCACGGATACTATTGGCACCACCTACATAAAATTGTTCACTATAGGGAGCTATCGTAGCATTGCCATAAGTAAACAGTGCACCTACTGCCATGCGGCTGGCTATCGCATTATTCTTATCTATGTTCCACAAATGACGCAACTCCGTATTCAACTTCACAAACTGTGCAAACGGAGCCCCCAGCAAACTCTTATCCTCTTCATTGAACGGCTTGCCAAAAGCACGGTAAATAAGGGAAGTGATATTACCCGCCGAAGTGACGGTAGACTGCCACCAGATAGGGTTCTTTATCCGACGGCCCGAAGCATTGTCATACGTATACGTATATTCCATCGCCGGAATAAACTGGTTCCTAAGACTGACATACAATGCAGGATTAGCTTCAGCTATCTCTTTAAAATCCTCAGACTGATGCTGCAAGACATTAAATGTCAGTTTAAAAGGAGTAATACTATGCCGGCTGGTACGGGAGGGCTGGAAATCGTATGTAGCATTGCCGCCAAAGGACAGCAGTTTATAATACTTTGCCCGGTTCAGCTGGTTGATATACAGACGAAAGGTCGTCGTGGCCGGGAAGTCAAACTCCCGTTTACCCAGATGCGGGAACACGACTCTCGGAAAAGTCAGAGAGGTAGAAAGCCCCATTTCCCAACTGTTCATCAGTGAGCTCTTCTCACCGCCTCCGGTCTGCCACTCATAAGAGCCTTTCAGTTTTACGTTCCAGCTTTCACCACCTCCGAATACATTGTTACGAGTGACACCGAAAGATGCACCGGGACCGGTCTGGTCATTACTCTTCGTTACTACATTCAGTTCCAGTTCTGCATCCAACGGTTTGGCAAATGTAGCCTGCATAGTGACATCCAGTGTATCACAAGCCGCTGTCGTATCTCGGGGAGCATATTGCATATCCATATAGCTGAATATACCGAGCTGACTCAATTTCTCCTGCACCTGCTCCTGCCGGTACTGGCTATAAAGACGGGTACGGTTGGAAGCCCTCATCTGTTTGCTCCGTACAAACTGCTGATAGTTCATCCATCGATAGAGCATATTCGGACGGACCTGCAGTTTATCATAATAGTGAATATTCAGATTCTTGTACAAGATACTGTCATTAGGTGCCTCGCCATTCTTTCCGAAGAGATAGACCGAAGCATCTCCTACATAGTAAGAACGTTGAGCGGCAGCCGGTAATCCCGGAAGAGGAATCAGACGAAGACTGATATGTCCGCCGGGAACCAAGGTTGTATCTGCCTGATAGGTCATATAGTCCGGACGGAAGTAGAAATATCCCCGATTACGCAAAAGGGTACTGATACGGGAACGTTCTTCATCCAAATCCACCACATTAAACTGTTCGCCGGGGGTGATGTAAGACATACGACGTCCGCGTTCCATGATCTTCAGAGTCTGGGGAGTGAAACGCTGATAATACACTGTATCAATGAAATAAGGGTTCTTCATATCTACCGTATATAGCAGACTTGCTTTCAGACTATCTTTCTTATCGACCAAAGTCTCGTAAGTCACCTTTCCATTGAAATATCCGTAATCACGGAGCAGGTTAGTGGCTACCTTGACACGTACTTCGGGATTGACAGTAGAAATAAATACGGGCGGATTGGCGGCAAAGCGGTTAAACATCCACTTACCGAATCCTTTCTTGTATTTCACGAAGTCGTTATACATCCACATTTTAAAAGGAATAGGCAGAAAACCTCCCAACAGAGTAGTACTGGGAGTTTTGGCAAGCGCTGCATTGATTTCCGTCAAAGCAGTTTCACCAACCCGTGTCGATGATTTATTGACTATCACCGTTTTTCCTCCGGTATAGAGTATTTCATCTTCGGGCAGATGTTTCGTCACCGAACACGCCGAAAACAACACTATACCTATAAGACAGCCTGCTAATATGTTAATACGTATATCTTTCATTCTTACTTCTTTTTCTTAAAGATGAACAGTTCACTGAGCTTATCCAGTTTCTTGCGAAGTACCAGACCGACTCCGGTTTCCGTAATCTCCCCTTCGAGTACACTCTCATAGTTCTTATCGTAGAACAAACGGACATAACGGGTTCCCGTACGGTCCAGACGATATTCCAAAGAGATGTTGTCAATGAAGGATTCGGCATCATTCGTCGCATTTTCGCCCGTCGATACCTTACCGCCGATTACAATCTGGAAGCGGTTATTGAAGAGGCGCTGCGAATAACGGAAACTGTAATCCGTACGCTTGCCGCCAGTATCCGAGGCGTCATGATCTTCGACACCCACAGAGACGCTGGCATTCTTCAGGTTACCCATCAGTGAATTTATCTGACTGCTCAGTACGGAGTTCAGGGCAGAACCCATATTCAGCTTGCCAAGTCCGCCGCCTCCACCGCCGATCGGTCCGGTGCCGAGATAGGTTTTCATCAACATGATATAAAGTGCCTGTTTTCCACGTTCTTCCGCTCCCATTGCTGTCAGTTCATTCTGTATGGTCGCATCTTCCGGGGCCGCTACGTCGAAAGCAAAAGACAGGTTGTCCAACCGGTTCTTTACGACAATGGAAACGTCAAAGATAACCATTCTCGTTCCTCCGTTCTCTCCTTCGGATACGGAAGCACGGATACGGTCAGTTGCCTTGAAGTTCAGCATGGGGTCCATCGGGTTTCCGGTCCAATCTACATAGCTGCCGTTATCGATGGCAAATTCCTTGACTGCAATGATAGGCAGAGAATACTTCATCAGTCCACCGCTCAGTGTGTAACGTCCGGTCAATGTCAGGTCTCCCTGCGGAGTGTATTTCATCGAAAGATCGCCACCTCCTTCCAGTTCGATACGATTGTCACTGGCGTCCAAGTCCACTTTCACCCTGACTGAAGGGTCGATATGAACCATCATCAGCATATCCAATCCACCTAAAGATACGGTAGGCACTTCCTGACGGACAACTGTGGTGGTATCACTGAATGAAGTAAATGTCACCAGACTTCCCAGACGATCCTGCACGGTCAGCGGTGAATCGGTCAGTACATACGAGACATCCGTATTGCCCAGCAAATTCAGGTTTCCACGCATATTCAACCCGTCCAACGGGCCTTTTATGGTTGCCCGCAAGTCCGCAAAGACTTTTCCGTAGACAAGGCTTTCGCGAGTACGCTTCGCATTCAACAAGGTATAGTTTTCCGCCAGCAGATTCAGACTCGCCATCGGTCGGGACATATCACGGAAATCGACATAACCGTCGATCGTAAACGGATTCTTTCCCGTGGTGTAAATGGCGAACTTATCAAATATCAGACGATTGTTCTTCAACTGCACAGGGCGGTTATCAAACAGGAAGTTAGCACCATACTGGCGTGACAGGACAGATACGCTGTCCAGTATCAGTTCACCGTTTATCAATGGCTGCTCGGTACTGCCTGTTATATTCAGGTCACCGTCCATATCACCGGCAAGCGTAACCAGCTCGTCGGGAATAAAGGCGTTGGCAATACGAAGCGGGAAGTGTTCCAACGTCGTATTTACTTCCAGGCTATCCTTTCCCGTCGAGGTAGGGAGCAGCTTGCCATCTGCTATCAGCACTTCTACCTTATCATGATTCAGATAAGCGTTGAGGTATTGTTTTCCCTGTTCGCCCGGCAGCCATGTAGCCCCCAAAGTAATGTCACCAATGCGCTGGCGTTCATAAGTCAGTTCATCAATGGATGCTTCTGCAGAGAGCTGAAGGTCCTTTTCGGTCTGTATATAGTGTGCTTCTGCCGAGAACAATCCGGTGATTTCGGGGAAGTAAGGCAGTACGCTCGTTATTTCATCCAAGCGGATTCTCCGGATTTCGACATCGATATTCTGCAAAGAAACCGTATCTCCCTGTACCGAATGCACACGGAAGCCCATACCTTCATCATCCCACATATCCACATTGGCATACACGCGCATATTCTTATGCAGATAAATCCAGTTATGATCTTCGTTGAAGTGGAATTTACGGAACGCAATAATCGGTTCTTCCGGAATCAGTGTAAAAGCCAGTCCATCCCCTTTTCCACGTCCTCCAACCAGCGGACGGGCATTGACTCCAAGCAACACACCGGTTTTCCCCTTTTCGTTCTTATATTCTGCCAGCAGCTCGGCATCGCGGTCGCGAATCTCGCCTGTCAGAATAGTGGAGAAGGAAAACTGGGGATTCTTCGGTCCGTTGATTACTCCGGCACGGAGATTCATACGGGTAGTATCCTGTTTGACGGTGAAAAAGACCGTATCCAGTTGCAAGGTATCCACTTTCAAAGCATGGATGGCTGCTTTGCCGTTGATTCCCCAATCGGGAGCAGTGCCAAATTTCATGGAAGCATCATGGAACGATATATTCTTCATTGCCATATAGTATGCCAACGGATTCTCCTTTCCTGCCGAGAAAGAGAAAATAGCCGACGGCAATGCTTCACGCAAAGCAGCATGATCCAAGAGTTTTTCATCCACCTGCTTCATCAACACATCTACAAAATGGGTAGACTGACGAATCAGAGGATATACACCGGCACGGGCACTCAGATTCAGTTTCATATCACCGGCGGTGAAATGAGTGAAAACACGGTTCTGCCGTGCCTCTCCGCTTAAATTGAATGCCAACGGATGTTTCATCGGCTTGGGCATAAGTCCCAGTTCGTACAAATCAAGCTGAGTAACGTCAACTGTCACTTTACCGTCCGGATAGCTATGAGCTAAATTATATTCTGCATCCGCCGTCATTTTCAAAAGTTCATTGTCACTCGTAAGCTGAGCCGTTGCCAAAGCTCCTTTAAGATTTCCCGTCAAATGAACATTCGAAAGATGATAGCGGGCGTAATGAAGCTGGTCCAAAGAAAGATTCAGATTGGCTAAAGAATGGAAGGACATGACATCCAGTCCCCTGCCCTTGGCATCTGCCGAAAGAGATAGTTCATAAATCGAGTCTTTCGGGAGAAAATGATGCAGTTGCAGATCGTTTATTTTCAGATCGGCCGTATAAACTTCTGTCGAACTGTTTAATGCGGCATTTACATTCATGCTGCCCTTGCCTTCTTTCAGATCGAGTTTTGCTTTATACTGCGGGCCGTTCATCTCCATCTTCATCTTGAGACTCATACTGTCGGGAATTACTAAAGAGCCATCGGGTGTGACTCCAGTCAATCCTGTCAGGAAGTTCAGATTCCGGGTAACCATATCCAGCCCAATAGTTCCCGAACGAGTCAGACTGTCCGTCAGGTTTTCAAGGATTCCTCCCCCCTTTAGCGAGAAAGCTCCCGGCAAGTCTACCGTGAAGCGCGAAATCTGCATCTCTTTCAGATTTCCATCTGTACCGGCACGAATCACTAACGGACGGAACGGATATGCTTCTTTAAACGTTTGAGGCAGTCCGCCGGCAAAAAGCATCACGTCCTCTTTGCCTATATGTGCGTTAAAGCTGGCGGATAAACGTCCTGTCGTCGGGATATTTACGAGTTCCCAATAAGTCTGGGCGGACAGGTCTATTTCTGAATGTGGGGTTTGCAGTTTCAGTTCAGGAATGCGGATGATAGAATCATTCGAAAAGAGCCGCCCTGTCAGTGAAGTAATACTCAGTCCCGAACGCTCTTCCATCGTTATTTCACGAATCACAGCGTTCATATTTCTGCCTTCGTAGAGCAGAGAGTCCAATCCGATGCGGATATTCCGGACTGCTATATGAGAGGCGTCAAAACCTTCTGACGGTTGGGCCTCTCCGGTGCCATAACTGGCGGAGGCACCCGACAAAAGGAATTGCTTCAATCCATAAAACTGGTTCTTTAAATCCGCTTTGGCGTCATCAATGGTCGCTTCGCCTATGTACGCCGCCATCTTCATGCAGTCGGCAGGCAGTTTCATACCGAATGATACATTCTTCAACTTCAGTTGATGAAGATTCACCTTCCAGTTCACAGGGGCAGATGCTGTCGTGTCTTTGGGAGTGGTCGTGGTATCAGTCATCAGAAGTTGTATATGAGTATCGGATAACTCTGTCCGATTGACAACTGCCGTTTCGTTCGATAAATCGACTCCATGACTCTGCAGAAAGAAACGTCCCAAAACGCCTTTTATCTGCATCCCCTCTATCAGATTGGCAGAATTGACCGCCACCTGACTTAAGGTAACCTCGTCAACTTCTACTTTTCCTTTGAGCAACGGCCATGCCTGTACGCGGACATTCAGGCTTTCCAAAGACAATAAGGTATCCGGCTGCTGTATGACCTCCACCCCTCGTACCAGCAGATTAAGCGGAAAACGAAGGTCTATCCGTTCCACCTGAATCTGCATTCCGGTTGCTTTAGAAGCATACGCAGTAACCTCCCGTCGCAAAAGATTCTGAACAGGAGGTATATAAAGTAATACCATCAGTATTACAAAAAGTATTATAGGAGTAAGCAATATCCAGCCCACCCGTCTTATCCATTTTCGTTTCATGCAGGATGTGTCAGTGTAAAAGTGATACAAAGTAAACAAATTACTTTGAAAAAAGGTTTGTCCAAAAGCTAAAATGTGAAAAAGCCGGAGGTTATGGTTGCATTTAGCGCAATTTCATCCCGTTCATTCCGTTCATTCGGAAGGTGAGATATTTGTCAAGGCAGCACCTTCTCACTATGCTACGAGCTTATGCCCGTGCCACTACGTTGGCACGCTTGTGCCACCGCAGTGGCACGACTGTGACATGCCTTTGGCACAACTGTGCCAACAAGGTGGCACAAGCATGGCACTATATAGGCTGTTCCAAAGGAGCTGCCGGGAGAGATTTAATGTAAACCGAAACTATACTCCTCAGCAGCACGAACAACTTTACGCACCGCCTCCAAAGTCTCCAACGTAGTCTTTTCTATTTCTTCGGAGAATTCTTCCCCCCGGCAAGACTCCAGCCATCTTAATGAAGCAACAGACTCAGAAGCTCCGATCAAGGTGAAAAGCGGAAGGAGTTTATGAGCCATAGCGGCTATTCCATCCACCTCCCTGTCAGTTAATGCCTGTTGCATCCGGTCGGCATTCTTACCGGTCTCTTCGATAAAAGTCCGGATAATAGAACACGCCGCTTCCGGATCATCTTCCGAGAAGGCAGTCAGTGCAGAAAAGTTGAATAAAGTATCTTCAGGCAGCGCATCTGCAATCAATTGCATATCATGTGTTATATGCGCCTCATCAGCTGACATTTGTCCTTCATTCAGAGTTACCAGCAATTCTTTCACCGTAAAAGGTTTGTGCAGGCATCCGGCAAAGCCATGTTCATGCAAAGCCTTCTCATCCATTTCGCTACGTGCCGTGACAGCAATAACAGGAATATTGCGGGCTTGCGGAATGTTAGAGGCACGCAATAATTTGACCAGATCAAAACCGTTGATAGCAGGCATCTGTATATCGGTCAGCAGTACATCAAACGTCGAAGAGCGCAGTTGCTCTATCAGTTCTTCCAACTGCTCGCAGCAAACAGCATCGATGTTGTGCTGTTTCAGCATGGCAGCAGTCAGGTTCAGCTGAATCTTATCATCATCAATCAGAAGCACACGGATCACCTTCATGACCGGTACAGCATCTGTCTCTTCCGGAAAAACATCCGTATCTTTCGATGGTTTCTTAATTCTGCTCCCGAAAGGTTTATTTTCCACTATTGACTTGCCCACCGGAAAGAGTGGCAACACGACAGTAAAGCAACTTCCTTTTCCTAACGTGCTTTGTACATCGATCGTACCTTCAAGCAGAAGAACCAGCTTATGCACAATGGACAATCCCAGTCCGAATCCTTCTTCTCCCTGCGCACCGGGGAGGCGGGTAAATTCCTGGAAGATGCGTTCCCGATCTTCCGATGCCATCCCTTTGCCGGTATCCGCAACCGCTATTGTCAGCTTCGAAGCGTTATAACCAACAGTTAATGTGATCTTGCCCTGCTGAGTGAATTTCACCGCATTGGACAAGAGATTATTCACTATCTGCTGAATACGTAAAGGATCACTGATATATTTTTCCGACAATTCCGGAGCGATATGACATTGCAAGACCAAGCCTTTAGCCGCCGTCAGAGGTTCAAAGCAAACACGGATTTCTTCAAACAGCTGAGCAGGATTAAAAACAATCCGGTTCACTTCCGCTTTATTGAGGTCAAGACGGTGGAAATCAAGCAAATCGCTTACTAACTTCAGTAAATGCTCTGAAGAACTTTTCATGTTGTCCAGATAGAATCGCTGCCGTTCATCTTCGGTCAGGCGGGACAAGAGTTCCGTATATCCCATTATCGAGCCTAATGGCGCCTTAAAGTCATGGGTAATGGCAAGCATCAGTTTCTCACGGGCAACAAGCAAGTCTTCCGCCCGCTTATTCGCTTCTTCGAGCTGACGCCGATAACGGTTGCTACGAGTAATATCCCGCATAATTAAGATCAGGAAAAAGGCGGATAAGAATACGGCACCAATGGCAATTCCGGCAATGATATTAGCCGAACGCATCCGCACCTCTTGCTGAAGTTCCGCATCTTGACGGGCACGCGCAGACATTTCCTCCTCGTATCCTTTTATCAGACTATCCATTCTTGCGGTCAGCTGTGTATTCATCCGCTGATACCTCGTACTGGTACGCCGGATCGTTCGCCTCCGCTGCAACCGTTTCTCTTCGGTAGCCATGCGAATCTTATGCTGAAGGGAGTCCGCCGACTTGACAGGTTCCAATATCGTATCGGTGGCAATTTCCAGAGAAGTATTGACCAGCACGGCAGTATCTTTCTTAGAAGGCGCGAACACTTCCCCCAATCGTTTGAAGAAGCCTTTCTTCTTCGGGGTAGTGATCAGAGAATCGCGTTTGGTAATAACCCGGTGTTGCACCCGTTGCTGAGTAATCACCGAGTCCTGCTGTTCTGATATGATTTCTTCAATCTCCGAGGCGGAAAGCAAGCTATCATTCGCCTCGCTCAGCACCCGCAGCATCTGAAGGGTATTCTGATCTTTCTCATGGAGAAGACTCAGCAGACTGTCTGTCCGCAGATTCTGCTGATCGTCCGCAGCCGACAGCGTCTCCATCTCCTGATGCACAAACACCAGAGAAAAAAGAAGAATCGCCAGCAGCAATATATAGCCGATGGTTATTTTCAGTTTGGTGGAGCGAAAGGAAGCCATAGGCAATTAATATTTTAAATTATGAATTTTGAATGGAAGGCGGTAGTTTCGTCTTGTGATGGAAACGCCACCATAACATCAGACCGGCACTGGTCAACCCAAAAGGAAATGCCATCCAGACACCTATGATCCCCCACTCCAACACGAATCCGCAAAAATAGCCGACCGGAAGCGAAATAAGGAAATAAGCAATGAAGGCAATCAGCATCATCAGTTTTACATCTGAGATTCCACGCAAGGCATTGGCAAAGGTTATCTGCAATCCATCTCCAAACTGATATACAAGGAACGGAAGGATAAGCGAAGTTACCATAGCCGCCACTTCGGTACTATCGGTAAACCAACCTCCCAGATAATTGCGGCAGAGGAATACGATGGAAGAAAGCACAACACCCAACGCCATCATCAAATGAAAACCGGCATAAGCCGAACGACGTACATTGAGTATATCGCCCTGCCCGTTAAAGTTACTCACACGGACAGCCACAGCTGCTCCCATCCCGTAATACATCATAAACGTAAACTGAGAAATAGCCAGCATGACCTGATGAGAAGCCAGCGCAATGGTACCCAGCCAGCCAATCATCACCGCACTCAGACTGAACGAAGCTGTCTCCATTCCCATCTGAAAAGCAATCGGCCAACCCAGCGAATTCAATCGTCCGAATATAGCCTTCGACCATCCCAGACGATAGAAGCCGAGCTTAAAACGAAGAAAACGCGGACTCCGCATAAAGACTATGATAAATACGACTACCATCATGATACGCGAGAACAGCGTACTGATACCTGCTCCCAGCAAGCCCATTTCCGGCAAGCCCAGCTTTCCGTATATCAGGATATAATTGCCGATAATATTCAGCACATTTCCGCCGAGCAATATCCACATAGCGGTCTTAGTATCCGTAATTCCATCCGTAAACTGCTTGAAGCCATTGAACAGCATCACAAAGACGAGCGAAGCCAGCAGAACCAGATAATAAGGTTTTATCAGGGGAATAAGTTCTTCCGGCTGTCCCAGATTTCCCACATTAAAATAAAGGACAGTCATACCGATGGTAAGCAAGAATGCCACCAACAAATTTGCCAGCAGGCTGTTACGCAACGCCTGCCCCGCCGAAGCATACTGATGAGTTCCATACAAACCTCCCACGATAGGAGTCAGCCCGTACGAGAAGCCTGTACTGAAAATAATCACCAGATTGAATACATTATTGACGAAGGAAGCAGCACCCAGTTCTATCGTACTATGATGACCGATCATCAACGTATCGGCAAACCCCAGCACAATAACTCCTATTTGCCCGATTACAATGGGCAATCCGAGAGAAATCAGTGCTTTGTAATGCTCCTTATATATACTATAGATATTTCTCATTTATTTTTCCGTAGTTAATCGCATATTCCGGCAACTCCGCATCCTGCCGTTGCCTCCAATAAATATCCCTCCGGTAAGGAGAAGTCAGGATATTTGTTTCTTATAATAAAGTATCACTCCATTCTCCTTCCTGAAAGCAGACTGAGCTACCTTTTGCAATTGTCCGGCAGTAACAGCGCGATAACGCTCTACCTCCTTTTCCATATCTTCCGCCCTGCCCAACAGTTCAAACCAAGCAAGATTGGTAGCGACATTCAAATAATTGATATTGCCGAATATCTGCGTCGATTCGAATTTATTCTTCACTTTTTCCAGTTCCTGTTCGTCAACAGGTTCTTGCTGCAAACGTTCCAGTTCTTCACGTACGGCCGCTTCCGCCTGTTCCAGCGAAACACCTGCCGCGGGTTTGCCCGAGATATGGAACAATCCGGCATCCACACTACCGGAAATATAAGCGTCGATACTCGAAAACAGTTGTTTTTGCTGTACCAGGCGTTGATTCAGACGACTGGAACGTCCGTTGCTCAACAAATCCGACAATATATCAAAAGCGTAATAATCCGGATGATCATGACTGCACATATGATACGCCATGAATAGTGAATCAAGGGGTACGTTACGCTCTACTGTCAACCGTCGTTCTTCTGTCTGCTTCGGTTCCTGCGGCAGATTCCGTTGAGGAACCTCCCTGCGAGGGATGGGACCGAACCATTTTTCCGTCAATGCAACTGCTTCCTCAAAAGAGATATTTCCCGTTACGGCCAGCACTGCATTGTTCGGCGCATAAAAACGGAAGAAGAATGCTTTCACCTCTTCCAGCGTCGCATTGGCTATGTGCGACAAATCTTTTCCGATGGTAGGCCACTGATAAGTATGCGCCCGATATGCCAGAGGACGCAAAAGATGACCGACGTCTCCGTAAGGCTGGTTCAGGCAACGCTGCTTGAATTCTTCCATTACTACTCCACGCTGTACTTCCAGACTCCGTTCACTGAAATCAAGGCTCAGCATACGGTCGGATTCCAGCCAAAAGCCGGTCTCTACATTCTGCCGGGGTACAGTGAGGTAGTAATTGGTTATGTCATTATTGGTCCAGGCATTATTCTCGCCGCCTGCCAGTTGCAGCGGCATATCATAATCGGGAATGTTCACCGAACCTCCGAACATCAGGTGTTCGAACAAATGAGCAAAGCCTGTATGCTCGGGATGTTCGTCGCGGGCTCCCACATTATATAATACATTAAGAGCTACCATCTGTGTACTTTCGTCCTGCGAATGTACCAGACGTAACCCATTGTCCAAAATATGCCTGTTAATCTTCATTCTACTTAATCCAGTACTTCTACTTTTACAATCTTCACGTCCTCTTCGGGGCGGTCGCTACGGTCGGTTTTCACCTGCTGAATCTTATCCACGATGTCCATGCCTTCGATTACTTCACCGAAAACCGTATACTCACCGTCCAGATGAGGAGTACCTCCTACAGTCGTATAAGCTTCGATCTGTTCCGGCGTAAAGTGAAATTCCGGTTGCTTGGCAGCTTCCGCTTCCGCCTCTGCAAAAAGCTTCTCCTGCAATTCATACAAACCGTTTTCATCGTTTTCCTTCCGCATCTTATAGATTTCTTTCATGTGCTTCTGAGCCAACGTATTGAAAATAACATTGATCTTATTCTCATTCATCTGGCTTTCCATGCCCAGCAATGTAGAGTCGTTGTACACCTTGCCTGTCACAATGTAGAACTGGCAACCGGATGATTCTTTCTTCGGATTTACATTGTCTCCCTGACGAGCAGCCGACAAAGCGCCTTTTTTGTGAAAATACTTCGGATAAACAAATTCGGCCGGAAGGGTGTAACCCACATCTCCTGCACCCAGCATCTTTCCTTTCGGTGCATTCTTTGAATCCGGGTCACCTGCCTGAATCATAAAGTCTTTGATAACACGGTGGAACAGCGTTCCTTCATAAACGCCGTCTTCTGCCAGTTTAATGAAATTATCACGATGTTTCGGCGTCTCATTATACAACT
>OGLM01003353.1_pt1 | contig 13118 bp, 9 predicted proteins | sample 1572531 | NCBI WGS metagenome assembly OGLM01 (sample SAMEA2581909, study PRJEB24529) | metagenome | biome: Human gut stool | place: China | collected 2011 | reverse complement strand
CTACCCAGATAAGCCGGACGATCAAAAGAGATCGCGTCCAGTTTTCCATTTACGAATATAGCCTGCTCCCCATTCCGCTTATTATACCGCCATACGACATTATACCATTTGCCCGGCTCGATCTCCGTGTTACCAACCAGATCGTTGTTAAAGAATCCCATATACGGTTTCCGATTCCGTATCAACAGATGCAACGCTTGTTGATAAGTACTGTTCTTAGCTCCCAGAATACAATAATCCTCCTTCTCCGGCAGGTACTTAGGTATTTTCAACCAAACGCCGACAGTGAAATCATGATCCCGCATATGAAGTTCCGAAGCGGTCGGTAAATCCACACGGGCCTGATTCTCCAAGGAAGCGACCTGTCCCCGTATAGGGTCCTGAATAAACTCGACATTCCTAGATACCGTGAGATTATGATTGGACGAACCATCTTTCTCATCGCCCTCAAAGGGTAAATAAATCTCTATATCCTCGTCAATCCGCAAAGGTCTAGCCTTAAAATCGCCGGCGAAAGCCTTCCTTTGGGTACCGGAGACATAAACCGTAGCCGGCTCTATCCGATAGCCCGGAGAGATCGGGGAAAGCATCAACTCGGCTCCGGGCTCTAGCGGAAAGCAATATTTACCCGTCGTATAATTAGACATCCCATCCCAATTCACGTAGTTAAGCAACTCATTGTTATTCGTAACCGCGCCGTAAATGATATCGAAATTCCGGAAAGTAACCAACGAGACATCCAACCATGCGTAATACTTATCTACTAACACAAAATTGGGAACCCTTCCATCCCGGATCCACGCTCTTTTAAACGATTCTATTAAATAGGGTGTCTGCCGGGCTAAAGCCGAGATATCATTACTATTTCCCCGGGAAGTCTCCAAGAACTTATATCCGGTAAATAAAGACAAATTCTTTTTCAGCCGCTCATCAAAACTCTCAACCCCTTCCGGTTGATTTCCCCAATCAGCGTCCGTATGCTCCACAAAATCCCTCATATTATGCAACCATGAAGGACTGTTCAAATGTTTCTGAACCTCGAAAACGACCAGTCGCTTTCCGGAACTCAACATATCCTTCAGGGATGGCCATCCGTTTTTCGTATCATACTCAAGTACATACTCCATCAAGCCTATTTCCTTAAAAGAGGATTCCAGCTCCGTCTCTACATAGAAATCAAGGAAAAGCGTCATAACCTTAGTGGAGTCCGCATCCAAGGCCGTCTTAATGGCTTCCAATGACTCACTAAAAGGAGTAAACGTACCATCGGGTTTCCTTAGCAACAACACATTGGTCTCCGTATCCCGCTTCAAATAGAAGTAAAAGCCTTCGACCGGTTTTCGCAGCAACTCGTCCAAAGAAAGTTTTTCCGGGGAATTGGAGGATAGACAAGAATAATTAGATAGGATGTAGACGCTCTCGTTATATAAAAGACCGGCCTCTACATCCTCTTGACGTTGAGAAACCAGACGTTGTGCCGAAAGTAATTCCGGCAGGGTGATTATAAGGCTAACAATTAAACATATATAACGAAACCACGCTATCATCGTATACAATATCTTAATTATAAGATCATCCAAAAATAAAGCTTTAATATGACATGACAATGTTTTTAGATTATTATCTTCGCATCAAAATAAAGCGAAGTCATATGGACATACTAGAAATAACGCGAAAGCAAGATCCTCTCTATCCTACCTTTGAGCAAATATATACGGCAAGTTTCCCTCTATTTGAGCAGCGAACAGAAGAACAACAAGAACAGGCCTTCCAATCTCCCAACTATCATCTAGTGGCTTATCTGAAAGATAACCTCTTTATCGGCTTTATCTCATACTGGGATTTTAGCACCTATGTATATATCGAACATTTCGCCATTCATGAGAACTTTAGGGGACAAGGATACGGCGGTTTATTGCTGGAGGATTTTAATAAACGCCTGAATAAGATCATCTTATTAGAGATCGATCCTATCATGGACGAGGTATCAGCTAACCGGTTAAAGTTCTACAAGAAATGTGGTTTCTTTGAAAACAGTTACGACCACCTCCATCCTCCTTATAGAAACGCCTATCAAGGACATGCGTTAATCATCCTGACAACAGAGAGGCCAATTACTGAAGATGAGTATATCCAATTCTGTTCCGACTTGCGGAATATCGTCATGGCAAATTAAGATATAAATATCAAAGCCCCGATCGTTTCTTCGATCAGGACTTTATTTAATATCACCAGAAGCCGGAAACAGGAACTAAGGAGGACAACACCCTTCCTTTCGTAAATTTTCGCATACATCCCGAATAACCGCATATGGCTTTTTATCATAGCCACTGTCAAAAAATTTTTCCATGGCTTCGACTGTGTCCAGATAAAGCCATGCCCCTTTCTTCAAGCAAATCAATCTTACAAAACGAGCCTCTATTAGTTTCTCCAACTTCATATAGGCTAAAGTATCATAAAAATATTTCACCAAACGTCTCGCCTCGTCATACTCAAAGGCTTTCGGCAAATTATTTTTCATATCACTCTCCCATTGTTCCAACCGATATACCCCCCGCTTTATATCTTTCAATTTACGTAAAGCCAATTTCATGTCCTCCTTCGCATATTGCGAGATAAAGAACAGATACATATCCGAGGTATTTTTAGTGGTAGCCTGTCTTAAAGCATAAAGAGACAAAAGCACACTTAATACACTAACCACCAAAGCTGTTATATTCCATATATCTTCCATGATTTATCATTTAAAGAGTTTATAAGCCTTTATTCCCCAATCCGTACACCTCCAATGATCACCCACACAATCGAATATACAAACCCCACCTGTCGGAACCTTAATATCATGAGTCGCACAGAAATCCTCATAATTCCCCAGAATATAGGGGGAGAAACGCATCACTCCATTGGAAGAGACCAGTAACCAAGTCTCACCATCAGGGATACTAGCCGCCAAATCCTGCCAACCGCTTATCAGTTTCTCTACATCTACGTTCCATCCTAACGGTACCACGGCCTTCTCATTCCATTGGGCGATCACGGAAAGTCCCCTCTCCACGATCCGATCTTCCGTTAGGTCTTTCCGGTCCATTCCCTCCTTTTCTAAATAGAGAGATCCCAAACGTTTTATTACATGATCTTCTACCATATTCTCATCCGGCCCATAATCAATCTCTTTAAGACGTAAGTCTTGAATGATAGGCAAATCCACATTCATTTCCTCCAAGATATAATTAGCGGTCTCCAATGTGCGTTTTAAGGGGGCCGAAATCACCTTGTCGATCACAATCCCCTTTTCACGTAAATAACGTCCCGCAGATCTAGCTCGTTCCTCCTCTACCAGAGGCAAATCAGTTCTAGCTCCAACCCGAGTCGGAGTCTCTCCCGCACGAAACGTATTACCATGCCGTACGATCACAAGTTTTCTACATTTTTCCATGGTTGTATTAATTTAAAGTCATCTACTATTTTTTGATATTCAGGTAACAAATCTATCAAGCAATCCCAACGTTTTTTTACTTGCTCCTCCGGGAAAAAACGATTCCTCCGAGCCAATCTTTTGATAACCATTTCTGGTGTCGCATCGATGCACACCATATGAATCCGATATCCAAGACTCTTTATCTTCTTATACAAATCCACATGTTCTCTCAACGCATTACTATGTTCAAATAAAATAGGCCACCCATTCCTCAATCCCAACAAAAGAAGACGGTAACCTAAAAAACGAGCAGGAAGTTCCCAACGTAAGAACGCATTCTCCCTATCTAGCGAGTAATCTGCTTGATACCCGGATAATGCCTCCATGATAGCGTCGAAAGCAATATGCAAACAAGGCCCATTCTCAGATAGCCATTCCTCCGCCCAATACGATTTACCGGATGCGGGTATACCACATATATTCAAGAGTAAGGGTGATTCCGATGTCCGCATATCCACCTTTTGGCTGTCTACCCAACAGTCAAAATCCATCCATACCGGACCAGCATCACAGCCAGAAGGTAGAACCTCCTCCAAAGTATGGTAGGGAGATAAAATAGAATCTACGATTCCATCTAAGTCACGAAAGATCGAACTCTCCATATTTCTCAAGTATTTCCTCAACCCGTTTGACATCTTCCGGGGAATCAACCCCGCTTGTTGTCTCACGTCCCCGATAATCGACGTCTACGACCCTCATTTTGATGCCATTCTCTAAGAAGCGCATCTGTTCCAATCCTTCTATATAAGAGCGTTCATACACAGACGGAGGTAATGAGAAATAAGACTCGAGGGCTCGACCGCTATACGCATATAAACCCACATGCCGCCTGACAGGGCTTTTAGGCAAAAGATCCCTAGCCTGATCCTCCTTACGGATAGCGGGTATGGTTTGTTTCGAAAAAGCTAAGGCATATCCCAGCCGATCCACCAATACCGTCGTGCCGGAATAAGGGGTTTCCTTTTTCATCGCCAGTAATTGATCGTATTCGCTCCATCCCAACAAGACCGAGGCGGTAAGGACATCCGCCTTCTCCTTTCTCCATGTATCAATCAGATCTTGCAAGATCCAAGGAGGACACGTGGGATTATCGCCTTGCAGATTTATTATCAGTCCGGGATTGGTGTCCTGTTTCCTTACCGCCTCATAGCAACGTTCCGTACCACTTTTACAATTCGTGGAAGTCATCATCACCGGAATCTCCCGGGATTCGCAAAACGAGACGATGCGCTCATCATCCGTAGCTACCAAATAAGAACAAGACTCATTTTTGCGACATACAAAATCCGCTATATCCGAGACCCGTTTTATCATCTCTATACCTTTAATCTTAACCAAAGGCTTACCCGGCAACCGGCTTGAATCATACCGAGCCGGTATTACAATCAGTACTTTTTCCATAATCACTTCATTTAATAGATTAACATTCTAAACCGTTTAATTTTATAATATGTAATACAATCAGAGTATTGAGGGTCCTTTGTATGATCATCCGCCGCACGGCAAACCACGTGCATATCCTCACCTACGATACATAACGAAGGATAATTTCTTGAATATAATTCATTCCCTTGGCAAGCGATCATCCCAGCCATACACCAGTCCACACAATTCTTCGAGAATAATAATTGTAAACGATGCCTCTCATTATTCGGGAGTCCATACCGGGAAGTCTCAGGTAATGAGCTTATCGTCCGCATAGAATCGAAAGATTGATTGGATGCCATCCAATACAACCGGGATATTTCATCATACACTATAAAGAATTTCAAATGGCCACCGGGAAAGGGCAAGAAAAGCAAGGTCTGTCCGGAAGGAGTCTCTTGAAAGCCGGTTACCATCTGGCCGTTCTTATCTTCCCTCACTTTTAATAAACAAGCGTATCCAATCCCTCCGGTATGCGCACGAAGAAACATATGGAACGTTTTCCCCTCCGGATCATACCAAATATGATGTTTATCCTTTATTTGAACCACTTGAGCCTCCAGCCATCCAGTGGGCGCATTAAAACGACCGGGAGCCAATTCCAGCGGCTTATTGGTCAATGACTCGTAAAAAGGAATGCCAACCCCTTCCGGGAAATGTACCTTATCCCTGAAAACAAAAGGATCGGAACTTCGCCAAGAAGACGCATCCAGTAAATCATCGTGAATAGAGCAAGATAGCAAGGTAGGGCTCAAACCCGCCACATTCCAGCCTTCTATCTCCGAGTTATAAAAACGCTGTTCCATCGCCAAGTAAACCCGCTCGTTAGCGAAAAGAACATTACAGGCAGAAGAATGCCATTTCTCACCTTGGGAGAGAAACGAGGGAACGCTCCACGTATTCCCATCATCTTCCGAGCATATAATACATAAATCGCCCGCGTTTCCTATGATATATATCTTTTCCCCTATACAAAAAGGGCGGGCATGCCAAAAATTAAAATCCGAGATAAAACACCAACTAGCGCCTTGGTCGTCCGATACAAAAATCTTACCGATACCTAACCGTCTTGTCCTTTCCGTGTACAGCTGCGAAGAAGCATAGATTTCTTTTACCCCCTTGCCGCCCAAGTCGAAAGTCACGACCAAGCGTCCCGTCGAAGTCACGGTGATTCCGGGAGTATAACAATAAATGTCTTCCGGACTAATTGATTTATAGATCAATGTTTCTTGAGTAGATATAAGCATAGCAAGAGATTTAAAAGTACAAAAAAAGGTCACGACATTTCTTCACAGAAGTTCTCGTGACCTGAGCTTTTAATTTATTACTTTAGTATTAATACTCCCGCATGTTCTACCATCGCGGTGTACTTGAAGAGTCTATCTCCACACGGGAATTTCAGAATTATAAATATCTTCTTAAAGGAAGAGATGGGGGAACCCCCATCTCTTGACCTATCTATTTGTTTAATTATTTAACAACCACTTTAACAGCTTCCTCACCATCAACAGCTACAGCTACGATACCGGCAGGTACGGCAATTGTTGCGTTATCAGATGTAAGAACTGTCTCAGCGACTACCTTACCTAAGATGTTAGAGATAACTACTGACTTACCAACGGCGCCTTGGATAGTTACAGTACCATTATCAGTTGTGATGGAAACACCTTCTACAGCATCGATTGTCTCGTTATCTGTAGCGATATCGTCACCTTGCTCTACGTTGAAGATTAAAGCGTCATCACCACCGGTAGCAGTTTCGTCAAACTTAGAATCATCTTTATCAGACAATACCAAGCAACCATTCTGCATTTTCAACCAAGCAGCTTTTTTAGGAGCGATGTCAAGACCGTCTGCCTGCATTGATTCAAACAAGAATGATCTATCAGCCTCAACCTCATTAGCGGCAGCATTTCTGTTAACGAAACGCATTGACCAAGTCACATACTTGTGGTTGTCACCAGATAAAACATATTTGTAAGATACGAAGTTATCCTTGCTTACACCAGCCTTTTTAGCGGCAGCCAAAGCTGCTTCCTCAGCCTTATTTAAGGCCTCGATCGTAATCTCCTCATTCTTCAAGTTCTTGAATTCGTCTCTCAAGATGAACAATGTATCAGCTACACGAACAGCCTCTACGAAACCGGCACGATCATATTTCTTCCACATATAAGCGGCGTCTTTCTTCGCATCGGAAGTATTAGCCTTATCATGTTTCAAAGCGAAATCATGGAAATTGATCAAATACTTACCTCTCTCGAAACCAGCGATAGCTGGAGTAGCATGTGAACAGTGCGCTGCGTCTACCTTGTTACCTTCATTGTCATAGTGATTATGAGTATATGTACAAGCAACACCCGGTGTACCCTCGAAGTCGTTACGATCGATTGAGATCAAATACTGAGGTTTGATATTACCAGCGCCACGATTTACCCATGCCGTATCAACGATGAATGACAAGCCATCTTCCGTCTTATCCGGAGTGTAGATACCTAAGAAATCGATATCACCATTCATGAAATTCTTGTTGTTCTCAACTTGCAAGTACTCTTTACGATATTTCTCGATGAAACGTAATGTATCAGCCTTGTCGCCTTCATTACCTTCAAGCTCAAGAGAGTTGAAACGACGGTACAGTGGAGTCTCATCCGGTTCGATAGCGAACGCGGATGTTCTGGATTCTTTCAATACTTGAGATTTCAATGTAGCAGAGCCATCATAGTCAGATACACCAGCCTTGTTGTCATCTGAAATTGAATAATGTACATCGTTTACATCTTTAGTGTCTTTTTCAGTAGACAAGATCGCATAATAGCACTTACCCGTTTCTTTGATCTCATTATTCTCTTTGAAGAAGAACGGAGTAACCACCTTATTTTCGCCTGTAGTCCGATAATCGTTATGAGTAGGTACATTGAACTTATCCTCTTTATTGATAGCTAAGCCAATACCATTTAATTTCACTACATAAGCCGTTCTATAAAGTTGTTTCAAGCCTTTGATACGATCTTGATGTTCTTTCTCAACCTTGAAACCAAACTTCTCTACCGCATATACAGAGCTGTTTGCACTTCTCTTAGCAGTATCTACATTAAAGGCAGATACACCAACATTAACTGTCAAAGTTGAGTCTTTAGAAGACTTAGCGATGTATTTATCCGTCGCATACGGATGCCAGTAATTAAATGTATATTTATTAACCTTCAACTCGTCGTTCGTTAAGTTCTTATAACCTAACAAAGAATCAGATACAGCCTCGGCCGGAACCTCTACAAAACGTAAGTCACTCTTCGCTGCTACTGTAAATTTAGAAGAAACACCATCTTGTGTTAATTCTACATTGCTTTTTGTATATACATATTCCGTATCAGCATTCTTATACAAACTAAATGTTCCTTTCGCATCATCAAACTCACGGTTAGTAGCTGTTACTGAAGACAGATTATTCTGATCTTTAGCGTTTGTCTTCAAAACAACCCATTGATAAGCTGGCATATGAGCTACATTTTGCTCATCAGCATTTACGGTAGTCCAACGAATCACGCCATTCTCATAGATCGGAGAAGCTAAGTACTCACCCTTCTTGTTCATGATGTAATAAACACCATCCTTAACAGAGGTCTTTGATTGATCAGCCTCGCAACCACCATAACCTAATTTGATGGTTGTATTCTGTTTGGAATAATCAACGGTCAAGATACGAGTCTCATCCTTGATCAAATCTTGCAAAGACACACGCCAGTTATTTCTTTGGTTGTTTGTCTTTTGATAAATCTCTTTCCAATATTTTACCTTATCATCATCACCTCTCCAAGTGATCTTTTTTACATAGATCTTCAATTCATCTTTGCTAGGAGAATAAACAAATAAGAACTTATGTTGATCTTGTAAATCCCCTAAGCGATCAATAGCCTCTTGTGTTTTGCTAGGACCAGTCCAGCCATAAGCCAAGAACTTAGCACCGGTCTCATTAGTATAAGCTGTATCGACCTTCAAATAAGTGTCCTTATTATCATCGTTCTTACGTGTCACATAAAGCCATTCGCCATTTGTCAAAGTCGCAGTACTGCCAGCATTCACATCGTAATACTTGTTATCACCTGCAGATTCAGCGATAAATTCCTTCTCGTTGAACGGATTCTTTAAGCTGGTACCCTTAACATCCGGAGAGAAATTCAATTTAACACCCGCATCAGCATCCTGCAAATCGAAAATCTTATTCAATTGATCCGCATCTAATACGATATCTTCTGCTTGATACAAAGTAAAGCCAGAGAACGTATTCTTCGCTTCAGTTGAAAGGTTTGAAAGATCTGTAACGTCTGTAGCAGCTGTAGGATCTACCTTTACATCATTCAAGGCATATTTAGCGACCTTGATAGTTCCGTTATCGTTCAACAAACCAATAACAGAGTCTGTGCTAAAGTGAGAATACAAAGGAACATTCTTCTCCAACTTATTCAATACAGAAGAGAAGGCCCAACCAGAGATCTCACCACCGATTATAGGCTTCCACCAATAGCCCTTCTTACCATCCGCACTTTTCAGATCATCACCCATAGCGATATCCAACATCATGCCAGTACCCTTGTTCATGAAATCGAATTTTACCGCTTGACCTTGACTATACGGCTGAGTAGTCACACACCATAACGTATTTTTCAAAACGAAATCCTTATCATTGGCACTCATTGCGACCAATGAATATTCGCCATTCACTTCCTTCATCATCAAGATCTGACCATTCGCATCTCTCAATTGATAAAGGCCGCCCTTGGTATCTTTGTCATACGTAGGCAAAGCTTTTGCAGTTTTGTTAATGTCAAGAGCCACTCCGTCCTTAACATCAGCAAGATTCTGCGCATTAGCAGATACCGCAGCAACAAGCGCAGCACCTGCCAAAAGAGTAGAAAACTTTTTGTTCATAATAAATAAATTAATATTAATACTAGTGTTTATTAAGATAATCAACCTGTTAGACTAATTGAAAATCGTCGTTTGCCATTAAAAACGACTAGTCTAAACGATCGTCTAAATCTTGCGTTTTTTGAGTGTCGAAACGGGAGGTTCGTTGAAGGAATCGCTTGTTTCGTGAAGAATAACCTATCCTATTGATAAGAAAGAGAATAAGCGATAAAAAAATCGTCTGGAAGGGTTGCAAGTATCGAAGAAACGCGTACCTTTGCAAATGACTAAAAGAATCGATCGTTTAAACTAGTCGTTTCTATACTAGAAAAATATTTACTAATCATGTAAACTTTACTCTTCTATACTAATGTACGCACGTACATTTTATATCTATATCAAAATATAGCACTTTGACATTTTGTATTCTTAACTCCCGGAGAATCGACTTTTTCAAGCTCACTCGATAAATAGTGGGGATAATCTCGCAATGTACTTTTATCTACACTTTAATTTGTTTATCACACGTTACACGTCGGCCAACTTGCTTTATGTCAGTGATATGTTGTGAAGGATGTGAAAGGGAGCGCAGAGATGCCTACGAAGAGTTGTTACCGTTGAGCCTTTCTATTTAATACAAACATTATCGGCAGTAGCTTGCTCTATCTGCCCATGAAATCGTTTCACGGTTGTGATACAATCTTTTCACCTATGCGAAACGATTGTATCACGTAGGTGAAAAGATCTCTTCACGAATGTGAAATGATCAGATCATGTAGTGCCTAGCCATACTATCCCTTGGTGGAATATACATTCAGGAAAATTATCCCCACGATTTATCGGCTGATCCGGTATTTGAAGTAGTTACATTATGCCTCTCAAAAAACACGTACGAGTTTTTCGAAAAACATGTACGTGTTTCCGAAAAAACTCGTACGTGTTTTCTTAAAAGCTAAAACGATGCCTATCCTATTAAAAAAGTAGTATCTTTACAACCGGAAGACAGGATGCCCCGTCTCATTATACTATTATTCATTATTAATCACTAAAACCTATAAACACTATGGGAAAATTTATCAATCCCTTCACCGATTTCGGCTTCAAGCACATATTCGGTAGGGAAATGGACAAGGACATTTTAATCGAGTTCCTGAATGACCTCCTCGAAGGGGAGCATACGATCACGGAGCTGAGGATCATGAACAATGAGCGATTGCCCGAGACAGAGCAAGGAAGGAAGGTCATCTTCGATATCCATTGCGAGACCGACAAGGGCGAACGGATCATAATCGAGATGCAGAACAGGGAACAGCCCCACTTCAAGGACAGGGCCTTATACTACCTCTCGCACTCGGTGGTGGAACAGGGGATAAAGGGAACATGGGACTATGAGCTGGCGGCCGTGTACGGTGTCTTCTTCTTGAACTTCACGCTGGACGAAGAGAACGGGTCAGACAAAAACGGGAAGGAGGGAAAATTCCGAAGGGACATCATATTGGCGGACCGGGAGACCGGACAGGTATTCAACCCCAAGTTCCGCCAAATCTATATTGAGCTTCCTCGATTCAACAAAGAGGAGGAAGAATGCGAGACAGATTTTGAACGTTGGATTTATGTACTAAAGCATATGGACACATTAGACAGAATGCCATTCAAGGCACGCAAGGCCATATTCGAGCGGTTGGAACGCATCGGATCCATGGCGAACCTCACCCCCAAACAACGGGCGCAGTACGAGGCGGAGTGGAAGATGTATAATGATTATTATAACACCTTGGATTTCGCCGTTGAGAAAGGCATGAAAAAAGGGATGGAAGAAGGCATGGAAAAAGGACTGCAAAAAGGAAAAGAATCTACGGCACGTAATATGAAAGCCGAGGGAATAACCCCTCTTATCATCCAAAAATGCACCGGCCTTTCCCTTGAGGAAATAGAGCGACTATAAAACAAAATCCCTTCAGCCTCCATCCGTTTTTAACGTATAGTTATCAAAGGGAGAGACTGAAGGGATTTTTTATATTTATAAACGATCTAAAAGCTACTCCTCACGCTGCTTCTTCCATTCCTCCGCACACTCTTCCAAGGCCTTATACCAAGCCTGGCCGAACTTACGGATCAAGGGCTCCTTGAGGAACTTATAAACCGGCAATTGCTCTTTCTTTCCTAAGATCTCCGCTGCCTTACAAACGCTCCAGCGATGATAGTTCACGGCCTTGAAATCCCGATACTGAGTGACACGTATCGGGTAAAGATGGCAAGAAACAGGCTTATAGAAATCTGTCTTACCTTCCCGGTATGCTTTCTCGATAGCGCATTTACAAGTACCATCGGCGTCGTAACAGGTAAAGACACAATCTTTGCCGTTCACGATAGAGGTAACCGTATCGCCTTCCTCATCGATATAAGCTACGCCTTGCTTATGAATGACCTCTTGAGCTTTCGGGGATAAATCATCCCAGATAATGGGCAATACTTTCTGGAGCTTCGCCAACTCCGAATCCTCTAATGGAGCGCCGGAATCTCCTTCCACGCAGCACTCCCCCTTACATTTGGAAAGATCACATAAAAAATAACGCTCAATAACGTCAAGACTTACTAAAGTGTCATCTATCTGGATCATAAGATGCGCCTAGCTCTTATTTAATCAATGACTTACCAGTCATCTCCTTCGGCTGTTTCAAGCCCAAGATATGAAGGATTGAAGGAGCCACATCGGCCAAGATACCATCCTCTACTTTAGCGTCCTTGTTGGCTGTCACATAAACGAATGGAACAGGGTTCAAGGAATGAGCCGTATTCGGAGTGCCATCCTCGTTCAAGGCGTGATCCGCATTACCATGGTCAGCAATGATGATTACCTCATAGTCGTTGGCTTTAGCGGCCTCAACCGTATCGTGCAAGCAAGCGTCGATCGTTACAACCGCTTTCTCGATCGCTTTGTAGATCCCCGTATGGCCTACCATATCACCGTTGGCGTAGTTCACTACGATGAAATCGAATTTCTTCGTATTGATAGCGTCCACCAATTTATCTTTCACCTCGAAAGCGCTCATTTCCGGTTTTAAGTCGTAAGTAGCCACTTTAGGAGAAGGGACCAAGATACGCTCCTCGCTATCGAACGGAGTCTCACGGCCACCGTTGAAGAAGAAAGTCACGTGAGCGTATTTCTCTGTCTCGGCGATATGCAACTGAGTCTTACCTACGTTTGCCAAGAACTCACCCAGCGTATTATTTACGTTCTCTTTGTCGAACAAGATATGAACACCCTTGAAGCTAGCGTCATACGGAGTCATACAGAAATATTGCAAGC
>OGLM01003350.1_pt1 | contig 13131 bp, 7 predicted proteins | sample 1572531 | NCBI WGS metagenome assembly OGLM01 (sample SAMEA2581909, study PRJEB24529) | metagenome | biome: Human gut stool | place: China | collected 2011 | reverse complement strand
TCCAAGCCACACCGGAGGGAGAATCGCTGTCCACACGCAGGTAATCGCGGTGGGGCATCTCGAAGCTGTTGTGCTCGGGATTGTTGGCGATGGCGCCCATGCCCACGGCCTCGCCCAGCTGGATGAACTGCTTGGCGATCAGGTCGTACTCATAGTTGGGCTCGTGGGGAGGCGTGCAGGGCTCGATGAGCATGGCCTCCACGCGGCCGTGGATCTCGGTGAACACCATGGGGTTGAACTTGTTCACCAGGGCCATAGCGTTGGAATCCTCAAACAGGGTCTGGTTGGCCTCGTCACGGTTGGGGTCATAGCCCTGACCGGTGGTGCGGGTCATGTGCTCATAGCCCTCGATGTTCTGCTCGGGGACGATGACCATGAACACGTCGCCCAGAAGCTCCTTGACGTTGACCTCATTATTCTTAACGTTGTAATACTCCTCCAGGTCCAGCTGGCCGGAATACAGGCTGCCGTTGGCCTTATAGCCATTCTCACCGCGGATAAAGCCAATGTAGGAGGCAAAATTCTTGATCTGCTCGGGAACGGCTGCGCCCTGCTTTTCCATCTCGGCATACATCTCATCGGTGATCTGCTTGTCGAAGTGAGAATAGAACGTCTCAACGTAATGATGGACGGTGTCGTCCTTCAGGAAATCGTAGGTGTCCGGGAAAAGATAACCCTCGCATTTGAGGAAGCGGTCCGGGGCGTCCTTGTCGTCGGGGACGTACTGCCAGAACCTGTACTGGCTGAAATCACCGGTGTTGGCCTCCTTGAGGAAATCCTCGGCGCTGCACAGCCCGGCATCTTCCATTTTTTTCGCAATGGCGATGGCCGTCGTACCCTCGGGGAAGGTCAGCCGGACACTGTCGGCCTTCGCGTAGGCGGAAAGTGCCTCGATGATGTCGTCGTAGGAGCTGCCGGGGGCGAGGTCGAACTCACCGTATTGGAGCTTGCCTGCCGCGCCCTGTTTGCCTGCATACCAGCGGAAGACGTGGGGGTACTTGATGACGCCCGCCGTCTTGAGCTTCTGGGCGATGGCTGCCACGCCGCTGCCCTGCTGGATGCTCACACTCACCGTTTTGCCATCGGAAGCACTGCCGTTGATCTCTTTTCGGATGGCCAGCAGACAGCCGCCCGCCGCCAGTACCAGGATCAGCAGCACGATCAGAATCATTTTCGCTGCGCCGCCTTTTCTGCTTTTTTTATGTTTTGCATCGTGTGCCATGTACACACTCCTTTACCATTCCGTTCAGCTTTCCATCATCAGCCGCATATAGCTTTCTTCCACATCGAAAGGCTCCGCGTCGAACCGTATCATACCGTAGTCCTGCCAGGTGCCTTCGCCGAGGAAAAGGTTCTGAGCCGCACCCACTGTGATGACGGCGCGCTCCACGATGACTTCCTTCTCCCGGGCCGCTTCCATCAGCACCTCGGCGGAGCGGTCATCTTCGGCCATCAGCTCCACAAAATAGAGGGTGTCCTCCCGGCGGAAGTAGATGCCGTAGCCCTTCTCGCTGGACACGATGGTCGCGCCCCGGGCGTAGAGGTCGGTCAGCACGACGGCCATCCGCTCCGGCGGGAACTGGACGGTATCGGGATAGAAGCGCTCCCGCAGCTCACAGAGCTTGCGGGCCGTCACGGAGTCGAATTCCGCCTGACTCCACAGGTTGCGGGACACCTCCCGGGGCAGGCAGCGGAGGGCAAAAGCCCGCTGGAAACCCTTGTTTTCCAGCAGCGCGGCCTGCTCCTGTCCGGCCGGAACGGCCACGGTGAAGCCCGCGCCCCGCAGCTTCTGCTGCGCACAGAGATAGTCCACGAGTCCTGCCAGAAGCAGGCTTCCCTGCCCGCAGAGGCCGTAGAGGTAACTGCCGCTGCGTCCCTTGAGGGTGACGGGGACCGCCAGCGCCGCAGCGACTATCTCGTCATTTTCCTCAGCGACGTAGATATTTTCCGCCCCGGCGAACTTTTCCAGAGCAGTCTTGATGAACTCGGCGCTGTCACCGCGTTCTTTCTGCCACAGTGCCACGACTGCCGCCTCATCCGACGGCTGCATCAAACGATACATTGATAGTATCCCTCCCATTTTCGCGGTTATCCGAGTTCTTTTTCCGCCAGCGCCCGCACCTCGGCCTGAATATCCTCGATGGTGCGCATGGCTCCATTTTCCGTGCAATGGACGGTGGCCCAGCCCAGATGCGCCGCACAGTACTCGGCGGCACGGCGGCTGCGGGCCAGATATTCGATGTCCTTTTCGTGGACGTCCTTCCTGCTCTCGTCGCCGTGGTAACGGCCGGTCATGAGCTTCTGGCTCACGGCGGGGTCTACCTGTAAGTACACCACAGCGTCCGGCGCGGGCAGGCCCAGCAGCCTGTATTCGTAGTCAAAGGCCCAGCGGAGGAAATCGTCCCACTGCTCCGGCGGGAGCTTGGAGCACTGATGGACCGCGTTCGACGTGGTGTAGCGGTCAGCGATGACGATGCCGCCCGCCTCGTAGAAGCTGCCCCACTTGGTCTTATAGCTGGCGTACCGGTCCACCGCATAGAAGCTGGACGCCGCATAGGGGTTGACGTCGTCGGGCTTATCGCCGAACCGGCCGGAGAGGTACATCTTTACCAGCGCACTGGAATCGCTCTCGTAGTCCGGAAAGGTGATCTCCATCACCCTTCGACCGCTCTCGGCCAGATGGGAGGCCAGCAGCTTTGCCTGGGTGGCCTTGCCGGAGCCGTCCAGCCCTTCGATAACAAGAAGCCTGCCCTTGCTCATTCTGCCTTCTCCCCTTTCAGCGCGGCGTACTGGGCGCGGACTTCGGCGGTGCGGCCGCAGCACATCTTGCCCTCCGGGCAGGGGCCGGACACGCAGGCCGGGCCGGCGGTGCGGAAGATATGGGGTGCCACCGGGTAGACCAGCCGCAGCATCTCTTCGGCCAGCTGCCGTATCTCCCACTGGGCGCGGCTGCAGCAGCGCAGGTGGAAGAAGTTTTGCAGGCTGCGGGCGTTCATGGTCACCACCATCTTGGTCTCGCAGGCGTTGGGCAGGACAAAGCGGGCGTCCTCGTTGGCCTGCTTGGAAGCCTTGGCCCGGGCCTGCTTTTCGGGCAGACCTTCGGCCATCAGGCGGGCGGTGTGGCCGTCTTCCAGCTTCTGCACGAGGTCGAGGTAGCGCCTGGCGTCCTCGTTCATGCTCTCGATGAACGCCGCCTTTGCCTCGGGGATGGCCTCGATCTCGGGCGGGATGACATAGCGGAAATCGTCCAGACGGACGTACCGCTGACTCTGGACGCTGAAGGACGCGATGCGGTGACGGGTGATCTGAGCCAGCAGGGTACGGCTGACTCCCTCGATGCCGAAGGTGAAGCTGGCGTGCTCGATGGGGCTGGCGTGGCCCAAATCGCTGAGCATGGTCAGGAAGCGGGCAGTCTTTTCCTCATCCAGCCCGTCCAGCAGGTCGGTGATGTGGGCGTCGGAGTAGCAGAGCTTCGCCGCGGCCGCCACGACCTTCTCCGGCTCCGGCGTATGTGCTATCAATCGGACAGTCATCATTTTTTCTCATTCCTCCGTCGTTATCTTCACAAGGGGCGCAAAGTTGGCCATGGTCTTTTTCACGCCCACCTTCTCGAAGCTGATCTCCACGATCTGGTCGCCGGCGGCGGGCTTGACTTTCAGCACCTTGCCGCGCCCGAAGACCTTGTGCTCCACGATGTCGCCCGGCTCATAGTGTTTGGGGCCGGTGGATGCCGCTGCCGGACGGGGCGAAGACGTCACACCGCCGCCTGCGGGTTTGACCGGCGCTTTGGGCGCTGCCGGACGGCCATAGCCAGAGCCGAAGCCGCTGCTTCCCGAACCGGAGCTGCAGCCGCCATGACCCGACGAAGCACTTCCCCGGCCCGCATAATCGGAGCCAAAGCCTCGGTTATTGGACATTGGTGCGTTATATTCTTTATTCAGATAGCCGCTGCGGCTGCCATAGCCCGAGCCGTAACCGGAGGCCGCACGCCCCCAGCCGGAGGGGCCGGAGTAGCCCGACGCACCGCCCGGCACGGTATCGCTGCCGTAACCGCTGCCCCAGCCGCCCAGACGGGAGCGCTGTTCCAGCACCGGGCTGCGGGTCTCTTCGATGTACTCCGGCTCGATTTCCCGGAGAAAGCGGCTGGGCTCGTTGCGCTGGGTGCGGCCATAGAGCATCCGGGTGACGCTGTTGGAGATGTAAAGCTCCTTCTTGGCGCGGGTGATGCCGACATAGGCCAGGCGGCGTTCCTCCTCGAGGTCAGCCTCGGAATACTTGCTCATCTCACTGGGGAAGACCCCCTCTTCCATGCCAATGAGGAATACATAGGGAAACTCAAGGCCCTTGGCCGAGTGGATGGTCATCAGCACCACCTGGTCGGCGCTCTCGTTGTAGCTGTCGATGTCGCTGATGAGGGCGATGTCCTCCAGATAGCCTTCCAGCGAGGCCTCTTCGCCGTGCTGGTCGCAGTAGCTCTTGACGTTGTTGACCAGCTGACCAAGGTTCTGCAGACGGTCAGCGGCATCCTCGTGACCCTTGGCGGCGTCGGCTTCCAGCATGGCGCGGTAGCCGGTGATCTCGACGACATCGGAAGCGAACTCATCCAGCGTCTTCGTTTCCAGCGATTCCTGCAGTTTCTGGTAGATGTCCCAGAACTTGAACAGCGGCGCGATGGCGCGGCTGAGCTTGGCGTACTGGTCGGCATGGGAGATGACATCCAGCATACTGATGCCCTGCTGAGCCGCCAAATCCGCGATGACTTCGATGGTCGTCGCACCGATTTTGCGCGCAGGCTCGTTGATGATTCGACGGAGTCGGACATCGTCCCGGGGGTTCGCCACGATGGACATATAGGAGTGGATGTCCTTGACTTCCTTGCGGTCATTGAAGCGCTGGCCGCCCACGATCTTATGCGGGATGCCCGCACGAGTGAAGTAGCTTTCGATGGGGGCCGACTGGGCGTTCATCCGGTAGAGGATGGCGTGGTCGGCCAGATGTCCGCCCTCTTTGAGGTGCTGGCCGATGACGTCCGCGATATGGCTGGCCTCGTCCTGCTCGTTCTCGGCGGTATAGACCTGCACCTTGTCGCCCTCGCCGTTCTTCGTCCAGAGGGTCTTGCCCTTGCGCTCAGTGTTGTGCTGGATGACACAGTTGGCGGCATTCAGGATGTTTGACGTAGAGCGGTAATTCTGTTCGAGTCGGATGGTCCTGGTGCCTTTATAGATGCGCTCGAAGTTGAGGATGTTCTCAATGGTCGCGCCGCGGAAGCGGTAGATACTCTGGTCGTCGTCGCCCACGACGCAGATGTTCTTTTCCGGGCCGGTGAGCAGGCTCACGAGCCGGAACTGAGCCACACTGGTGTCCTGATACTCGTCCACCAGCAGATATTTGTACTTGTTCTGGTAGAACTCCCGCACGTCCTCGTGCTCCGACAGCAGGATGACCGTCTGGTAGATGAGGTCGTCGAAGTCGAAAGCACCGGCCTCCTTGAGCTTCTTTTCGTAGGCAGCATAGACCTTGGCCGCAAGGGCGCCCTTCGTGTCCCGGGCCGGGGTCTTCAGGGCCTCTTCCGGGCTGATGAGCTGGTCTTTCCAGCGGCTCATCTGGTTGATGGCGCTTTTGACCGGGAAGAACTTGTCGTCCACGCTCAGCTCTTTGTACACAGTCTTCATGACACGCTGGGAGTCGTCGCTGTCGTAGATGGTAAAGCTGCGGGGGTAGCCGATCTCCTCGGCCCAGCGGCGGAGAATGCGGACGCAGGCCGAGTGGAACGTGGAGGCGAACACCTCGTCGCCCTCTTCCCCGCCCAGCATCCGGCGCAGGCGCTCTTTCAGTTCACCGGCGGCCTTGTTGGTAAAGGTGATGGCCATGACGTTCCAGCTCCGGACGGCGTCCTTCCGCAGCATCCCGTCCAGCCACGACGGGGCATCGGTGCCGGTCATGATGGCGGTGCGCAGGGCTTTCACATCGTCCTCCGTCACCTCCCGGGGCGTCCACCTGGAGCCGTGGGCCGAGCCGAAGCGGATGAGGTTGGCGATGCGGTTGACCAGCACGGTGGTCTTTCCGCTGCCTGCACCCGCGAGGATGAGCAGAGGGCCGTTGGTGGTGAACACCGCCTCCCGCTGCATATCGTTCAGGCGTCCGAACTGCTTTTCGATATACGTATCACGCAAAGCGCAGAATTGTTGTGCGAGATCTGTTGCCATTGTTTCACCTGTTCTTTTCAATCATTTCTGGATATATCACTTAAAATATAGTATATCACATTTCAAAAAAGTTGTACATAAAAACAATGCAAACAAAAACCGCCCCACCGCGGTCAATACCACGATGGAGCGGAAATTTCAGGAAATGCTTAGCCGAAGATGTTGATGAGGATACCAGCAGCGACGGCGGAGCCGATAACACCGGCCACGTTGGGGCCCATTGCGTGCATCAGCAGGAAGTTGGAGGGGTTCTCGCTCTGGCCGACCTTCTGAGAAACACGGGCAGCCATAGGCACAGCGGAAACGCCAGCGGAACCGATCAGGGGGTTGACCTGACCGCCGGTCAGGATATACATGACCTTGCCGCAGAGAACACCGGCAGCAGTGCCGAAGGAGAATGCGATAAGGCCCAGCACGATGATGAACAGGGTGCGGCTGTTCAGGAAGGTGTTTGCAGAGGTGGTGCAGCCAACAGACAGAGCCAGGAAAATGGTGATGATGTTCATCAGCTCATTGCCGGCAGTCTTCTGGATACGATCCACAACACCGGACTCCTTCATCAGGTTGCCCAGCATCAGCATACCGACCAGAACGGCAGCATCGGGAACGATCAGAGAAACAACGATGGTGACCATGATGGGGAAGATGATCCTCTCGGTCTTGGACACGGTGCGCAGCTGCTTCATCACGACTGTGCGCTCTTTCTTGGTGGTGAGCGCCTTCATAATGGGCGGCTGGATCACGGGCACCAGAGCCATGTAGCTATACGCCGCAACAGCGATGCTGCCCAGCAGCTCAGGTGCCAGACGGGAGGTAACAAAGATGGCAGTAGGGCCGTCTGCACCGCCGATGATGGAGATTGCAGCAGACTGCTTCTGGGTGAAATCCACAATGCCGGTAGCAGCCAGCAGACGAGCGCCCATGTAAGTACCAAAGATACCGAACTGAGCGGCAGCGCCCAGCAGCAGGCTCTTGGGGTTGGAGATCAGGGGGGCGAAGTCGGTCATGGTACCGATGCCCAGGAAGATCAGCGGGGGATAAATACCTAGCTTGACGCCTAAGTAAATGTAGTCGACCATGCCGCCGGAAGAACCCAGCAGCGCCCAGTCAATGTGGTTTGTCTCATTGATGAAGATGTCCATGTGGAAGATGCCGTCGAGGGGCAGGTTGGTCATCAGCATACCGAAGCCGATGGGCAGCAGCAGCAGAGGCTCAAACTGCTTGACGATGGCCAGATACAGCAGCACGCAGGCCACTGCCAGCATGACGGCGTACTTCCAGCCGCCCTCGGTGAAGAAGATCTGCGCCCAGCCGGACTTGGCGAAAATTTCAGCAATGTTGGTAAAAATAGCACCCATTTCCGTACCTCCTTACATAAAGGGCGTCGTGTGCTCACGCACGCCGGCGTCGCCCCAGGCGCCGCGGCGGGAACCAGTAGCCGTCTTTTTCTGAACGCGGTGAATGCCGCGGATGGTCAGGTTTTCACCCAGAGAGGCAACGGCTGCAGCAATGGCAGCAACGATCTCGCCGGGGATGGAGCCGTCAGCAGCGGGTGCTGCGGGGGCAGCAGGAGCAGCCTTGGCGATGTTCTGTGCGACCGGTGCAGCGGGCGCTGCAGGGGCGGCAGGTGCCTTGGGGGCGGCTTTGGTGCCATTCTTTTTGTTCTTGATGGCGTCAAAAATCTTGCCTTCCACAGTGATAATGAGGCAAAGCGCAACCAGCATGGCGAACACCAGCGTAATGCTGGTCAGAACCACAGTGCCGTCAGCGGCCTCAAGGGCGAGCAGAGCGATAGAATTGCTCATTGGGCAGTATCCTCCTTTAGCTTGCGGTGCACAGCACCGTTGATTTTCCCCCGTACACGGTACAAAAACCGAGCCGGGCAAATTTTACCCAAGTATGGTTTTATTATAACACAGCGGCTCAATTTTTGGTAGCGGGTTTTGAAAAAATGTGACAAAAATATTGTGAAACCGTGTCTTTACGATGAAAAATGTAAATTTGCGCGCAAAACACCATGCAGAATAAAGTTGACAGCCGGGCAGAAAATGCAGGTTGCACAAACAAGTGGAAGAACAAAACGGGAAACGCTGTGCAAACTGCACATTTTGACAAAAAATGAAAAGTTTTGCTTGACGGCGGGGCTTGCCGGGGTTACAATGTGGGCAAATCAAAACCACGGCAATGGCGCCGGGCAGGTACATCCTGCCCGGCGCTTTTGTTATTTAAGCATCTGGCTTAATGCGGCTTAATGCGGCAAGAAAAAATAGAGGAAGCGCCGTGGTTTGATCTTGAGAGGAGTGGTTTGAATATGTACAACTCATCAACCGTCATCTGGGTGCTGGTTGCGGCATTCCTGGTCTACTTTATGCAGGCCGGTTTTGCGCTGTGTGAGGCGGGCTTTACCCGCGCCAAAAACACCGGCAACATCCTGATGAAAAACATGATGGACTTCTGCATCGGCACACCGTGCTTCTGGCTGGTCGGTTTCGGCATCATGTTTGCAGGTTCCGGCCCGCTCATCGGCGGCTTTGCCCCCTTTATGAGCGGTGACTACAGCGCCATCCTGCCGGAGGGCGTGCCTCTTTGGGTTTATGCCGTGTTCCAGACCGTGTTCTGTGCAACGGCAGCAACCATTGTTTCCGGCTCCATGGCAGAGCGTACCAAGTTCAGCGCTTACTGCTGCTACTCGGCCGCTATCAGCCTGATCGTTTACCCCATCTCCGGCCACTGGATCTGGGGCGGCGGCTGGCTGGCACAGCTGGGCTTCCATGATTTTGCCGGTTCCACCGCGGTTCACTTTGTTGGCGGCGTTACCGCCTGCCTGGGCGCCTGGATGCTTGGCCCCCGTATTGGTAAGTACGGCAAGGACGGCAAGGCCCGCGCAATCCCCGGCCATAACCTGACCGCCATGGCTTTGGGCGTGTTTATCCTGTGGTTCTGCTGGTTCGGGTTCAACGGTGGCTCCACCGTGGCAATGGCAAGCGATGACGCCATGGTTTCCGCTGGTCTGGTCTGCTTCAATACCAACCTGGCCGCTGCGCTGGCTACTGTTGCTGCGCTGATCACCAGCTGGGTACGTTACGGCAAGCCTGATGTTTCCCTTACCTTTAACGGTGCTCTGGCCGGTCTGGTTGCCATTACCGCAGGCTGCGATATGGTTGATCCGTTCGGCGCTGCCATCATCGGCATCGTTGCCGGTGTGCTCTGCATCTTCTCCGTTGAATTCTTTGATAACGTTGTCAAGATTGATGACCCTGTCGGCGCTGTTTCCGTGCACTGCATGAACGGCATGTGGGGCACCATTGCAACCGGCCTGTTCTCCACCAGTGAGGGCCTGCTGTACGGCCATGGCTTCCGTTTCTTTGGCGTTCAGGTTTTGGGCGTTATCTGCGTGGCTGCCTGGGTGCTGGTTTCCATGACCGTCATCTTTACCATCATCAAAAAGACCATCGGCCTGCGTGTGACCGAAAAAGAAGAGATCGACGGCCTGGATATCCACGAGCACGGCCTGACTTCTGCTTACGCCGGTTTCTCCATCTCCGATGCCAACGCCGCTGCCATGGTGCCCAACGAGAACACCGATCTGGGCGAAGATGATGCCTCCAAGGCAAGCGCCATGCAGATGAACGCTGCCGTGCCTGTGGTCAAGGAGCCTGCCGTCATCCACGATGGCATCTACGACACCGGGATGCACAAGGTGTCCATCATTGCAAAGCTCTCCAAGTTCGATCAGCTCAAGACTGCCCTGAATGATCTGGGCGTCACCGGCATGACCGTGACCCAGGTGATGGGCTGCGGCATCCAGAAGGGCACCACCGAGAAATACCGCGGCGTGCCTGTGGACAGCACCCTGCTGCCCAAGATCAAGGTCGAGGTCATTGTTTCCAAGATCAGCGTGGACGCTGTGGTGGATGCCGCCAAAAAGGCCCTGTACACCGGCCACATCGGCGATGGCAAGATCTTTGTTTACAACGTGACCCGCGTGGTCAAGATCCGCACCGGTGAAGAAGATTTCGCCGCCCTGCAGGATGTGGAGTAACGCTCCGCACAATTTCAACCGCTGTCCCGCTTTGAAAGCGTGACGATATTTGTTCTCCTTGTTCTCCTTTTCCTGAAATCCATTCGGCAGAACCCCTGCTTTCTCCGCACAAGGAAGCAGGGGTTTGTTGTTGTCACCACGATGTGAGCCCCCTGCAATGGTTCCGGGTTGACATCCCTGTGCGGGCGTGTTATTTTGGAGTGTAAAATTTTCAGTTTTTTTGTATCAGGAGTTTCTATGAGCAACTTGAATGATTTTAACCGCGAGGCCAAAGCCGCCCTGCGGGTGGCCCTGCAATGGCTGCTGCTGGCCGTGCCCACGGGTCTGGTCTGCGGCGCAGTCGGCACAGCGTTCCACCTGAGCGTGGAGTACGTCACCGAGCTGCGGGCCGCGCAGAGCTGGCTGCTGCTCTGCCTGCCGCTGGCGGGCCTTGCCATCGTGGCACTCTACAAGGTCACAAAGTGCGAAGGCGTGGGCACCAACAATGTCATCCGCGCTGTGCAGAGCGGCGAACCGGTCAGCCTGCTGCTGGTGCCCGCTATCTTTCTGGGCACGGTGCTCACCCACCTGTGCGGCGGTTCTGCCGGCCGCGAGGGTGCCGCTTTGCAGATGGGCGGCAGCATCGGCTGGAACGTGGGAAAACTGCTGCATCTGAGCGATTACGTCCGCCGCACTGCCACCATCAGCGGGATGGCCGCGTTCTTTTCCGCTCTGTTCGGCACCCCGCTGACCGCCGCCCTCTTCGCCATGATGGTGGAGGACGTGGGGCTGACGTTCACTTCGGCCTTTATGCCCGCGTTCACTTCGGCCCTCATTGCTTACGGCGTATCCCTGTTCTTCGGGATCGCCCCGACCAATTTTGTGCTCAATTCCATCCCGCACCTGACGCTGGAAACCGCGCTTCAGACCGCCCTGCTGGGCATTGCCTGTGCCGCCGTGACCCGGCTGTTCTGCTGGACGCTTCACACCCTGGAGCACGGGATCCCCAAACGGATCCCGAATCCCTGGCTCCGGGCTTTTGCGGGCGGTGCAGCCGTGGTAGCGTTCTCGTATCTGTTCGGTGTCGGGCGGTACAACGGGGCCGGAATGGCCGTCATTGCCGATGCCGTGGAGCAGGGAGCCGCGCTGCCCTGGGATTTTCTGTGCAAGATCTTCCTGACCGCCCTGACGCTGGCGGTGGGCTTCAAAGGCGGCGAGGTGGTCCCAAGTTTCTACATCGGGGCGACCTTTGGCTGCATCGCCGGGCCATGGCTGGGCCTGCCCGCCGGGTTTGCCGGTGCCATCGGTCTGGTCTGCGTGTTCTGCGGAGCCACAAACGCCCTGATCCCCTCCATCCTGCTGGGATTCGAGCTGTTTGGCGGGCAGGGGCTGGAGCTTATTGCGCTGGGCTGCGGCGTGTGCTACATGCTCTCGGGCCACCACGGCCTCTACAGCAGCCAGACCTTTGTCACCAACAAGCTGCGGCCGGAGTACGCCTCCCACAAGTGGCGGGTCAAGCTGAAGAAAAAAGAAGAATGATTTTTCGCAGATTTTCGCCGCGGAGAGCTTGATTTTTTGCCGCCATCGTGCTACAATCAGCGTAGTTTCATCCTGACCAAAGCGATGATGCGGACAAACCGAAGCTCGTTCCCCATGACGCAGAGAGGGCTGCCCCGGATACCGGGTGCTGCAAGCAGCCTGCCGTGCATCGGGCTTCTACCACCGCAGAGCGCAGAGGAGAACCTCTGCCGGGTGCGCCCGTTACAGCACAGCGAGTGGCGTGTTCTCAAGGGCACGCAATTCGGGTGGAACCGTGGAACGCGTGAAATCTTCAGGCGCTTCATCCCGTAAATTTGAGCGGGATGGAGCGCTTTTTTGTTTTAACTTTCATCAAAAGGAGAACCACTATGAAGATCATCTACAAAGACGGCCATGTGGACGAGTGCCCGCAGGACCAGGAACTGCATGTTATCCGCCACACCGCTGCTCACATCATGGCACAGGCCATCAAGCGCCTGTACCCCGAGGCTGACTTTGCCTTTGGCCCCGCCACCGAGAACGGCTTCTACTACGATGTCGATCTGGGCGACACCAAGCTCACCGATGACGATCTGGCCAACATCGAAAAAGAGATGCGCAAGATCTGCAAGGAAAATCTGGCCATCAAGCCCTTCATCCTGCCCCGCGCCGAGGCCGTGAAGCTGATGGAAGAGCGCAAGGAGAACTACAAGATCGAGCACATGGCTGATCTGGCCGATGAGACCGAGTTCAGCTTCTTCCAGCAGGGCGAGTACGTGGATATGTGCATCGGACCCCACCTGACCTACACCAAGGCACTGAAGGCCTTCAAGATCACCCAGCAGTCCGGCGCATACTGGAAGAACGACAAGGAAAACAAGATGCTGACCCGTATCAACGGCGTGGCTTTCCGCAATCAGGAGGAGCTGGACGCATGGGAGAAGGAGCAGCAGGAGGCCCGCGAGCGCGATCACCGCAAGATCGGCAAGGAGATGGGCCTGTTCATGACCGACGACCTGGTGGGCCGCGGCCTGCCCATGTTCCTGCCCGCAGGCTACACCGTCTGGCAGGAGCTGGAGAACTATATCAAGGAGAAGGAGCGTGCACGCGGCTACCTGCACGTTATGACTCCCTGCATCGGCACTGTGAACCTGTATAAGACCTCCGGTCACTGGGATCACTACCGTGAGAACATGTTCCCCGCCATGGAGATGGAGGGCGAGAGCTATGTTCTGCGCCCGATGAACTGCCCCCACCACATGATGATCTACGCAAATCGTCCCCATTCTTACCGTGACCTGCCCATGCGCATCGGTGAGATCGCCCACGATTTCCGTTACGAGTCCTCCGGCACCCTGAAGGGCATCGAGCGCGGCCGTCACTTCT
>OGLM01003349.1_pt1 | contig 13137 bp, 13 predicted proteins | sample 1572531 | NCBI WGS metagenome assembly OGLM01 (sample SAMEA2581909, study PRJEB24529) | metagenome | biome: Human gut stool | place: China | collected 2011 | reverse complement strand
TTATTGAAAGTTGGCCCCCTTCGGGGACCGGAGGTTACTTGCGAAACTTGAATGATTAATGATTAGTGGTTAATTTTTTTTTCGAGATGTGATAGGATGAAAGAGTAGCCCCCGAAGGGGCTTGCTCTAGATAGTTACGTCAGCAGAATCGCCGTCGCCCTTGTCGCCCTTGTCGCCTCCGCCGGTAGTACCCTGGTCGGTTCCGCCGCCCTGGCTGGTGTTGCCGCCCGAGGTTCCGCCGCCTCCCTGGGTGTTGCCGCTGCCACCGCCGTTGGTTCCACCACCAGTGGTTCCTCCATCGGTCTCTTCACCGCCACGTGCGTCGTAGGCAGTAATCTTGCAGAGCTTCTTCAGCTCGCTGTTACTCCAGTTCTTGGTATTTTTCACTAGCAGATGGATGCCCTCCACGCTAGCCGAAGTAACCTTGTCTCTGCTCACCTCACCACGCGAACTCATGCCGATGGAGAAGAGGCCCAGGTCGCCCAGACGCACGCTCTTGCCGTCGAGGATAAGCTCCTTCAGGCAGTCGAGCATATCCATCATCACGCCGTGCACGGTGCCGCGGCTGTAAGGCGAGTTGTGGGATGAAATGTGATCCACGAACTCCTCGAAGTTCATCTCTCTGTCGGTAACCACGGTGGCATACCAAAGTTCCTTACCGGCGTTCTCACCCGTCTGAGGGGTGCGCTTTACTTTGCGATACTTAATGTTTCCTTGTCCCATAAGCTTTCTAGTGATTAGTGATTAATGATTATTGATTCCCTTGTAGTCGGAGTGTAGAGTCCGGAGACTCTTTCTCTGAGTAGTCATCAGCAGCCTTTCTTCTGAATGACGTTGCAAAGGTACAACAAAATTCCGATACCTCCAAAAATCACCCTGCAGAGTTATGTTAAACGCCGTTAACATTTGGGCGGAATCGTGTTAATTAAAAAAACTCTATGATTAGGGAAGAAGAAAATATAGTTTCTTCGAGGACATCTCATAGTTTTGCAGATAGCAGACTGTGCCCCCTCATCAAAGCTTACACCCCAGAAAGATACCATCTGATTACGATTACGATTACAGTTCCATTTTCCGCACGATGAAAAGTAGGGGTTATATGGGGTTATATTATATATATTTATATATATAAATATATATAATATAACTCTCTATCTCCCTAAGTTTTCAGGAAGTATCACCCCTGCGGATTTTTGAACTGTAATCGTAATCGTAATCAAGCGGGGGTGTGCTTATCTGTGTTTTCCTGTTTTTGCCAAGTTCTAAAAAAAACTTTCATTTTTTCTTCGATTTATTTGCATATCTCAATTTTATTTATTAATTTCGCACCCTGAAAGCAGATATCCTGCGCCGGCCAATCCCTCCTGGTTAAAAAGCTTGTCTTTTTTGAAGGTCTCTGAGGTTAGAGTAGAGTATTAGCAATAAGTAACTAACAAACTTATAAAAAAGACAAGACTATGACAACAACTAACGAAGTTATCAGAAAGAAACATTTGAAGGCCCTAGAGCCATCTCGTTTCGCCCGGGCGATAAACGAGACAGACAGCTATGCCAAAAATTTAGCCGATTTTTGTGGAGAAGAATATTGGAACGTAAGCGAGAAGGGGGATTTAACCATCCTATCCTTGCGATTGCTTACTCTTCAGTCACATTATTGTTTCAATCTTTTGGATCTCTTGATAAAAAGTGCAGAGGGTATCGTTAAAGAAGGTTTTATTTTTCTACTGACCAATCTGTATGATGCCCATAAAGATAGTGACAAAATGAGAAGTTTTGGAAATTTTCCTGTTAATTTTCCTGATATGTCAGCTTATGAAGAACAAACTAAGCTAATAGAGACTCCTAGTTATAAGAAACACGAAATGCCAATTGTTAGTCAAATAAAGGATATTGTAAGAGATAATTCCATTCTTCAGAGCTTTTGTGATGAAGTCCTTAAGGACGATTATTACCATAGGCTGCTGAATTGTAATACATTGGTTGATCTGCTGCAAACATTACTGTTCTTTTGCAACGACTTGGTGTGCTTTGTGTCAAGGAAATTTTTTTCTATCACAGATGAAGATGTGGCTTTATGTTATGACTATTGGAATAACACCAACGAAAAAAGTTGGGAGCTTGAGTGTGACTACGATTTCTGCGCCTGGAAGCAGGGACTCTTAAAGCATAGGGAGAAGAACATCCGTGCAAAATACGATGAGCATCTGAACAAGTTGTATGAATCGGGCTTTCTGGATTTCATCATAGAGAAGATGGATATCAGTTATCAGGAGGGAAGCTCTCTATCTATCTACGACGATGTCTATGAGGAGAGAAATGGAGTTTTCTATCCAGAAGGGCATCATGCCCATGATAAAGGACTGTCTGTTGAGCAGATTCTAGCTGAGCATGCCGTAGAAGAACTGCTTCTTGCTGACGGGACGCCTAATCCTGATTCTGTGGGTAGATATCTCCTACTTCATGTTGCGGAAATTGGATATATGGAAATCAAAAGCTTCTTTGAATTCATCAACTTCAAGAAGTATCTGATGCAACTTGCTGAGCAGGAGGGTCTTCTGCCTTCTTCCCGCAGTCATGCTTCTTGCAAGGTCAGGAAATCTACCCCCAAGTGCTGCTGGCGTCCCGAGAACGAAACGCAGAGTAAGTTGTGCCGTAAGCTGGTAGAGAAGGGATATTGCCGTGTGGATGGCGACCACTATCAATGGACTGCAACGAACGAGGAGTTTGGCTGCCTGATTTATTACTGCACCACGATTCTGCACATCGGGACGCATCCTTCTTCTGGCAGAATACAGTGGGATATGTTTTGCTGCTTCTTCGGCATCAATGAGAATATGAAGAAGCAGGCGCAGAACGCTGTAACGAGCCTGAAACATAATCTGAAGGATAAAAATCACCATGTGAACTGTGAAAAGGCAGAAAAAATAAAGAGAATAGTAAAAATAGTAAAGCGTTGATGGCGAGTTAGTTAGATGTGTATGAATTCTATGTATTGGTATGAATTCATATAGGAGAAAACATTTTTTTATCGTATATTTGCCGGTGCAATCTCACGAAGAGGTTGTGCCGGTTTTTGCATTCTGTTGGTATAATGCTTGGCTGGGATAAGGCCTTATATCAACTGAATATTACATCGACTGATATGTCTGGATCGGGATTCGTTCAATCGTAATTCTGGAATATAGACATGAAAGAAGATTATTTGAGTAGTAATGAGTGGGAGAAAGGGCAGTGGAGCTTGGCTCAGGAAGTGGACTGCATCTACGAGGAGCTTGGCGAGATTGCCAAGAGTCTGGGAAAGATTCGTCAGCGACTGGCGAATATCGCTAAGGCGGCACCGGAGCGAAATGTAACAGAGAAGGAACTTTCCTTGCAGGAGCCTTCTTGCTTGCAGGAACCTTCTTCTCGGGATTTTCCTGTATCTCAGATGGATGAGAGAATATTTCATCCTTCGTTCGACATGCGCAAGCTGAAGCAGGCCATCTCCGATTTGGGGATTCTGCCTTCTGAGCGCAACAGATGGTGCGTGGTGTACCTGGCGTTGAAAGAGAACTCCATCATTGCTTCTAACGCGTCTGAGCAGGAGTTTATCCGTTGGGCTAGGGATGTGTTTGGTGTGGCTTCTGGCGATTTCCGTCATTGCCTGAATGGGGCGAAGGCGCTGCCCACCTGCGAGTGGAATGAGGCTCTGGTTTCTTCCAAGTACATCTCGCTTGCCAGCCAGCTGAGAAGCTGGGCAAGTTCCCCTGGTTATCTGCTGAAAAGAGACAGGTATGGCGAGGCACTCTATTTCGATTCGCACCACAAATGGAGCAAGATGAAGGCTTAACCTGATGCCTGATGAAGGCTTAACCTGGAATCAACAGTTACACCTGGATACACTATGATTTCATACAATTCATATATTTCCATACACCCTCATACACCATTTCGGAAATGAGGGTGTTTTTTTTCATTTTCCTCTTTCTTTTCTTCCTATCTTTGCATTGTCAAAATGACAACGGAATGTTGAATTTTAAAAAATGCAAGATTATGAAAATGAATGTACAGATTTTCAGTCACCCCCTGTTTGGTGACATCCGTGTAGCTGGCACCTTTATGGAGCCGCTGTTCTGCCTGGTAGATGTTTGCAATGCCCTGGACATCAAGAATCCGAGCCGTGCCAAGACGGCACTGAAACCTGGTGGGGTTCATCAGATGAAGGTCACCACCACCCAGAAGAACCAGCACGGCGAGTCGATAAAGAAGCATGAGGTTAGCTTCACCTTCATCTCGGAGCTCAACTTCTACAAGCTCATCATGCGCTCCGACAAGCCTCAGGCTGAACCCTTCCAGGACTGGGTGTGCGGAGAGGTGCTGCCGGCTATCCGCAAGGACGGCGGCTACCAGCTGAACGTAAAGATAGGCCAACTGGAGGCGAGAATCGCTTCGCAGAAGTTGCTGCTCAACGAGACCTGTGCCGTGGTTTCAAAGCAGGAGCAGGACATCGACCATCTCTTTGATGATGCCTCCTATGCCGTAGAAGTGCTCCGGTCCATCTCGTGCTACACCACCACGCAGATAGCCAAGGAGATGGGTATCACGGCCCAGGAGCTGAACCGATGGCTCTGCGTGCAGCACGTGCAGTATTACCAGAGCGGACAATACATGCTCTATGCCGAGTATGCCCATCGAGGATATGCCAAGACCCGCACCGGGCATGGCGAGGTTTCACCCCGAATTACTACTTCGCACTCGCATCTGGTGTGGACGGAGAAGGGACGCAAGTTTATCCATAAGTTTTACGAGGCAAATTCCCGTGAAGACAAGGTTACGACTCATAAAAAGTAAGGAATAATGGCAATAGGATATTCTGATAATATTAGAAGTCAGGTGGTGCAGATATGCACCCCTGCACTTCTTCACCAGGCGCTGAAGAGCAGCAGGGTGAAGATGGTTTGCGCCCAGCTGGCGGATGCCCTGGAGAGTAAGCAGCGAGGCGAGATTTGCAACGATGACTACGAGGAGATGAAGAAGAAACTCAAGTCGCAGTTGCCTATCCTCACGCCCCACGCCACTTTCAGAAACGGCAGGCGCAAGAATGATGAGGCTATCCCCAGCGGCCTCTCGATTTATGATATCGACCACATTCCGAATCCCCGAGGATATTGGGAGGAGAAGAAGAAGGTGTTGGCTGATAAGATGTTATGGGAAACGCAAGCTCCCGGAGATTTGCAATCCCCGGCAAGCAGCGAGCAAGCAACAAATACTCTCAGTGTCTTGGATTTGATAGTGCTCGTTCACGTAACTCCCTCTACCCAGGGGCTTCGCCTCGTGTTTATCATTCCCGAGGGTATGGATATCGCCATGGCGCAGCGATGGATGTCGCAGCAGCTGGAGGATTCGGAGTATGATACGGTGGTGAAGGATTTGGCCCGCCCATCTTTCCTTGTTCCCGAAGAGTATCTTCTCTATATCAACGAAGAGGAGCTTTTCAAGGAAAGAAAAGTTACATCCCCAAATGCTGATCATCAAGTTCAAAGCCTTCAGAAAGTTAATAATTTAGAGTTAAAAGTTAATAGTAATCATAAAGTTCAAAGTTCAAATTGCAATGTTCAAAGTAATGACAATCGATTTCCGGGCACTAACGGCGATAACGCTGTTTCTTCTAGCACTGCTGTTCAGCCTGCCCAACCTGCTGATAGCCATCCTGTTGATGATTCTCATCTCAGCCCTGCTGGAGATGGTCAAACTGCTGGCGGAGTGGCAGCTCAAGAAGCCTTCCCCTCTGAATACCAAGGCATCCCTTATGCAAAACTCACTGCCAAAATAGTGGAGTTGCTGGGCGGCGAACCGGAACATGGTTCGCGCAATGCCTTCATCTTCACCCTGGCTTGCTACCTGCGCTATCTCTGCGACGATAATGCGGCTTGGATCAAGCAGATTATCCCAACCTTCGGCGAAGAGCAGAACCGAGCCTTCGCCACCGTGGAGAGCGCCTGCAACCGAAAGCAGGGCCACCGACTGCCCAACATCGTGCGCACGGCCATCAAGCTTTCGCAGGAGGAGCAGGACAAGGCGAGGGGCACAGGATGCTTCGACGAGGATAACTTCGGCGACATCAGCAACCCCGAATCGTATTTCTACCACATCCATCAGATGCCGCAGAAACTGCCCAAGCTCATCAAGCTGCTCGTGTCGAAGACACCCGAAATCTATCGCCCTGCCGTATCGCAGGCCGTGTTCCCGCCCCTGGCTTCGCATCTGCTCGAAACCCGATTCAAATACATCGATAATGTGGAGCACGAAGCTACGCTGATGCAGATACTCTGTGCACCAACGGGTAGCGGAAAGGAGTCTGTGAGCCAGCCGATTAACAGAATCATGGAGGATATCAGACGCCGTGACGAGGAGCAGCGTGAACGCGAGCGAAAATGGAAGGAGGAGTGCAACAGCAAGGGTGCCAACAAGGACCGCCGAGAGCGCCCCGAGGGACTGGTGATTCAGGAGGTGAACATCGACATGACCAACCCTGCCTTCGTGCTCCGAATGAAAGAGGCAGAGAACCACTTCCTCTATGCCAAGGTGAACGAGCTGAACCTCTTCGATGCCCTGAAGGGCAAGACCAACCAGCATTTCAGAATCATGGAGCTGGCGTTCGACCTGGGTAACTATGGTCAGGACCGTGTGGGAACCCAGAGCGTTACGGAGACGGTGCAGGTGAGGTTCAACTGGAATGCGAGTTGCACGCCCCGAAAGTGCAGGGATTATTTCCGCCGTGTGGTAACGGACGGTCCGATTTCGAGAATCTCGTTTTCCACTATCGAGCGCCGTCCCTGCGGTTCGGAGATTCCGGTGTATGGCACCTATGATGCTGCCTTTGATGAGGCGCTGAAGCCTTACATCGACAATCTCTTGAAGGCTAGGGGCTTGGTGAGCTGTCCGCAGGCACTGAGGCTTGCCCGGAAGCTGATGGAAGAGAATGCCGAGTTCTCGCGATTGTCGCAGAATTTCGTATTTGAGAATCTCTCGTTCCGTGCCAATGTCATTGCCTACCTGAAGGCGTGCGTGCTCTATGTGGCGAACGGCATGAAGTGGGAGAGCAGCATCGAGGATTTCATCCGATGGAGCGAGCGTTACGACCTGTGGTGCAAGCTGAAACTTTTCGGCCAGATGATTTACGATGCCGACAACGACCGTGCCGACAATCCAAAGACGGCTCCTCATGGTCCGAAGAATCTGCTGGAGCAGTTGCCTGATGAGTTTACGATGCAGGATTACGTGAAGCTTCGCCGTCAGGAGGGTTATGAAGACGACAACGTGCGCCGTGTGAACATCGCTCTGAACCAGTGGGTACATCGTGGCTACATCGTGAGGATTGGAAACAAGGAAGGTGATTACGATTACAATTACAGTTCCATTTTCCGCAAGTTGAAGTTCCTGAAGGGAAGTGGTGATTAGTTGAAAATTGTAAACTATAAATTATTAACTGTAAACTATAAACTAAAAAAAAGTATGGAAATAGTTTTAAAGCGAATAGCAAAGAAGAATACCTATACCATTGGCCGTCTGTATATTCTGGCTGATGAGGATGTAGATCGCAAGGTGATAACCAGCTACAACGAGGGTTTGAAGCGTGTGTTTCGTGATAGTTTTGATGAGCAGAAGTTGGGGGCAGATACTTATTTCTGCGACACCATGGAGCCTACGTGGCGCAATTTGCTGGGTGTAGAGCTGGCTCCCCAGCAGGTGGATGCCCGATTGGGCAGAATTTCGGGCAAGAAGGCGCAGAAGATGAAGGGTCACACCGCCATCCCCGAGGGCACTTATCGGGTGCTCATCACCCAGTCGCCAAGGTTCAGGCAGTGGCTGCCTTATCTGCAGGGCGTGCCTAACTTCGAGGGCATCCGCATCCATGCCGGCAACTATCCCGACGACACCCAGGGCTGCATCCTGGTAGGCGAGAACAAGCTGAAGGGCATGGTGGTGAACTCCCGTATCTGGCTGCATCGCCTGATGAAATGCATCAGCGAAGCGAGAGAAAAGAATGAATCCGTCTGGATTACCATCCTCTAAACACAAATCATCGTCTAAACCAAGAAGTAGTGCATTGCAAAAGAGTACCTGAATAAAGGGAAAATTTTGCAGTGCACTGATGGGGCAGGGTGAAAAATATATAAAAATTCTTTTGTCTCGATTGTTTTTGCTATCTTTGCAAGCGGATTCTGACTTGAAGAGGGGAATCGGATGACTAATTAAATAATGTAATGATATAACTCTAAACAAAAATGAAGATAAAAATTGAACCGGCTACGCCTGACAGGGCGTCGCACATTGCATCGCTCATCATGGAGGCGATGAACCCAGGATGCTGCCAGAACCTGGCTGGTGCTCATCATACACTGGCGGAATTCCACCAGGTGATGGAAAGACTCGTAAGAATGGAGGATAGCCAGTACAGTTACCGCAATACGCTCCTGGCTACCAATAGCGAGGGCATTACTGCTGGTATCATCGTGTCTTACGACGGTGCACAGCTCAAGGCGCTGCGCAAGCGATTCATCGAGGAGGCTAAGGAAACCTTCGGCATCGACTATACAGGAATGGATCCGGAAACGCAGGAGGGCGAACTCTATATCGACAGCCTCGCCGTGCCTGCTGCCTTCCGTGGCAAGGGTATCGCCAAGATGCTGCTCAAGGCGGTGATAGAAAAAGGCAGGGAAATGGGCCTTCCTGCCGTGGGACTGCTCGTGGATAAGGGCAATCCGAAGGCAGAAAGACTCTATGCCGATATGGGATTCGAATACGTGAATGATGCCGTGTGGGGTGGCCACAGCATGAAGCATCTCCAGTATCCGCTGCGCTAGTTCTCAGATTTCGGTATCCGCTACTCCAGTTCCTCAATCTCATCTTCGTTCATCTCCCTGTCAAGCTGGCCGCGCCAGAGATACTTGCGGGTTTCGTGAACGATGATGCCGCTGAGGCAGAGCAGGGAGATGAGGTTTGGTATCGCCATCAGGGCATTCATGCAGTCGGCGATATTCCATACCAGTCCGAGGCTGATGACACTGCCCAGGAAGATACTCACAATATACAACATGCGATAGATGAGCATCCAGCGCTTTCCCTTGAGATACTCTACGCAGCGTTCGCCATAATAGCTCCATCCCAGGGTGGTGCTGAAGGCGAAGGTGGCGAGGCCGATGGTGAGCAATGGGGCTCCTATGTATGGTATCTTGCTGAAGGCTGCCTTGGTGAGCGCCGCACCATCGTGGTAGTCGATGTCAGGATAGGCGATGATGCTGGAGGTGATGACCAATCCCGTGAGGGCACAGATGATGACGGTATCCCAGAATGTTCCGGTAGAGGATACCAGCGCCTGGCGTACCGGATTGCGGGTCTGGGCGGCGGCAGCTACGATAGGTGCCGAACCGAGTCCCGACTCATTGGAGAAGAGTCCGCGGGCGATACCATAGCGGGCTGCTATCATGAGGGTGCTGCCTGCAAAACCGCCTCCGGCTGCACGGGTGGTGAAGGCGGATTCGAAGATAACCTTCAGGGCTGGCAGGAGATAGGCGTGATTGACGATCAGAATGTAGATACAGCCCACTACATAGAAAATCGCCATGAAAGGCACAAGCATTCCACATACTTTTGAGATGCTCTGCACACCACCAATGATGACTGCGGCACCGAGGAGGGTGACGATGGCGCCGGTGATGTATGGACTGATGCCATACTGGTTTTCTACCAGGGTGGAGATGGCATTTGCCTGTACGGTGCCGCCCTCGCCTCCTTCGGCATACTTGGTGGAGATGCCGAAGACACCGGTGAGCCAGCACCAGAATACGGCGCCTGGTCCACCCAGGGCGATGGCAGTGGCCACACCTATGATATTACCGGTACCGATGGTAGCGGCAAGGGCAGTGGCGAGGGCTCCGAACTGGGAGACATCGCCAGTAGCATTCTTGTCCTTCTTGAAGGACAGCGATATCGCCTGGAAAATCTTACGCTGTGGAAAGCGCAGGCGAACCGTCAGGAAAATGTGGGTTCCCAGCAGCAGGATGATCATCGGCCACCCCCAAAGGAACGAACTGAAGGATGTGAAAAATTCGTTGATTGCTTCCATGTTAATCTCTCTTTAAATTACAATTATAAAATCTATATCTATTTTTCTTCAAACTCTACCCGGGCATTGGGGAATCCCATAGCCTTGAACATATCGCGGAACTGCTGCCTGGCATTGCGCTGGGCGATACGGATATTGGCTGGGGTGAGGCAGCGTTTCTTCATCTGGGCATAGGCACGGTCGTAGAGTGCCTGGCGGTCGGCTCCCGTCCACTTTCCTTCTTCGAAGAAGCTGCGGGTTCGGGCTTCGTCGATGAAGTTGTTATCCAGCAGTCGGATAGGAGGGAGGGTGCAGACGATGGAATCCTTCTCGGCATTTGCCTGGATCCATCCTTCCTTTACATCTTTCATATTGATGCCCAGGCGCAGGGTGCCGTAATAGATGCGCACCAGCTGGTCGTCGCCGAAGAAGCCGCGACGAACGGTATCTACCAGTTCCTCGTTGCTGATGGCGAGAAACTCCCATTCGCCTATCGCCTCGATGCTCTCTACCTGGGTAGGCGACAGGGTGGTCTGCTCTTCTGTGGTTACGCTCACCGTATTATCCTTGTTTAGCCAATAGAGCGTGCCCGCTAGTATGAGGGCAAGGATGGTGAGCAGGATGATGCCATATTTCTTCATATCTCATTCCTCCTTAGTTTGAGGGGTTGTCTTTTTCTCACTTAGTTTTTATCTTTCTTCTCCACTCCCGAGTTCTGCAGGAATCCCCTGATATCATCGAGGGTGAACTTCTTGCGGAAGCTGATCTGGATGTTCTCTTCCCGGAAACCCATCTGCTTGAGCATCGGGATGAGGGTATTGGCTGCACTGACGCGAGCCTGCTCCATCAGGTCGAGGTTGGGAATATCGCGGATGATGCTCTCTCTGCCCTGCTGTTCCAGTTGGGTGAGTTCGGCATCGGAGTAGTTGCTGCGGGTGAGTGAAACATACTGTTTCAGTTTCTTGTGATCGATTCGGGTGCTGGTGAGCACCATCTTCGGGTCGGGCAGGATGATTTCAATCTTGTCTCCTTTACGTGACACATTCCTGTCTGAGAATCCCTGGAAATCTACATACGCCTTGATGGTAGCATCCATGGGGATGGCTACCTTTCGGTTGGAGCCTGGCACGGGGATGTTGAATTCGTGCTTCAGGAAGGAACCCTTAAGCTTGAACTGGTCATCGTGGGTGATGATCTTATGAACGTGCGCCTCGGCGGTATAAAGGCGCGTGCATTTCTGTATCTGCATCACCATCGTGGGGATGGTATCGATGGCGCTCTTCTTCTCTTCTGCCGGCTTCTTGGGAGAGCAGGAGAGGAGGCTGAGGATAACCGCCGGGATGAGGATAAAAAATACTTTCTTCATACGAATAAGGGTATAATTATATAATGAATTACGTAATATATATAATAAAATATATGATGAGGATATAATAAAAGCTCTTGAAGTCAGGTTTCGCCAAACGTCAAGAGCTTTCTTATTTTATTAGAATTTTGCCATTTTGATAGCGTCGATAGCGCACTCGTCACCCTTGTTACCCAACTTGCCGCCGCAGCGATCCTTCGCCTGCTGGAGGTCGTTGGTGGTGAGAAGTCCGTAGATGACAGGGATTTCCTGTGTGGCATTGAGGCGCGCAATACCGTAGGTGACACCCTCGCAGATATAGTCGAAGTGCGGAGTCTCGCCACGAATCACACTACCCAGGATGATGACAGCATCGTAGCCGCCATTGAGCACCATCTGATGTGCGCCGTAGATAAGCTCGAAGCTTCCCGGTACGGTCTTCACATGGATGTTCTCAGGGATGGCCCCATGCTTCTCCAGCGTCTTGACAGCTCCATCGAGCAAGGCGCCTGTAATCTCTGGGTTCCATTCTGCTACCACGATACCGAAGCACATGTTGCTGGCATCTGGAATCTTGGAAAAGTCGTATTCCGACAAATTATGAAGTGCTGTTGCCATAATGTTCTGATTTAGTTGGAAGCACGCTCGATGTACTTATCGATCTCAGAGCTCTGAACGAGCATAGAGTTTACATACTTCTTCTTGATGTCCTGATAGATGCTCAAAGCCTCTGCCTTCTTGTTCTGGCTCTCCAGGATTTCGCCAGCCTTGATGAGGAAGGCAGGAGAGAGAGAGTTGTTGGCATCATGCCATGGAAGCAGCCTTCTTGAAAGCGGCTACGGCATCATCGAGCTTGTTGAGGTGAGCGTATGCATCGCCGAGGGCTGCCTGAGCGGCTGGGCTGATCATCTCGTCGCCCTTAGATGAGAATGCATCGAGGCTCTTCTCTGCCTCTGCCCACTTGCCGAGATTGGCATAGCAGAGACCTGCATAGAGGTTGGCGAGGTTGCCTGCATCGGTGCTGCCGTATTCGCTGGCAATCTTTGCGAATCCTACGTAGCCAGCGCCATCGCCGTTGAGTGCCTGCTCATACATCTCGTTCTGGAAATAGGTCTGACCCTTGCCGAGCAATGTGCTTGCCTTGTCCTCACGAGGACCTGCAATCTGAGACATGTAAGCGAATACACCTGCGATGATAACGATCAATGCTACCACTGCGATCATAATTGCCTTCTTGTACTTCATGAAGAAGGCCTCTTTCATGTTAAGGCTCTCGATTTCCTGAGCCTGTACGTTGTTGTTTGCCATTTCTTATTTTTTGTTTTTTATTATTCTATGTTTTTATTCTTCTTTGTTTTTTATTCTTTTAGGTTGCAAATTTACTGATTTTTATTCAGATATTGAAATTTCTAGCCTACTTTTTTCGTTTTTTGGGCTTTTTCTGCTAACTTTGCAGTCAATTAGCAGAAAAGTATCTATGATTTTAAAGAATATTTCCATTATTAATTACAAAAACATCAAGGGCGCCAACCTGGAGCTTTCGCCCAAGATCAACTGTCTTATCGGCCATAATGGTATGGGTAAGACCAACTTTCTCGATGCCATCTACTATCTCTCGTTTTGCAGGAGCGCCAACAATCCCGTCGATTCGCAGATCATCACGCACGACGAGGCTTTCTTCATGCTGGAGGGCAACTACGAGAGC
>OGLM01003346.1_pt1 | contig 13143 bp, 19 predicted proteins | sample 1572531 | NCBI WGS metagenome assembly OGLM01 (sample SAMEA2581909, study PRJEB24529) | metagenome | biome: Human gut stool | place: China | collected 2011 | reverse complement strand
TACTCTTCGGCAGGCTTCTCGTTTCGGAACAACAGGTCGCCAAGAATATAGACGGTATCGCCGTTGGTAACCTTGGCATTCCAGTTTCGGATTAGTGTTTCGTCCATCTCCTCGATGGTGGCAAACGGCCTGTTGCATAGGCGGATAATATTGCGGTGACCGAGGTGCAGGTCACTGGTGAAGTAATTCATGATGTTTCACCACTCTTTCTTATAAGCTGAGTTTTTCTGCGGCGGCTCGGAGTGATAGGAGTTGGTTGTGCAGCGCGGCACTGTGCGCCGGGGTCGATTCGTTGGCGACACGGCAGTAGATGCAGCATTTACTCATGTGCATTCTCCTTTAGTTTCACAGGTTTGATCGGTTGCCACTCAATCAGGGCAATCTCGGCATCCGGGTTCTCATGATTCAGATGTCTGAAGGAGTCAACATCCTCGCCGGGGAATCTGCTGTGGCAGTAGAACGGCATCACTTCATTCGGTACAATACCCACTCGCTCCAGGCCGAGCAAGCGCTTCTTTATAAACTCTGCACCATAGATGATCACCGGCAGGCCTGCATGCTTGAGGGCCAGATAGAACTTGATTGCCTCCACACAGCGTCCATAGGATTTTGCGGCAAGGGCAAGGTGATAGCAGCCCTCGGCCACTCGGCCCAACCCCACATAGAGGGATACATGTGTGGAGTTACCACCTCTGCAAACCTCCCAAGGATGACCGCCCTTTTCCCGATTCTCCAGCCAATCTGCAAAAGCCTCGGCTGAGTCGGGGTCGATCTTCTTCAGACCATCATCTCTTCCGTCGGCATGCCTGTAGTACTGCGCTTTGAGTGCAAAGGCCTGACCATCGTAATTGTTGGCAGCATAGCCCAAGGCGCAAAACCGATAGAAGTCATTTGCTGTCATCTCTTTCAGCTCAGGCAAACCGGTGCAGTCTTCAGTTCCGGTGGCAAGGAACTCATCCACATCTTCTTGGGTCAGGGCTTCGAAGAAGGATTCTTTTTCCTCGGGATACAGCTTCCAAAGGCCTGCGCGAGTGATTACACCTGTCCGGTGTTTGTAAGGCAGCAGACGAGCCACACTCTCGTTATATGTGCCATTCCGTACAGCTTCGATGGTCAACTTCACAGCATCGACCAGCCATTCGGTGAATTCGGAAATGTCATGTGTATAGCCAGACTCCAGTCGCTTGTCCATCTCGAGTACCTGCTTGTTGCTCAGAAAGACACAGCGATATTTGATGTCAGTATGCTCAACGGCAACGAAGCGATACCACTCGACTTCGTCAGGAAACTCAGACTTCCAATAGTCTTCGTACTCTTTCTGGTTCTTGACAGTTCCATCTTCGAGGTTTTCTTCATAGGTTCCGTATTGCTTTGCGAAGTCATCAATGGTCCCTCTCCTGGCGCACAACCAAAGCTCTTTAGCTCCATCCTCATCATCTGTTTCCACATCCTGAAGCATCTGAAAAAGCTCGTCAATCAATCGATAGCTTTTCTCATCATAGCCGAAGGCGAAACCGTATCCGCGGTGGCTGTCTCGCCCCAGCCACTCAACATAGTGCCGAACTTGTACGCTCTTCAATTTCTCGCTGATATCAAACGGCAGACTCATCTTCTTTGATTGCCCTCCTCATTCAGATCCTCTTCGGAGTAGAACTCCTTCATGTCATCCAGACGCAGGCATGCAAGCCTCGTCTTGATGACGATGCCCCACACATCAATCTCCTCATATGCCGCTCCGCAGTCAATATCGATTAGATTTCGTCCGTTCCAGATCGTAGCAGGTTTGGCCAGTTGATGCTCCGTGGTAGGCGTATGGCCGAAGATCACGGTGTAGTCATCGGGGCCACGGTCATGGCTGCGGTATCTGTGCCAGACAGCGAACTCTCTTCCGTCCCGATGCTTCATGCTGGAATTGAGATACTCGTCCTCGGGTGCCGCGTGAGTGAGCAGGTATTTCTGGCCATTCACCATGATCTCGATGTTTACAGGTAGCTTATCGAGATACTCTAAGATCTCCTGGCGCACGGATTTGCGGATATGCTTCAGGTACCTGTGTGTGACGTCACCACCATTACGGTACCAGAGGTTCAGTCGTTTCTCTCGGAGATAATCAGCGTAACCGTCCTCCTCATCGGGGATGTTGTATAGCGCGTCGAGCATCATGTACTCATGGTTGCCCAAGAGCATAACAACATTGGGCATGGCTCTGAGCTGCTGGAGTATGCGGATGCCGTCAGGGTTTCGGTCGATTACATCGCCCAAGATATAGAGGGTATCCTCGGGCTGAAGATTGATCTGTTTCATGACAGAGTCGAAGCGGCGCCGGTGGCCGTGGATATCAGACATTACATAGATCATAGGGGTTCACCTCTTTCTGGGTAACACGAACATATACCATATTTCTTTGGGTAAAGCTAGTCTAAATTCAGAAGAATGTGACAATCTCTTCGTTCATCCAGAAGTGGACTTGCTTATCACCATATTCAGGGTCAACTTCATAGTGGATACGGCAGAAGTATTTGCACTCTTCGCAAGTATTCTCCCGCGCTACTTCAAAGGGTTGTCCTGCCTTAGCCAGAGGACAGATATCGCTCAGTTCAATGTTCGTAAGCTTCGATGCAAGACAGGTATGCTCATGGTTGAAGCTGTCGAACTAGCTGGGCTTGTACATGGGGTACGGCCAGCGTAGGTAGTGCCGAAAGATATGGCAAGCGTTCTTCAGGTTGGAGAGTTTGCTTCTCAGGTTATTCATTCTCGTCCTCCTCATCTTTGGTGTCGAACTGCATTCTCCATAAGTAAATGTGTTCGCCAACCATTTGCGGATGCTTGTAGAAGATGTGCCGGCACAGCCGCTTGTAGATTTCGAGGAACCGTAAATCATCACCAAAGTCAAGCAGGCCATCCATGATATGCTCTAATTCCCTCTCATCTGTGATGTGGCCAGCCACAGCGGAGTCGACCAGTGCTGTGTACTGCGCCAACGCCTGGTCTGTAAGTTTATTTAGTGCTTCTACAGTTTCCTTGGCCGCTTCCAAGGCTTCGCTGTAGCGATTGTTATCTGGAACGCCGTCATTTTTTTCAATGTAGGGTTTCATGGCTGTTTCCTCGTCATATTTATTGATTCCATCAACATTTCGTTTTTCACTTTTGCCTCAGATTCCATCATTTCTTCTGCAAGAGAAGATGCCGGGCCTCAATGGTAATCATTGAAAGTTGTGTGCATTTCTTGATTCTGCCATCGGGTACTTCGTCTATGATCATCCAAAGCGAAATTTCAGCCTTGGCGAAGTTGATATGCTCCATGGCTTCCTCTATTCTATAGCATTTTCCGCTCTCGAAAAGGTTATTTAAGAGCTTCCGGAAATCCTGCAATCGCGTTCTATCCATAGCCTTCACAGCCTCCTCTCTGACATTAATATCTGCTTCGTTTACATCTCTACGAGCATCTGTTAATTCAGCCATCTCCAAATATATCGTTGCAGAATTCGCTGAAGTCAGGGTTTGGGGCGGCTCTGAAGGCTTCCCAGTCCGCTTGCGCTTCTGCGAGTGTTTTGAAATTCTTTTCTGGTTCGGCCAATCGATTCCACATCAGCGGCAGATCGTCGACCTCCAGCATTTCAGGGAACCCCCACAGCATACCGCCTGCCGGTGTTTGCTCGTTTGGATCTGTGCCATACTTGAGACTGTAGAACTTGGCCATGAAGCATCGGTAGTATCGGTCTTTACATCGTAGCCAGAGGTGTTCGGATTCCACCTTTTCACAACTCATGAAGTACGGCCACTGCCAGGTGTTGAGATGCTCCCAAGCCAGTTTTTCGGCGGTATAGCTCTCTCGGTAGAGCAGGGTCACCTTATCGAGGAAGCGAACCTCCTGATAAGCAACATTGTGGGTGATGTTGTGCTGCCCCGATTGGTATGCGCGGAAGGTTTTGGTGAGTGAAGAGAATCGCTCAGCAAAGCACTTCTCAACCTCGATGGCCTTTATCCACCCTTCCAAGTCCGACATAGTCCCGAAGTAGGCTTTATCGAAACTGGTGAAGGATGCTGCGGAGTAGTCATCCAGCAGGATTCGATAGTATTGTTGGTCACTCATTATCATTCCTCTGCAATTTCGAAGTCGTGGAACAGGAAGTGGAGTTTGTCGACCCGTTTGCTGATGTGCCAGTGGCCACAGTACCAGCGCTCGTAGTAGAGGCGGCTCTCAATGTTGTCCAGCCACTTTTCGGTGGAGTCATCTACACTGTCCTGATTGATCATGGGCAGGAAGGCCTCACGGGGGATGTACTTGTATGGACAAGTATGAGACAGCACCGTGTCGACTACAAAACCACACTCTTCCATCTTATGCCAGCAGGCTTCCTTGATCTCATCGGAAGGCTGTTCGTCCGGCCACCAATTGAAGCCTCTCATCAGCCGATAATACTTGTCCACACTGTAGGCACCACCCAACACAAGGTGCGCTCTGCCACCCAGCGTGAAGACCTCACCGTCCCTGGCGAAGAGCAGCTTGGGATAGGCCTCTTCATCTGGATACTGCCGACGAAAGATTTTCTTTGGGCGCCTCTTTCATGACCACGATGTGGAAAGAATTTGAAGCCCACCAGAGACGAGCAAATGCGATTTGTCGCGCAGAGCAAGATTACAAAGGACACCCTCTCATCGATTTTCTCTGTGATGATTTATTGGACAATCCGTAGGAAGACTCAGTACAGTGTCCACCAGTAATCAAACAGGCGGCGGTACTCATTGCCCTTCCTCACAAGGTCGGTGCAGCGGCGAGTTTTCTTTGACGTCAGCCGCTTCATCCATCGCTGACAATGGCTGTGCTTCGGATATTTGATGTACTTGCCAGAGTGCAGGAGCGTAGTGCTATCAAAGCCGCAGTCCACATACCCGGCGTGAGGAATATAGTATCTCTGGATGATCCGCAAGAGTCGGTCATCCTTCTTCACTCGGTTCTCTCGGGCATACGGTCTACGGCTTTGCTTCTGCTGGGTGGGATTCTCACTCAGCAAATTGGTGATCTTCTCGTTTAATTCGATTTCTGTCATAAGCTTTACCATTCGGTACGATGCGCGTAACAGGCGAGATGCCATTCCAGGAGCCTCGCTGTTTTGCGTTGTACTCCTTTCTTTGCTTTTTGCTCTGCTTATGCAGAGGGACGAGCTTCCTCATGTTGTAATTCACCTCCTGACTTCCAGGCTGCCGCTATCTTGTTTTTGAGTCCTTCGCAGAACTGAATATAATCTGTATGACCACGCAGGAGCATCTTTCGAGGTAGTTCATTCATGGCGCTTTCGAAGGCTCCTGTATCACGCTTTCTGCACTTACAGAAAATTACGCAATAGGGTCCGTCCGGGCAAATGTACTCCTGACCGAACCACACGCGGACTTCATTCTTGACAAAGAGTTGGTCTGCCAGATAGTCTGTCGTGTCAATGATTGCGTAATAGGAATACAACAGAGAAAACTTTCGGATCGTCCAGTAGTTAAGATTCCGTTCTTTTTCCATTTGAATGCACCTCGAAAATATAACATTTAGATTACATCGGGCCGAAAAGTCTTGCTTTTCAAAATCAAATAGATTATTCTTAAATACTTCCCACTGGGAAATCTTGAATGGAGGCGATTGCCATGATGAAGAAGCCTTTTCCGGTCATTGACCCTGTAGCCACCGGCGCAAACATCGTGCGTCTGCGTGAGGATCGGGGACTCACTGTCCGAGATCTGCAAACCTACTTTGGCTTTGAAGAGCCTCGTGCCATCTACAAGTGGCAGACTGGCCAAAGCCTTCCGACCGTCGACAACCTGTAGGCAATAGGTGCCTTCCTCGAGGTAACTATGGATGAGATCCTGGTGCAAACGAGGCCAAAATTGAATATCTTAGTGAATGAGCAGCAGACCAAAGCAGCCTGCTGCTCTCCGCGTTTTTGGGGTAGATTGACACAGCTATTGGGGGTGCGACGGAAGTCTAAGATCATTTGAACCATTTGTTGTGCGGGCTGTGAGTGTTAGGGTTCTGCAAGCAGAACGGCAGCATTCAGTTTCCAGCACGATCATTATGCCTGTTATAGCAATAGGATAACCAATCCTATTTTCGCCCGATTAGAGGAGAAATACTCTTTCGATGGAGATGTAAGTTTGTGCTGAACGGAATATCGAGTTAGCGAGGATCGAAAGACTGCAGTGCGGTGATCGCTGCTTGATACGGAGCTTGACCTCTTCGGTCTCAAGAGGGTTTTATCCTCTCAATATCCGTATATGGAGCAGTTAAAGACTGCGTGTCTTAAGTATTTATAATCCAAGACTTTCATCTTGCTTAAAGTGTGCAGCACTATAGTTCGTCTGCACCTGAACCGGTCGCCACTCCCTCTTATTCCGTCGCCCCCTCAATAGCTGTGTTCCCCTTTAAGACAGCAAATCAGGCGGTGGCCTGTTTCACTGCGAAGGCCTCGAAGACATCCGAGAAGGTGTCGTTCACATCGAAGGGGGCTTCATAGGCCACCTGGGTATTGACCACTGCCGCATCGATCTGGCCGGAGATCTCGTTGGACTTCTTGCTCAGGTCAGCACACATCTTGCGCACCTTGTTGCGGTCGAAGTTGATGGTGACCACCTTCTTCACGTCGCAGCGGTAGGAGACCTGATTACCTTCGTTGTTGAAGCGAAAGCCGGTGCCACCGTTAGGGATCAGCGTTTCGGAGTTACGCACCTCGGTCATGCGGCGGAACAGACCGGCCAGTTCCTGACGTGTGCTGTTGAGTCCAATCTCGCCGTCGAGACCAGCCTGCAGGTCGAGAGTGGCCTTTGCCTGGTAGATGGCGGCGCCCAGTTTCTCTTTCTCCGTCATCAGATAGAGCAGGAACTCAGTCACGCAGGTGATTTGTTCGCTGTATTCGGAGGTGGGCTGGTCGACAGTGACTTCATCCTCGGCCTCGGGCATCACCTTCTTGCGCAAATAGGTGTTCTCGACCTTAGTGATGTTCCGAGAGGAGCTCAGAATGTCCTGCGCAGTACCCATCAGGGTCTGTAGCTTGTTCTGGAACCGGAATGCGTCTTTCATGTTCATATAGCAATCAACTCCTTCGTTTGTTGTTTCACTGACTTCATAATAATGTGGATTTACGCGTTTGTCATTGAACTGCTGGTTCAATCTGCTTGTTTATACTTCTGGGGCTCAGCGACACATTGGTAGAGGATGGCTCCGCACTGTCGGCAGAGGAGATAGCGAAGGCGATTTCCTGACAGGCCACGCTTGCGGAAGGTGACTAGTGCCTCGCCATGCTGCCAGCCCTCACCAATGTCACGAGAACCGCAATACTGGCATTGCGTAACAGGAAGTTTGTTCTCCATGTTGTAGCTCCTTTCTCGGATCATTTCAAGGATTCTTCGATTTCATAGCCACCGCCGAAGATGATGGTGAGTTTACCGTCCGAGTGTACTTTAATGCACTCGATCATCTGCCGGACGATGGAGTCATCATATTGATCGCTATTCTGTTCCCTCTGCTCGATCACCTTCTGGATCTGCTCGAGACGCTCTTGCCGGGACATATCATTGGCTAAGCTGTCCTGGATGGCGGCGATACGGCGGTTAAGCTGCTCAATCTGTTCGGAGATGTCTTTAAATTCATCCTCGTTGCTTTCCATATCACCGCCGCTCTGGATTGTCTCGTTGACCAGAGTCATCATGCGCTTGTTAAGCGTCTCGACTCGTCTGGTGAGCAGGTCAATCTCATCTGAGCCGCCGTTGATGCCGATGGCATCGCCAATGGTGGCTTTCATCAGCGTCAGGTATGTGGACTCGTTCTCTGCATTGAATCGTTTTAGGGCTCGCACAATGGCGGCGTGGAGGTCGTTTTCTTGAACCGTGATGGAGTTAAGACAGTATTTCTTGCCGTAATCCAGTCGATTGATGCACCGCCACACGATACGGCACTAGCCGTGGGATGTCCATGTACAACGACGGTAGCCTCGCTGGGTAAAGACGCCGCCTTCGGATTCCCTGGCTTCCCGCCTGATTTTGGCAAAGTCCAGATGTTCATAGATTTTGTCAGGAAGGGTTTCATATTCTGGCATAAAGCCGTTGCCAGCGTAAAAGCGGCCAAGCTGTTCGTCATCGAATACATCGCTGACCACATGGCAACTCTCTGTGCTGTGCGCAAAGTTGATGAGTTCTTTCACGCCAAAGGGTTCCGGTTTTTGCTCGGCCATCTTCACTAATCCCTCGAAGGCAATGGAATCAACACGGTCGAAGACCGCGAGTTTCTGCGCCAAGGCATTCAGTTCCTCCAACATCGTGTATTCGTCGAAGTGAGGTTCCAGATATCCAAAGGAGCCATAGTTCAGGATTTCCTGATATACGATCTCTTTTGTGCTCTTGATGCCGATCTCGTCTAAGGCATTCAAAAGCCGGTAAGGAGAGGCAGGGAGATCGATTTCAGCATACCGGCCATCGGGCGCTCTATTTGAGCCGATGCATGCTCTCATTACACTACGCAAGGGTCATCCCTCCTTGCTGAGGAACATCCTGCTCATATGCTGCAGGATTGGCGCCTGGTACATTCCAGCCAGCCATACTGCCGACCTCCATGGCCTGCCGCTGTGCCGAAGTTACTCCCAGCTTCTCGTTGAGTTCATCGGCCATGTCCTCGTTTCTGGCTTTGTCTGCGGTGTTCCAGTCGGACGGGTAGTAGCCGCTCTCGCCTCGTTTGATGCAGATGAGGTCACCGGTGCTTTTCAAAGTAGAGAAGCACATATCGGGAAGACCCTCGGCGAGTTTTGGGGAGAAGCACTCTTCTTCAGTCTGAATACTCCAGTCACCGAAATTCCAGAGATGGACATACAGTTCTCCGTCATCCACCTGAATCTCCCGCTGTTCAAAGCCTTCACCCCAACCGTCCGAGGCCTGGCCAGAGATGTAGTCCTTTAGGGTATCCAGTTCTTCGGGTGTAAGTTCACCGACCACTTTGCACTCGGCAACGCCCCAGAGTTGGCCTTCTCGCTCCTCTGCGGTAAATACGACGGATTTAACCTTGCGGTCGACACTGTCCTCTCGACCATACCAGCGCATGATGCCTCGCGCGGCTTCCTCCGACATACGGTTTTTGATGAGAGCGATCAGGATGGAGTCCTCATATTCCATGAGCGCTCGGCCAGTCAGCATTTCAGGCTCCTCGCTGGTGTCGCTCCAGTCATCCTTAGTGTAGAGGTCAGCGTGTAAAGGCATGTACAGCTTCATCATCGTCGGCTCAGGCAGGATGAGACTGAAGCTGTCCTCGCCAGGAATCAGAGATAGGGTTCGTCCATTATCCCATTTCATTAAGAACTGACCAGCATCATCAATGCGCTGAAGCGTTCCCATCGTGCCAGATTCTACGGGTGCGTAAGGGTCTTCCATACTGTTGAGTCTGATGCGGCTACCGACAGGATAGTGCTCCCGCAGAAACGCCAGCCACTCTCTCGTGATTTGTTTCATTTCCATTCCTCGTTTCTTTGTTGTTTCATTGGGCGGTTGGTAAGTGAACACTATACCCGCCCTTGCCACATAAAGCCAGGACAACCTTTTGGCTCAGTATCAACCTCTATCATTTGGCATATACTAAACATAAGCGAATACTGCAAAACGGCAAATTTCTTATTTTTTGCCGATTTGCAGTTGACAACTTAGGCGCTGATGAGTATGATATAACTGCAATACGGCAAATTCGGATTCTTTTTGCCGATTTGCAGTTCTCGCTGAAAGGAGTGCTACATCATGGCAGAGTTTTTAACTGCGCTTTCAAACGCAGGCAATTTTACGCGGGACGATTTTGCCCTTGTCTACAGGGCAAAGAATAAGGACGCCACAGAGTCTTCCTGTCGCTTTGTTCTGCAAAAGCTCTTGGACAGCGGTTCCATTGCCCGAGTTGGAAGGAACAATTATTGCGTGAATGATAAGACCTCGAGAAAGTACACCCACGAGTATTCTGACCTTGCAACTTCGGTCGCCGGTAAGATCCGAGAGACCTATCCGGAACTGGACTTCCGCATTTTTGAACTTGTCCAGCTCAACGAGTTTGTGAATCACCAGATTGCACATAATGCCGTGTTCATCTTTGTAGAAGGCGACCTCGGAGAGTATGTCTTTGACACTCTGAAAGAAGAGTATGCCGGACACATCCTGCTCAATCCCAATGCGGATATGTACCACCAGTATTGGGCGGACGATATGCTCGTTATCAAGAAACTGATCACGGAGGCACCAAAAGGCACCGACGAGTTCTGGCATACTGACTTGGAAAAGATGCTCGTAGACATTGTTTCGGATAAACTGCTTCGCTCCTGTGTGAACCAGGGCGAATACAAGACAATTTTCACGCAGGCTTTCAAAGATTTCTATATTGATGAAAGCCAACTCTTCCGCTATGCGCGGAGAAGGAACGCTAAGGCCAAGGTGCTTGAGCAGATAGACAAATCACTGTTAAGAACGGAGTAAGGCCATGTTGAAGAAAGAGAATTTTACCGAAGAGCACATTCGCGATCTGCAAAGTGCCAGCCATCGGGACCCTTTGCTTCTGGAGCGTTCCGTGTACGCCTTTGGCCTGTTGGAGGCCATCACGAGAGTCGGCATGCCGTTCATCTTTAAGGGCGGCACCTGTCTGATGCTGCTGCTGGAGCGTCCCATGCGTTTGTCCACCGACATCGACATCATCGTTGCGCCGGGTACCGACCTGAATACTTTTATCGAGGAGGCCGGCAAGATATTCCCCTTTGTGAGTGTTGAGGAACAGGTCAGAAAGGGCAAAAACAACATAGAGAAGCGGCACTTCAAGTTCGTCTACGAGTCGCCGGTCATGGAGCGTAGCATCTATATCCTTTTGGATGTGCTGTTCGAGGATGCGAAGTACAAGCGGCTCATCGCCAAACCCATCAAAAACGAGCTGATTCTCACTGATGGAGAGGATCTGACGGTGCAGATCCCCAGCGTGGAATCTATCCTGGGTGACAAGCTGACAGCGTTTGCACCGCACACCACCGGCATTCTCTTGAACAGCAACAAGGATATGGAGATCATCAAGCAGCTTTACGATGTGATGACTCTGATCGAAGTGGCAGAGGATTTTACCGAGGTGCGGGAAACCTACTACAGCCTCGTGCAGGACGAGATCGCATATCGTGGTCTTGACATCGGCCCCGGGGATGCGCTCAGAGATACATACAACGCTGCGGTGAGTATTGCCTCCCGCGGCAAGGTCAGCAAAGAGGATTATGTCTCTTATCTGCAAGGCCTCCGTGATGTGCGCAGCCATATCTACGTAGAGAACTTCTCCGCAGAAGAGGCGTCCAAGCGGGTTCCGGTCGTTATGTACCTGGTCGCCTGTCTGCTCAAAAATGTTCCTTTTGAAAAGGACATTGACTCCGCCGCTTACTTGGGAGCAGGCTTCATCTCAGATGAACTGAAAGCCTTGAAGAGTCTGCGGAAGGTCGCTCCGGCCGGCTATGCCTGCGCCGTGAAAGCGGACAGGCTGTTAAACGAATAAAGCGCAGTTAAAAGCCAAGGCCAACCACGGCCTTGGCTTTTCGTCTGCAATGGTGCAATTAAGGTCAGGAATTTATGCCGAAATGGTGCAATTAACTCTACCGCACATCATCATAGGTCGATCACAGGCGTAGATCCGTGTCGAGGGCGAAGTCACCATTATCTGGCCAGTCCATATTGTTTTCATGCTCGGTGAAAAATGAGCCATACTGAACGGTATCGTTGTCCAAGTCCTCCTTGACATCTCGAAAACCGAGTTCAGCCTCACCGGTCGGGAAATATATCCACCTGCCTTCAAAAGTGAATATGTAGGTGAACTCAATGCCGATTTCGCCTGGATCATTAAGCTCGTCCAAAGTCTTATGCACGGCTTCGCAGTCGGACCAGCCCTCATCACGGTTATAAGCAATCGTCACATTGGGCTGTGGGGTGCTGTGATTGTGAGGCAGATCTGGGTTGGGCTCAAGCTTCGACCGTAGGAAGTAGAGGTCGCCCAGTTGTATAAGGGATTCTACCTTTTCTTGCTTGTCGTAGTGTTCAGCCAGTATTGCACCGTTATCGTCGGGATAGCCATTGTAGTGGCAGAATATCGTGAGATACTCGTCCTCTTCGATCTGCAAGGCTATGTAGCTTCTTGTTCCCATAGGTTCTCCTTTACATTGATAGTTCCTGGCCCTGGGTAGGCTCTTGAGCCTGGGTTATATCCTTCAAGTACTTGGGGTCCAGCACGACCTCCGATTCATCACGGCCATTAAACAGTGCAAAGATATGTTCTTTATCGATCTGCGCTTTATACACTGTGCCGTCCTCATCAAAGCGACGGGCAAACCAGTCGGCAGTCTCATAGTCCAATGTCCACGACAAAGCCAGAAGGTTGTCGCTGTTGATGGTAGTCACGCCGCGGTATACTGTGACCGTATCATCCAGTTCTGCAAGCTGGGCTTGTTCCGCTTCGTCCATCAGAGCTGCGGGGTCGGAATGTCTGAACATCTCTGTGAGCTGTGTGTGGCTTACTTCTGCATCTCTGTTATCCTGCCACAGTTCTTCCTCGTTCAGCCGCTCTACTTCAGATAGCGAATGCGGGTAAAGATACGGAAACTGATTCATGCTTTTGTCCTCACTTTTCTTAGGTTTTGGACTGGGCGATCCCGAGACTCAAATAGATGAGGGCCTCCTTCTGAACATTGGCAGGCAGAGAGGAAAGGAAACTGCGCAGTGCCTCAGAAGAGGTGGGCGCATCTGCCCGATGCTCGCTGGTGCAGCAATCGTCGCAGATCTTCTCTCTGCGGATGATGACCTCATCACTCTCGGCTCGAAAGCTGAGGAGATCATTGGGGCGGAAGCCCAGAAATACACGAAACGCATAAGGAATCGTAGTGTTGCCGCGCTTGCCGAGAATGCGATAAATCTTAGCCATAAATGGTCCTCACTCCAAAATAGTTTTGGCAAGGCAGATTCCGTGTTCCTGGCAGAACAGCGGACAGCCATTGCAGGGGGGGTCATTGAACTCACCGTCGAGTTCGTCCTCGTCGAGGACTCGGATCACGATTTCATCCTCGTCGGGGTCGTAAAAGGCTTCAATGATCGAGTCCCCATCCAAGCCGAGAAGCTCGGCGACGGCGG
>OGLM01003335.1_pt1 | contig 13180 bp, 10 predicted proteins | sample 1572531 | NCBI WGS metagenome assembly OGLM01 (sample SAMEA2581909, study PRJEB24529) | metagenome | biome: Human gut stool | place: China | collected 2011 | reverse complement strand
GCGATACCCTGTGGGATGTGGGCGCGGGCACCGGCAGCGTGAGCGTGGAGCTGGCGCTTGCCGCCCCTGCCGGGCAGGTATACGCCGTGGAGTGTGACCCGGAGGCCTGTGCACTGATCCAGCAAAACCGGGAGAAATTTTCCGCTTACAATCTAACCCTGATCGAAGGCAAAGCGCCTGAAGCTTTGGACATGCTGCCCGCCCCGGATGCTGTATTTATCGGCGGCACAAAGGGCAATATGGACGCTGTTATAGACGCCGTGCTGCACAAAAATTCAGTTGCCCGGCTGTGCGTTGCCGCCATTGCGCTGGAAACGCTCAGTGCTGCCGTAGCTGCCCTGACCGCCCACGGCCTTGCCGCCGAGGTGACACAAATTACGGTCAGCCGCACAAAAACGGCGGGCAGTCTGCATTTGCTGATGGCCAACAACCCGGTGTTTCTCATTACGGGGGCACGGACATGATGCAGTTTCTCATCGCCGCGCCGCGCTCCGGCAGCGGCAAGACCACCGTCACCTGTGCAGTGCTGACCGCCTTGCAGCGGCGTGGGGCTGACCCCTGCGCTTTCAAGTGCGGGCCGGATTATATCGACCCTATGTTTCACCGCAGTGCGCTGGGGGTGGAAAGCCACAACTTAGACCTCTACCTCTCCGCCCCGGATACAGTACGCACGCTTTACGCCCGGTATGCCGCCGGGCACGGCGCTGCCGTATGCGAGGGTGCCATGGGCTTTTACGATGGACAGGGGCTGACCACCCGCGCAAGTGCATGGGAACTGGCCGACACGCTGGCACTGCCGGTGCTGCTGGTGGTGCAGCCAAAGGGGGCAAGCATCACCCTTGCCGCCGAGCTGCGGGGGCTTTTGCAGTTCCGCACGCCCAGCCATATCGTGGGCATTCTGCTCAATGATTGCTCTGAGTCCTTATACAAAACGCTGCGCCCGATGCTGGAAGCCGAGACCGGTCTGCCGGTGGTGGGGTATCTGCCCCATCTGCCGGGGTGCGCCATTGAGAGCCGCCACCTCGGGCTGAAAACCGCCGGGGAGATATCGGACTTACAGCAAAAGCTGGGTCAGCTTGCTGATGCCCTTGTGCTGAACTGGGCACAGCTGGCAGCGCTGACCGACCGCCCTGCCCCGGCTGCGCCGCCGCTTGCCGCGCCGTGCGCGCCCTCCGTTCGCATTGCCGTAGCGCGGGATGAAGCTTTCTGCTTTGCCTACGCCGAAACGTTGGACGCCTTGCGGGATGCAGGTGCGGAACTTGTGTTTTTCAGCCCGCTGCGGAACGCCGCCCTGCCGGAAAATATCGGCGGGTTGTACCTGCCCGGGGGCTACCCAGAGCTGTACGCCCGGCAGCTGAGTGAGAACATCGCCCTGCGTGCTGCTATCCGGGACGCAGGGCAAGAGGGGCTGCCCACCGCTGCCGAGTGCGGCGGCTTTCTGTACTTAGGGCAGACGCTGGAGGGCACAGACAGCAAGGTTTACCCCATGACGGGTGTGCTGCCGGGCAGCGGGCACAACACCGGGCGGCTGGTGCGCTTTGGCTATGCCGCCATGACGGCAAAGGCCGACAGTATGCTTTTCCATGCCGGAGAAACGCTGCCCATCCACGAATTCCACCACTGGGATTCCACCGCCAACGGCGTGGCTCTCGCGGCAAAAAAGCCGGTGGGCGGCGCAGAGTGGCGGTGCGGATCTGTAAACGAGCATTTCTATGCGGGCTTCCCGCATTTGTACTGGGCGGGTACGCCCCTGCCGCAGCGCTTTGCCGCCGCGGCTGAAAATTACAGGAGAGACCATGACTGAGACAGAACTCGCCGCCCTCTGTGCGGCCATCACGCCGCCGGACGAAGCCGCCCGGGCGGCGGCGCACGCCCACTGGGCCAGCCTTGCAAAGCCGCTGGGCGGGCTGGGCGGATTGGAAACGACCATCGAGGACGCCGCCGCCCTCACCGGCAGCGCAAAGCTGGATATTTCCCGCCGGGCGGTGCTGGTGCTCTGCGCCGATAACGGTGTGGTGGCCCAGGGCGTCAGCCAGACCGACAGCAGCGTGACCCGCGCCGTGGCTGAGAACCTCGCCGCCCGCCGCACCAGCGTCTGCCGGATGGCACAGACCGCCCGGTGCGAGGTGGTGCCGGTGGATATGGGCATTGCGGGCGACCCGGTCCCGGGCGTCCTCGACTGCCGCATCGCCCCCGGCACAGCGGACTTCACCCTCGGCCCGGCTATGAGCAGGGCTGAAGCTGTGGAGGCCATCGGCAGGGGCATCCGGCTGGTGCAGGAGCAGAAGAAAGCGGGCGTCGGCCTGCTGGCCACCGGTGAGATGGGCATCGGCAACACCACGACATCCAGCGCTGTGGCCGCTGTGCTGCTGGGCCAGCCCGTCGAAGTGATGACGGGCCGGGGCGCGGGCCTTTCGGACGAGGGACTTGCCCGGAAGTTGGACGCTATCCATCGCGGCATCGCAAAAAATCAGCCAGACTCTGCCGATGCACTGGACGTGCTGGCGAAGCTGGGCGGTTTCGATATTGCCGGGCTCTGCGGCGTCTTCCTCGGCGGTGCGCTGGAAGGTGTGCCGGTGCTGGCCGACGGTTTCATCAGCTGTGTGGCGGCGCTCTGCGCTGTCCGGTTCTGCCCGGCAGCGGCCAAGGCTGTTTTTGCAAGCCATTGCTCCACCGAGCCGGCCGCAAAGCTGGTGCTGGACGCTCTGAACAAAAAAAACCTCATCACGGCGGGCCTGCATCTGGGCGAAGGCACCGGCGCGGTGGCCGCCATCCCGCTGTGGGACATGGCGCTGGCCGTCTACGATGGCTGTTATTCCTTTGAAGAGGGCGGCATCGAAGCCTACACGCCGCAGGAGGGCGAAGAATGCTGACGCTGGTGCTCGGCGGTGCGGCCAGCGGCAAAAGCGCCTACGCCGAGAGCCTTGTGCTCAAGACCGGCCTGCCCCGCTATTACCTCGCCACCATGCAGGTCTGGGATGCCGAGTGCGCCGCCCGGGTGGAAAAGCACCGGAAAATGCGGGCGCAAAAGCAGTTCGAAACGCTGGAATGCCCGCTCCACCTCGACCGTCTGCCCCTGCCCGGCCGGGGGACCGTCCTGCTGGAAGACCTCGGCAACCTCGTCGCCAACGAGCTTTACAGCCCCGGCGGGGCAGGAAAGCACACCGCCGAGGCCGTTTTGGCCGGGCTGGAACGCCTCGCCGCCGGGTGTGATAACCTTATCGTCGTATCGAACGAGGTGTTCAGCGGCGGTGCCGACTACGCAGGTGACACCGACCAGTATCTGCTGGCGCTGGCGCAGGTGAACAACGCCTTCGCCGCCCGGGCGGACAACGTCTGCCGGGTGGTCTGCGGCCTGCCGGTGTACTACAAAGGGGGAGAAAAGCTGTGACTGTTTTGCAGACCATCGCGGTGGCCTTTGCGATGTTTTCGGCCCTGCCGGTGCCGCAGTTCGAGTGGAACGAAAAAAATATGCGGTACGCCATGTGTGCCTTCCCCCTCATCGGGCTGGTGTGCGGCGGGCTGTGGTGCCTCTGCGGCGTCCTGCCCCTGCCGGGGCTGGCCCGGGCGGCGGCGTTCTGCCTCGTGCCGGTGGCCATCACCGGCGGCATCCATCTCGACGGCTACGCCGACACTTCGGACGCTCTCTCGAGCTACGGCGACCGCGAAAAAAAGCTTGAAATTCTGAAAGACTCCCACTGTGGGGCCTTCGCTGTCATCCGGCTGTGCTGCTACTTTGTGGCCTACTTCGGTCTCTGCGGCAGTGTGCGGTTCACACCCCGGGCGGGCCTGTGCTGGACGCTGGCGCTGGTGCTGGAGCGAGCGCTGTCGGGCTTTGCTGTGGCGGCGTTCCCGCTGGCGAAAGACACTGGCCTCGCCCATACTTTTGCCACAGCGGCCGACAAGCAGACCGTCTGCCGCTTCCTCTGCGGCCTGTCGGCTCTGCTCATCCTGGCGCTGACGGCGCTGGGCGGCGGCGGGCTGGCGGCGGCGGCGCTTCTGGCGCTGTGGCGCTATTATTTCGTGGCAAAAAAGCAGTTTGGCGGCATCACCGGCGACCTGGCCGGGTGGTTTTTACAGCGGGCCGAGCTGTGGATGCTGGCGGCGCTGGCCGTCAGCCAGTGGGGAGGAGTGCTGTAAATGATGTTCATCACAGGGCCGCTCTACAGCGGCAAGCGCACCTTTGCGCGGAACTTCCGGGGCAGCGTCATCGCCGATGTGCAGGACGCCGCCGCCGAGACTCAGACCCCGGAGCAGCTCGAAACGCTGGCCCGGGAGCTGGCGGAATATGATATTGTCATCGCCACCGAGGTCGGCGGCGGTGTTGTCCCGATGGATGCTGAGGAGCGCGCCGGGCGGGAGGCCGCCGGACGGCTGGCCTGCCTGCTGGCAGAGCGCGCCGACTGCGTGGTGCAGATGTTCTGCGGCATCCCGACGGTATTGAAAGGAGAATTACCCCAATGTTGATCTATCTACTGCGTCACGGTCTGACCGAATACAACGCCCAGAAGCGCTATCAGGGCCAGCGCGACATCCCGCTCTCGGCGGAGGGCCTGAGCCAGCTGCGCCGGGCCGACATCGACCCGAAGGTGGTCTATATCACCCCGCTGCAGCGGACGGCCCAGACGGCCCGGGTGCTCTTCCCGGAGGCAGAGCTCGTGGTCGTGAAAGACCTGCAGGAGATGTGCTTCGGCAGCTTCGAGGGCAAAAACTACGTCGAGATGGAGCACGACGCCGATTATCAGGCGTGGGTGCAGGCCAACTGCGAGAGCAAATGCCCCGACGGTGAGCGGAAGGACGACTTCTCGAACCGCATCTGCAGCGCCTTCTCTGCTCTGGTGGACAAGGCGCTGGCCGACGGCGACGAACTGCTGGTCATCCTGGCCCACGGCGGCACCCAGATGGCGGCCATGGAGCGGTACGCCCTGCCCAGGCGCGGTTATTATGCGTGGTGCGGCCCCAACGCGGGCGGCTATGTGCTGGATGCCGCAGACTGGGCCGAGAAGCGCCAGCTCCACCTCGTGAAGACCGTGCAGTACACGAAAGACGCGGAGGCCGGCGTATGATGACCGCCTGGGCTGTGCTGGGAGGCTTCGTGCTGGATGCCATTTTCGGCGACCCGGCGTGGCTGCCCCACCCGGTGGTGTACATGGGCAAAGCAATCTCCCGGCTGGAAAAATTCCTCCGCTCCCGCCTGCCCAAAACGCCTCAGGGCGAGCTGCTGGGCGGTGCGGTGGTGACGTTCTGTCTGCCGGTGGGGACGCTGCTGCTCACGGGCCTTGTCTGCTGGGGCGCGGCGATGCTTCACCCGCTGCTGGGGCTGGCCGTCCAGATGTTCTGGTGCGGGCAGGCGCTGGCCGCAAAGGGGCTGGCGCAGGAGAGCACGAATGTCTATGTCGAGCTGAAAAAAGGCAGCCTGCCCGCTGCCCGGAAGGCCGTGAGCCGCATCGTGGGCCGCGACACGGAAGCCTTGACTGCCGAGGGCGTGACCAAAGCGGCGGTGGAGACGGTGGCCGAGAACGCCAGCGACGGCGTCATTGCGCCGTTGCTTTATATGCTGCTGGGCGGTGCGCCGCTGGCCCTGACCTACAAGGCCATCAACACCATGGACAGTATGCTGGGCTACAAAAACGAAAAATATCTCTACTTTGGCCGTGCCGCTGCAAAACTGGACGATGTGGCGAACTATATCCCGAGCCGTCTGGCGGCGCTGCTCTGGATCATGGCGGCGGCGTTCACCCGCAATGACGCCAAGGGCGCATGGCGTATCTGGCGGCGGGACCGCCGCAATCACGCCAGCCCCAACAGCGCCCAGACTGAGAGCGCCTGCGCGGGCGCGCTGGGCGTTCAGCTGGCCGGGCCGGCCTACTATTTCGGGGAATATTATCCGAAGCCCACCATCGGCGATCCGCTGCGGCCCATCGAGCCGGAGGATATTCTGCGGGCAGATCGGATGATGTATGTAGCCAGCGGGTTTGCGCTGGCGTTTGGATGTGCGATACGGGGGTTCTTGGGATGAAACAACTGGTCCACGGCGGTGACTGGATGGGCTACCGCGAACGCTTTGGCCGCGACGCGCTGGATTTTTCGGCGAACGTCAGCCCACTCGGTCTGCCCGAAGGGGTGGCGCAGGCCATCCGGGATGCACTGCCTCTGGCCGACCGCTACCCCGACCCCCTCTGCCGTACCCTGCGGGCGGCGCTGAGCCTAGCCGAGGGTGTGCCGCAGGAGCGTATCCTCTGCGGCAACGGCGCGGCAGACCTCATCTTCCGGCTGGTCTGGGCCGTAAAGCCCCATAAGGCGCTGGTGACAGCCCCGACTTTTGCCGAGTACGCCTCTGCATTGGATACGGTGGGGTGCGAAGTGAAACGCTTCTTCCTCGATGAAACGAATGATTTCGCCCCGACGGACGCCCTCGTGGACGCCGTGGACGAGAGCATCGACATGGTGTTCCTCTGCCAGCCGAACAACCCGACGGGGCAGCTGGCCTCACCCGAACTGGTGAAAAAGCTGCTGCGCCGGTGCGAGGAGTGCCGCACGATTTTGGCCGTAGATGAGTGCTTTCTGGACTTTCTGCCCGACGCCGACGGGTGGACCGCGAAGTCTCTGCTGGAAAGTGGGAACCTCGTCATCCTGAAAGCTTTCACCAAGCTCTACGGCATGGCCGGCGTCCGGCTGGGTTACTGCCTCTGCGGCGACGAAACGCTTCTGGAAAAAATGCAGACAGCGGGCCAGCCGTGGGCCGTGTCCAGTCTGGCGCAGGCGGCAGGCGTCGCGGCCCTGAAAGAAACCGCTTATGTGGACGAGGTGCGCGCGCTCATCGCCCGGCAGCGGCCCGTTCTGACGGCGGGCCTGCGGGCGCTGGGCCTGCGGGTCATCGATGGAAAGGCGAACTATCTGCTCTTCCGCGCGCCCGCCGACCTGAATGAGAGGCTTCGCCCGCTGGGAACACAGGTGCGCAGCTGCGCGAATTATCCGGGCCTCGGGCCGGAGTGGTACCGCACGGCGGTGCGCACGGCCCCCGAGAACGCCCGGCTGCTGGAACTTATGAAAGAGGTGCTGGGATGAGCAGGGCAAAATGCATCATGGTGCAGGGTACGATGAGCGGTGCAGGCAAAAGTCTGCTCTGCGCGGCGCTCTGCCGCATTTTTGCGCAGGACGGCCTGCGCGCCGTGCCGTTCAAGAGCCAGAACATGGCTCTGAACAGCTTCGTCACCAAAGACGGCCTCGAGATGGGCCGGGCGCAGGTGGTGCAGGCGCAGGCCGCCGGCGTCGAGCCGGACGTGCGGATGAACCCCATCCTCCTGAAGCCCAGCAGTGACGTGGGCAGTCAGGTCATCGTCAACGGCGAGGTGCGGGGCCAGATGAAAGCGTCGGAGTATTTCCGCACGAAACGGCAGCTGGTGCCGGACATCCTGAAGGCATATGACAGCCTCGCCGAGGAGGCTGACGTCATTGTCATCGAGGGCGCGGGCAGCCCGGCGGAAATCAACCTCAAGAGCGAGGACATCGTGAACATGGGCCTCGCCGAGATGGTGGACGCGCCGGTGCTTCTGGTGGGTGACATCGACCGGGGTGGCGTGTTCGCCCAGCTATACGGCACGGTGGAGCTGCTGGAAGAAAAAGAACGCCGGCGCATCAAGGGACTCGTTATCAATAAATTCCGTGGAGATGTAGAAATTCTGCGCCCCGGCCTTTCGATGCTGGAAGAAAAGACCCATCTGCCCGTGGTGGGCGTCGTACCGTACCTGAAGGTGGACATCGAGGACGAGGACTCCCTGAGCCAGCGCCTCGAGATGCGGGACGGCAAGAAGCCGCTGGATGCGGCTATCATCCGTCTGCCGCATCTGTCCAATTTTACGGACTTCATGCCGCTGGAACAGCACCTGCTGCTGGGTGTGCGGTATGTTTCGAACGCTCATGAGCTGGGCGCACCCGACCTCATCCTGCTGCCGGGCACGAAAAACACGGTGGACGACCTGCTCTGGCTGCGGCAGTGCGGGCTGGAAACGGCTCTGCTCAAGCTGGCCGCGAAAGGCACGCCGGTTCTGGGCGTCTGCGGCGGCTACCAAATGCTGGGCCAGACCCTCGACGACCCCACCGGCAGCGAGAGCGGCCGGCCGCAGACTCTGCGGGGGCTGGGTCTGCTGCCCACCCGGACCGTGTTCAGCGAGCAGAAGCGCCGCGCACAGGTCAAAGCGACCGTCGCCGCCGCCCCCTTTGCGGGTGCAGAGCTGGAAGGCTACGAGATCCACACCGGCGTGACCGAGGCTGAGGGCGAACCCTTCGCCCACTACCCTGACGGGGGCCGGGAGGGCTGTGTGCAGGGCAATGTGTTCGGCACCTACCTCCACGGTCTGTTCGACACTGGCACGCTGACCGAGGCGCTGGCGGGCTGGCTCTGCCGCCGGAAGGGCATCGACCCCTCCGACGCGGCCCTCATCCCGATGGAAGAGTACCGCCGCCAGCAGTTCGACATCCTGGCCGACGGCGTGCGCGGGGCGCTGGATATGGACGCGGTGTATGCCGCGATGGGAATGGAGAAGCGCTGAATGGAACAGGGACTTTTGCATCTGTACTGGGGCGACGGAAAGGGGAAGACCACCGCCGCTATGGGTCTTGCGCTCCGTGCGCTGGGGTCCGGGAAGCGGGTGGTCATCGTCCAGTTTTTGAAGGGCGGGAACAGCGGCGAGATACCGCTTCTGGCCCAGCTTGGCGCGGAGATCTACCGGGGCAAGGCCGGGCAGAAATTCGTCTTTCAGATGACGCCGGAGGAAAAGGCCGCGACCCGGGAACTGCAAAACCAGAACCTCGCCGCCGCCATAGCACAGCCTGCCGACCTGCTGATACTGGACGAAGCCGGGAGCGCAGAAGAGCTGGATATGGTGGACGTCGATCTATTAAAAAAGGCCGTTTTGGAGCGGCCTGCTGGGTGTGAGTGCGTCCTGACGGCCCACACGCCGCCCCAGTGGATGCTGGACGCCGCCGACTACTCCACCGAGATGAAATGCCACCGCCACCCCTACCAGAAGGGGATAAAAGCACGAAAGGGGATAGAATATTGACGCCGCAGCATCATTTACCTGCTGACATTGAGCGGACGAGCTTCCACATCATCACCGAAGAGCTGGAAATGATGGGCATGACCCCGCCGCCCGAGCACGAAGCCGTGGTCAAGCGGGTCATCCACACCACCGCCGACTTCGACTATGCGCGGAATCTCCACTTCACCCCCCGCGCGGTGGAGCAGGCCGTCAAGGCCCTCCACGCCGGGGCCGTCATCGTGACCGATACAAACATGGCGCTGGCCGGCATCACCAAACCCGGTCTGGCGAAGCTGGGCGGCACGGCCTGCTGTTATATGGCTGACCCCGAGGTGGCCGCCGCCGCAAAAGAGGCTGGCACCACCCGGGCCGTTGCAGCGATGAAAAAGGCAGCGCAGGAGCATCCCGGGGCCATCCTCGCCGTCGGCAACGCGCCCACGGCTCTGCTGACGATTGCAGAACAAATCGAAAGCGGCCTGCGGCCCGCACTGGTCATCGGTGTGCCGGTGGGCTTTGTGAACGTGGTGGAGAGCAAGGAGCGGCTCTTCGCCGTCTGCGAAAAGCATGATGTACCGGCCATCGTGGCGATGGGCCGCAAGGGCGGCAGCAATGTGGCCGCCGCCATCTGCAACGCCCTCATCTACTCCGCCGCCGAGATGCTCGACCCCTCGGCCCGGGGATGGAAGTGAGCGATAAGTTTTGGAGGAGCGCAATGAACCCTACAAGAAAGACCGATGAAAGCTTTTACCGGCTGTTTTCCGCGTCTCACACCGTTTCAGAGCATCTGACCAAGCGGGAGGACAGCGAGCTGCGCGATAAATACGACCACAACGCGTTCTGCTATTACAGCCAGCCCTCGGAAGATGAAGTCCGGGCCGCGCTGGCCTACCAGAAAGAGCGGGGAGACACCTTCCTCAAGCTGGAAGGGTACGAGCCGCTGGCCGATGCATTCGGCATGGAGTGCGAAGAGACCCTGACGATGGTTCTGCCCCCGGAAACAGACATCCGCAGCTGGAAAACGAACCCGGACGTCTCGATCAAGGCCCCGGACGCAGACCAGCTGGAACAGCACGAACTGAAATACTACGGCCCGTTGTACGGAGATGATTTTACCGTGCGGAACAACCGGAACCTCCGGGAAAAGCTGACCTACCTCGGCGCGTATCTGGGCGGGAAGCTGGTGGGTGATTGCTATATTTTCGCATCCGATGGGTATGTCTGCATGGACGGCCTGCTGGTGGACGAGGATTTCCGGCACCAGTACATCGCCATGACCCTGATGAAGCATATTGCCGAAAAGGCGCAGGAGCGCGGAGAGATCCTGTATCTTCACGCTGACTCCGAGGATACACCGAAGGAACTGTATGCGAAGATGGGATTTCAGGCCGTTGACAAGCTCTATGAATATCTCTGCACCGATTTCTCGAAACTGAAAATATGAACGAATGCGCGCCGGATACGGCGATGGGCCTCCCAATGCGGGAAGCTTTTCTTTTACACCGTCGCCAGCACGGCGAGGATGCTCTGCCAGCGTTTGTTCTCGACCACAGGCGCACGGCGGACGGGCCGGGACTGTACAGGCTGAGGCCGCTGGGCCGTCTGGGGCAGGGGAGTGAAAAGCGCGGCCTGCCATGCGGCGGCAAGCTGCATGGCCTCCGGGCAGCTCTGCAGGGTGCGGCGCTCGGCCCCGGCGAGGTAGTCGCCCAGCCAGCAGAGGATGGCCGCGATGTTCAGCTGCTCTGCAGCGCGGGTGCTCCAATAGCTCCAATGGGCGGGACGGCCCACGAACCGCTCCACCGTGATGAGCGCACCCTCCCGGGCGGCAGAGGGGGCGACGGCCCCACAACCACCGGCAGTATGGGCCAGAACGTCCAGAATGCGCGCCATCCGGCCGCTGTCGAGGGCGTCGTCCCGGACAAAAACAGAGAAATCCGTCTGGGCCAGCAGAACGTCGGCGGTGGCGGGGAAGCGCCCCGTCAGCTCGCCCGAGGCGTTGTGGCAGCTCTGCCACCCTTTGCGGACGAGCTGGAAGTTCAGCTTCTGACGTCCCATCGTGGAATAGAACACCCGGGCCTTGCCGCTGACCGGCTCCTGCCGCAGCTCGAGATAAGCGTCTGCGCCTCCGAGGTCTTGGACCTTGACGCTGAGCACAAGGCGGTACTCAGGCTTCTGGCTGGACATGGCAAGATGCATCTCTTCAAAATAACGTGCGGCATCCATAGCGGTTCTCCTTCCTGTGGGCGCGGGGTGGTGTGTAGGTGTGCGGCCCTTCGTTGGTTGTAGTATATCATAAATTGCGCCAGAATACAACTATAAGTTTGCAAATAAACCAAAAAACTTTTTGATTCTTCTGCAATGCAAAACAAGATGGTTGTGAGCAACAACAAAAATACGGGGCCGCTGGCAGCAGATACAACTGCACAGCGGCCCCGTACATTATTATGATTCAGTCGCCCAGCTCCCGTATCTCGTTCTGGATGAGTCGGCCTGCGGCCCGGGCCAGCTGGTCCATGCCCCGGATGCGGGCCATGTTCTTGCCGTAGATGCGGGAGGCGGCGGCGGCGCTGGCATCTTCGCCCATAAAGACGGCGGAGACCCGCAGACCCTTCCGCTGCAGCGCCCGGACTTCGGCGGCGGCGTCCTCCACGCCCGCGCTGCCGCCGTAGTCGCGGCCCAGCGGGTCATCGGGAGAGGGTGGGATGCGGCGGCTGTCGTTGGGGGAGGCGTCCGTCAGGAGGATGAGCAGATGCCGCGCGGCGGGGCCGGGGTCGAAGTCGATGAGGTCGCCTGCGGCCCGCAGAGCCAGACCGTCCCGGTTCCAGCCCGAGGCGAAATACTGGCAGATGCCCTGTAAGCTCTTCTCCTTGAAGCCCTTGAGCACCCGCAGGACGGTGTAGCCCCGCAGGCTGGAAAAGCAGCTCACCCGCACCGGGATGCCGCAGGCCGCGAGGCTCTGGGCGAGGATAGACCCCTGCGCCGCGATGACCTCCTGACAGTGGAGGCGGGAAGCCGAAGCGTCCAGCAGAAGGTCAACGGTGAAGGACGGGTGGTTCTCTTCCTCCGCACAGCGGAACACCCGGTCGTCGTCCATGACGGTGCGCCAGACCCGCTCCGGGTCGAGGTTACCGCTGCGGGCGACCCGGGCGTTGGGCTGCTGGTGGACGAGGATGCAGTTGCGTATCTGTTCGGTCAGCCGCAGCACGACGCTGCGGTGAAGCTCGAGATTTTTCGAATAGTACGCCCGGTTCCGCTCAGCCTGAAGCTGAGCCTGTTCGGCCAGGTGCTTTGCCTCGGGGGTAGGGGCCTGCTCCGGGCTGGGGACGCCGGAGGCAAACCAGAGGTGACAGCCCAGATGCTCCCCGGTGCAAAGCTCCTGCTCGGCCTTCCGCAGCCGTTCGGGCGGGTAGAGCGACCGGCCAAAGCAGCTTTCGATGTAGGCGCGGTCTTCCTCGGCGCGCTGGCGCAGGGTGATGTGGGCCAGCCGCTTGTCGGCGTGGATACCGCTGCCGGAGGCGTCCACCGAGCCGGAATGCTCCACCGTCACCCGGTCGGTCTTTATCATCTGGGTGGGCATGGTGCGGGTCATGAGGGACGCCAGCAGGCCGTCCAGATGGAGATGCAGCCCGGCCTTCTGATGCACCGTGCCGTTGAACAGCTCGAATTTGGCGTAGACGGCCAGCAGCGCGGCTTTCAGCTCGTCCGGCTTGGGGGGCGTCTCGGGACTGAGGGCGGCGTCGAGATTCTTTTCGTAGGGGGTCATGACCGGCGGCGTGCGCCCCTGCACAGCCCGCCAGCGCGCGGCCTGCATGGAGTAGACCAGCTGGTTCTTCGCCATCCACTCCTGCCGCGAAAGCTTGTACTGGATGCCGAAAAAGTAGTCCGCATGGGCGCGGCGGAGGGCCGAAAGCACCGGGCGGCGGGGCAGTTCCAGCGCGTAGATCGCGCTCTCGAGGTAGAGCCAGGTCAAATCGTCCAGCATGGCCTGCCGGATGTCGCCCTCCCATGCGTCAAAGAGGCTGCGCACCAGCTCGTCGCCGTAGTATTTGTGGACCAGCCCCACGACGCAGTTCATGTAAAAATCAATGGTGCCGTCGGTGTTCCGGGCGAGGAACAGCGGCTCGAAGCCGTAAGCTCCT
>OGLM01003307.1_pt1 | contig 13270 bp, 8 predicted proteins | sample 1572531 | NCBI WGS metagenome assembly OGLM01 (sample SAMEA2581909, study PRJEB24529) | metagenome | biome: Human gut stool | place: China | collected 2011 | reverse complement strand
TTGCTACAAGACTTATTGAGAGAAATACAACTATTCCTACAAAGAAGAGCCAGATTTTCTCTACAGCTGCTGATAACCAGACAGCCGTTGATATCAACGTTGTACAGGGTGAAAGACAGTTTGCCAGAGATAACAAGTCACTTGGACAGTTCAGACTTGATGGTATCCCTCCAGCAAGAAGAGGTGTTCCACAGATTGAAGTTACATTTGATATCGATGCCAATGGTATTGTAAATGTATCTGCTAAGGACCTTGGAACAGGTAAGGAACAACACATCACAATTACTGCTGGTTCTAACATGTCTGATGAAGATATCGATAAGGCAGTTAAGGAAGCTGCTGAGTTCGAGGCTCAGGATAAGAAGCGTAAGGATGCTATTGATGCACGTAACGAAGCTGATTCAATGGTATTCCAGACACAGAAGGCTATGGATGAGGCAGGCGACAAGCTTGATGCTTCTGACAAGGCTGCAGTTGAGACTGACCTTAACGCATTAAAGGCACTTGTTGATGGTTCTGACCCAGAAAACATGACAGATGCACAGGTTGATGAAATCAAGGCTGCCAAGGAAAAACTTATGGAAAGTGCTCAGAAGCTTTTTGCTAAGTTATATGAGTCACAGCAGGCTGCTGGTGGTGCAGGCCCAGACATGGGAGCAGGTGCAGGTCCTGATATGGGTGCTGGTGCTTCTAATGGTTCAGCTCCATACGGTGATGATGTAGTTGACGGAGATTACAAAGAGGTTTAATTGTCAGCAATAACTGACTGGAATAAGGACTGCATGGGGTGTAAACTCCGTGCAGTTTCTGTTGATTAAATAAGAAAGAGGAAGCAATCATGGCAGATAAGAGAGATTATTATGAAGTCCTTGGCGTGCCTAAGGATGCCGATGACGCTGCTATTAAGAAAGCATACAGACAACTTGCAAAGAAATATCATCCTGATATGAATCCAGGGGATAAAGAAGCTGAAATAAAATTCAAAGAGGCTTCTGAAGCTTATGCGGTGTTAAGCGATGCTGAAAAGAGAAGACAGTATGACCAGTTTGGCCATGCCGCATTTGAAGGCGGAGCAGGTGGAGCTGGAGCAGGTGGCTTCGATTTCGATTTTGGTGACATGGGAGATATTTTCGGAGATCTCTTTGGCGGTATGTTCGGAGGCGGCGGAAGCAGACGAAACAGCAATGGACCAAGAAGAGGTGCTGATGTAAGAGTTAATGTAAGAATTACATTTGACGAGTCAGTAAGGGGAACAACCAAGAAGATAGATGTTACATTAAAGGATGAGTGCTCAAGCTGTCACGGTACAGGAGCTAAGCCTGGTACATCACCAGAGACCTGTAGCAAATGTGGTGGCCGTGGACAGGTAACTTTCACACAGCAGTCATTCCTTGGAATGGTAAGAAGCCAGCAGCCATGTCCTGACTGTCATGGAACTGGTAAGATAATTAAGGAGAAGTGTCCGGATTGTTACGGAACAGGCTATATAAGCAGCAAGAAGACTATCGAAGTCAATATCCCGGCAGGTATCGATAATGGTCAGTGCGTACGTATACAGGGCAAAGGTGAGCCGGGAGTTAATGGCGGACCAAGAGGTGACCTCTTAGTTGCTGTTATTATCTCAGCAAGCACAGAATTTGAAAGAGACGGATACAATATATTCTCTAATGTTGTAATAAGCTATCCAACAGCGGTACTTGGCGGTGAAATCAAGGTTAAGACTGTTGATGGAGAAGTATTGTACGAAGTTAAGCCGGGAACAGCATCAGGTACAAGAGTAAGACTTAAAGGCAAAGGTATGCCAAGTGTAAGAAATGCAGCACAGAGAGGCGATCATTATATCACTTTAATAGTTGATATTCCTACAAAGCTTAATCAGGAGCAGAAGGACGCACTTATGGCATATGAAAAGGCGCTTACAGGCAATGAAAGACACGGTAAGAAGAAAGGTCTTTTCGGCAAATAAATACTATAGCTTACATATGTAATGTAAGTTTACACTCACCCCACAATGTGGTAAAATCCTACATTGTGGGGTATTATATTTATATGTATAATTCCTTATTGTAAAGATTGGAGATTAAAGCAGTAATATGAATTTAGAGACAAGATATAACGAACTTAATAAAGATTACGGTGCATATGAGCTTGTGAACATTGAAAAGCTTAATGACCTTAATTCCGTAGGACTTTTATTAAAGCATAAGAAATCAGGTGCGAGAGTTGCAATTATTTCTAATGATGATGATAACAAGGTATTTTCTATAGGTTTTAAGACACCACCGGATAATGACACGGGAATGCAGCATATAATTGAACATTCTACCTTGTGTGGTTCAAGAAAATATCCGGTTAAAGACCCATTTGTAGAACTATGCAAGGGTTCTCTTAACACATTTCTTAATGCAATGACTTATCCGGATAAGACAGTATATCCTGTTGCAAGCTGCAATATGGCAGATTTCAAGAATATTATGGATGTCTATATGGATGCGGTATTCTATCCTGCAATGTATGAGCATGAGGAGATATTCAAGCAGGAAGGCTGGCATTATGAGCTTGAAGATGTAGATGGAGAGCTTGCTTATAACGGAGTTGTATTTAATGAGATGAAGGGTGTGTATTCTTCAGCAGATGATGTGCTTTCAAGATATACATTTGTATCACTCTTCCCTGATTCTGAATATAAGAATGAATCAGGTGGTGACCCTGAGGCTATACCACAGCTTAAGTATGAAGATTTCATTAAGTATCACAAGGAATATTATCATCCTGTGAACAGTTATATCTATCTGTACGGAGATATTGATGTTGATGAGAGGCTTGAATATCTTAATAACGAATACCTCTCAGCTTTTGATAAGAATGATGTAAATATAGATGCCGAGGTAACTTTCCAGAAAGCATTTGACGCACCTAAGTATGAGACAAGAGAGTATGCAATTACTGATGATGAGCCAGAGGAGGATAACACTTATCTTTCTTACAATGTTGTTATCGGAACATCAACAGACCCAGTAAGCTATCTTGCATTACAGATTCTTGATTATGCACTTATCATGGCACCGGGTGCTCCGCTTAAGCAGGCACTTATTGATGCCGGAATTGGAACAGATGTGTATAGTGTGTTAGAGACTTCTGTGTATCAGCCGGTGTATTCAATTATTACTAAGAATGCGAATGAAAGTGACAGAGACAGATTTGTGAGTGTTGTTGAAGACACGCTTTCTGATATTGTTAAGAACGGTCTTAGCAAGAGAATGGTTAAGGCGGGAATCAACTATTACGAATTCAAATACAGAGAAGCTGATTTTGGACCATATCCAAAGGGACTTATGTATTATCTCACAATGATGGACAGCTGGCTTTATGATGAGAACAAGCCATTCATTCATGTTGAGGCAGGTGAGACATTTGAAATAATCAAGAAGGATTCAGAGAATGGCTTCTTTGAGAAATTCATTGAAGACAATATTATTAATAATAATCATGAGGTAGTGTTAAGCCTTGTTCCAAAGCATGGACTTGCAGAGGAGAAGGAAGCAAAGGAAGCAGAGCAGCTTGCAAAGTATAAGGCAACACTTTCCAAGGAAGAACTGGAAGAGCTTGTTAAGCAGACAAAGGCATTAAAGGAATATCAGGATACACCTTCAAGCCAGAAGGATCTTGAGAAGATTCCACAGCTTGAGTTAAAGGATATCACAAGAGAGCCGGCTAAGTTATATATTGACCCTAAGAAGATTGGTGGTGTTGATGTAATCCACCACAATATGTTCACTAATGGAATTGCATATATAATGATGTGCTACGACTGTAAGAATGTGCCTGATGAACTGCTTCCATATATCGGACTTTTAAGCTCGGTTCTTGGACTTATGGATACTGAAAAGTACACATATACAGAGCTGACTAATGAAATCAATATTAACTGTGGTGGAATCTCAACTGATGCTGCCATATACACAGATAATAAGGATTTTGACAAATGTACTATCATGTATGAGGTTAAGGGTAAGGTTCTCTATGACAATATCCAGTTCGTCCTTGATATGATGAATGAAATTATATATAAGACAAAGTTCTCAGATTATAAGAGACTTAAAGAGATAATTGCGAAGCTTAAGTCAAGAATGGAAAGCACAATGACAAGTGCAGGACATTCAACAGCAATGCTTGCAGGTATGGCACAGTTCTCAAGAAATGCATATTATTCTAACGAGATGAGAGGATATGGGTTCTATGAGCTTATACAGAAGCTTGACTCACAGTTTGATGAGCTTAAGGAAGATATCTCAGATAAGTTAAGCAAACTTGTCGATTATATATTCCACAAAGAGAATATTATTGTTAGCTTTACTGCTGATGATAAAGGATATGATGCATTTGCACCTGCCTTCGGAAAGTATGCGGAAGAATTGAGAAAATCGGACATGCCAGCATGCGAAAGAAAGTACACACCTGCAAATGTCAAGACAGGATATACTTCAGCTTCACAGGTTCAGTATGTTGCAAGATGTGGCAATTTCAGGGATGGAGGATATGAATACACAGGAGCATTAAGAGTGCTTAAGGTTATATTCTCGTATGATTATCTCTGGATTAATGTAAGAGTTAAAGGCGGCGCATACGGTTGCATGAGCGGTTCTTACAGAAACGGTGACATGTATATGGTTTCTTACAGAGACCCTAACTTAAGAAAGACTAACGATATATATGAAAATGCAGCAGACTATCTTGAACATTTTGATGTAAGCGACAGGGATATGGTCAAGTTCATAATAGGAACAATCGGTGATATAGATACACCTATGAATCCGGCAGCAAAGGGAACAAGATCATTTGGTGCATACATCTGTAACACAGATTATGAATCACTCAAGAAAGAAAGAGGTCAGGTTCTTGACTGTAATGTAGAAAGAATAAGAGAGCTTGCTCCACTTGTAAGATGTGCAATGGATGAGAATTATTTCTGCGTTGTGGGAAGCAGCAAGGAAATCAATAAAGAGAGTGAGCTTTTTGATAAGATACAGCCACTTATCAAGGTGCAGGGATAATAGAAAGGAAGAATGTATGAATTTAGATGAGATGCTTGCAGCCAGTGGAATTACCGGGGGTGCTAAGGCAGAGAACACAAGAACTAAGACAGGCTTTGTAACATTTATAGGAAGACCTAATGTTGGTAAGTCAACACTTATGAATCAGATAATCGGACAGAAGATTGCGATTACTTCTAACAAGCCTCAGACTACAAGAAACAGAATACAGACTGTATACACTGATGAGCGAGGACAGATTGTTTTCGTTGATACTCCGGGTATCCACAAGGCTAAGAACAAGCTTGGTGAATACATGGTTGGTGCGGCAGAGAAGACAATCAGTGAGGTTGACCTTATATGCTGGCTTGTTGAGCCTACAACACATCTTGGAGCTGCCGAGGAGCATATCGTTGAGAAGCTTAAAGAGTGTAAGACTCCTATAGTTCTTGTTATCAATAAGACTGACACAATTAAGAAAGAGGAGATTCTACCGGTTATTGACTGCTACAGAAAGGAACTTGATTTTGTTGATATTGTTCCTGTATGCGCAAGAAACGGCAATAATGTTGACGACCTGCTTGATGTTATATTCTCACATCTTGATTATGGTCCGATGTACTATGATGAAGATACAGTAACAGACCAGCCAATGAAGCAGATTGTTGCAGAGCTTATAAGAGAGAAGGCACTTCATGCATTAAATGACGAGATTCCACACGGAATCGCGGTTGTTATTGACAGCTTCAAGGAAAGAAGAAATGCAAGAGGTCCTATAACAGATATCGACGCTACTATCATATGCGAAAGAGATTCTCACAAAGGAATTATTATTGGCAAGGGCGGCGAAATGCTTAAGAAAATCGGAACTAATGCAAGATACGAGATTGAGAAGCAGCTTGACATGAAGGTTAATCTTAAGCTATGGGTAAAAGTTAAGAAGGAATGGCGCGACAGTGATATTCTTCTTAAGAACTTCGGATATGACAAGAAGAAGGACAAATAATATACATGACAGGAGGGTGCGATGGCGGAGGTTACTACTGTTACAGGCATGATACTTTCCGCCATGCCTGTCGGGGAATATGACAGAAGACTGGTTATACTGACTAAGGAGTATGGCAAGATAACGGTATTTGCGAAAGGTGCGAGAAAGCCTAACAGCGCATTGATTGGTGTTACGAGAAGCTTTATATTCGGAACATTTGAGGTGTACCGTGGACGCGAATCATATACGATGTATAAAGCATCGGCTAAGGAGTACTTTGAAAATGTGGTAAATGACCTTAATGCCGTGTGCTACGCCTGCTATTTTGCTGAGATTGCAGATTATTATGGCAGGGAGAATCTTGATGCATCAGAAATGATTAATCTGCTTTATATCACTCTTAAGGCATTGGGCAGAGGTGCTGTCAGCCATGAACTTATAAGATTCATATACGAGATAAGAATGATTGCAGTCAACGGTGAATGTCCGGATTTCTTCACATGTCACGAATGCGGCAGAGAAGATAATCTGTATGTATATTCGTATTCAAGAAACGGACTATGCTGTAAGAATTGTGCCACAAATGTATATGATGGAATTACACTTTCGGGCTCAACGGTATATACACTCCAGTATATTGTTACAACACAGCTTAACAGGCTGTATTCATTCACCGTTACCAAAGAAGTCCAGGAAGAATTAAGGCTTGTGGTAAACAGGCTGGAAAGCATTGTATTCGATAAAGAATTTAAGTCGAAGGAAATGCTTAATCTGACCATATAAATATTACATAAACTGGCTATGTTATCATATGCCAGTTTTTTGTATATTAAGGGGTAAAGATTTTATGTAACATTCAGACGAAAGGAGAGACAATATGCCGGATAAAAATGTGTCTCATAATAACCAGAAGAAAATAGCAGCAATTAATGATTATTCTGGTTTTGGAAGATGTTCTATTGCAGTTGAGCTGCCTGTTATATCAGCAATGAAGATTCAGTGCTGTCCAATGCCTACATCGATATTTTCTAATCATACAGGTTTTGACAGTTTTTATTTTAAAGATTTCACAGAAAATATGCCGCCTTATATGGCAGAGTGGAAGAAGTTAAACCTTAAATTCGATGGAATTGTAACAGGGTTCTTAGGTTCACATAATCAGATTGCAATTGTTGAAGAATTTTTCAAGAATTTCAAGACCGAAGATAATATTGTTGTTATCGACCCGGTTATGGGTGATTACGGAAATCTGTATCCGACATATACTGATGAGACATGCCAGGAGATGAAGAAGCTTGTAAAATATGCAGATATTCTTACTCCGAACCTCACAGAAGCATGTATTATAACTGACGAGCCATACAGACCGGATTATTCCAATGATGAGCTTAAAAAAATTGCGATGAAGCTTGTTGCAATGGGACCATCTAAGATTGTTATTACAGGAATCCAGCGGGGCCATTATATTGGTAATTACTGTTACGAAAAGAACAGGGAAGACTATCTTATTAAGACTATGAAAGTCGGAACACAGCGCTCCGGAACAGGAGATATATTTGCGTCTATAATAGCTGCAGATGCTGTAAATGGTGTGAATTTTCATGAGTCAGTAAGAAAAGCATCTACATTTATAAAAAAATGCATACTCAAGGCTATAGAGATGGATATTCCTCTGACAGACGGTGTGCCGTTTGAGGAACTGCTGACTACATTAAAGTAAGTGGTTGGAGTGTGAGAATATGTGTCATGTGAGCGGATGTGTCGTAGCTTTTCGCAAACTACGGTGCTGGCGGCGTGGCGGATTGGACGTTGAAGCGGCGGGAAGGCACGAGAAAGTCCAAAAAGGAAGTCGAAGCGGGGCGGATTGGACGTTGAAGAAGTGGGAAGGCACGAGGAAGTCCAAAAAGGAAGCCGTAGCGTGGTGGATTGGACGTTGAAGCGGCGATAGGGCACGAGTAAGTTCAAAAGAAAAGTTGAAGCGAGGCGGCAAAATGAAAGGAGTTAAATCATGGAAATATTATATAAAGTTCATAACAATTTATATGTTAATCTAACTAATAAATGTCCATATGCATGTACTTTTTGTTTAAGACAGACAATGGACAGAATTGGAGAGTCTGGAAGACTCTGGCTTGAGAGAGAACCTTCATATGATGAGGTTATAGCTGAATTTGATAAGTTCAATATGGATGAGTATGAAGAGGTTGTATTCTGTGGATTTGGGGAGCCAACAGAAAGATTTGATGTGCTTATCAAGGTAGCTGAATATGTCAAAAAAACATTTGGCAAAAAGACAAGAATTAACACCAATGGGGTTGGCAATCTTGTGAATGGTAGGGATATTGTGCCAGAGATGAAGGGGCTTATAGATACAATATCTATCAGTCTTAACAATCCACACAAAGATGAATACAATGCACTTGTAAGAAGTAAGTTCGGCGAAAAATCATTTGATGAAATGATAAGCTTCGCAAAGGAATGTACCAGGTATATCCCTAATGTTGTTCTTACAACAGTTGACACAACCATATCTCACGAGGAAGAGGCAGAGTGCCAGAAGCTATGTGATGAGATAGGGGCTGCTTACAGGATTCGTCCCTGGGAGGATTGATGGCAGCGGTTTTATAATGTGCTATGTACATATATAAAAACAATTTTTTGTTAAATATATTAAAAATATTGACCTTGACATTGGTTCATACTATACAATTGCATTATGAATATTAAATGGTTTTCAAAAATTATTAATATTCATGCAAATATATAATATAGTGATGCCTTTTAATGGCAGAGGGAGGTCAATATGCGCAGAATAACTAAAAGACGTCTTAGCGGTCTTTTATGTGCAGTTCTTATGCTTGTAACAAGCATAGATGTGGCTGCATTTGCAGCAGGATCAGATGCGTCAAAAAGAAAGATTGACGTATGGGATATGGGTGCAGTACAGGAAGCAGATAATAGTAAATATAATAATAATATTACTGTTTCTGATTGGGATAGTTGTGCCAATGTATCCCAAGCTGGAAAATTTGTTGCTGGAGAGACAACATTTGGTGATCTTACTATTAATCATATAGCCAATGACAGATTGTTCTCAACATCAAGCAAAAACTATGGAACTAATGCTTTAGCAACAACAGCATATGATGATGGATATACAGCGGGTGGTATGTATTACTGTAATGGTACAGGAGGAGAGACAAGAAGAAATGTTACCATTAACAATGTAATAGCAGGAGATAAGATAGTTGTATACATGGCATCAAGCAATGCTGCTACAGGAACACTTGTTTTTAAATATCTTGGTCAAGATAATGAACAGGTAGAAAAAGCCAGCTTTACTAACAAGGGTACTAAATATGAATTTGTGGCTAAGTATAGTGGCTCATATAAGGTGTATACAGATGCAGCAGCAGGAAAACCTATATATAACAGAATTGTCAGGATACCTGGAGTTGCAGTAAGTGGAACAATAGATGGCGCACAGCTGAGCGGCTATAAGGTTATGTTTAAGGATGAGGCTAATGGTATTACATATGATGCAGATATAAAGGGAAATACATTTACAGCTACACTTGCAGCAGGCTGTAATTATACAGCAGTATTATCAGGAGTAGCAGGATATGGATTTTCGAATGCTACAAAGAATATTTCGACAACAGTAGATGAAGCTCTTACAGGAAAGTCTGGGGTTACATTAAGCATAGAAGAGAAGAAAGTGTATACATACACAGGAAAGGTTACAGGCTTTGCTGCTGACTATGATACATCTAATTTATCAGTCAGACTTGTGGCTGATTCATCTTCATTAGCAGATGATGTGATTCTTAAGCTTGATTCTGAAAAGGCATTTACAGCTACACTTGAACCTGATGTCAAGTATACAGTTGAACTTATCGGAGTTAATGATTATGAAGTTTTAAGCGGAGGCGAGATAATAAGTCAGGTAAGCTATTCCAGAGATATTGAAGTTTCTGCCAGAAGGTTATATAAGGCATCAGGAAAGTTTGCAGGACTTGATGGTAATACAGCTGTTACAGATGTTAAGTTTACGAATGTGGATGATAAGTATATATATACAGGAAAAGTAACGACAGATGGATATGAAGTTATGTTAAGAAATGGTTCATATTCAATCGAAGCTGTTGCTGATGGGTATAGAACAACAACACATATAGTAGTAAATGATGCTGATGTGACTAAAGATATTTTAATGGTATCTACTAAGGATAAAGAGCAGATTGAAAGAGTATCTGATATATATGTTGGATATGAAGAAAAAGGAAATATTAATTTTAATACAGTAAAAGAGGCAGTATCAGCAATATCGGCAATGACACCAGCTCCAGATGAAAAGAATGGAGTTACTGTACATATTGCTCCTGGTACATACAGAGAACAGGTTGTTATATCAACTCCTTATGTAAGACTTGTTAATGATGAAAAGTCATCAGGTAAAGAGGTACTTCTTACATGGTATTATGGAATTGGATATGAGTATTACAGCATAGATTCAACAGGTTATTATAATGTTGAAAATGCATATGATAAGTATGATAAAGCTGCTGCTTCAAAGTGGGGATGTTCAGTATTGCTTAAAAATACAGCAACTGGATTTAGTGCTGATGGAATTACATTTGAGGCTTCTTTTAATCGATATATAACAGATGAAGAAATAGAAGATGGTGTAAGTCCAACTGATACGAAGCTTCCAGAAAGAAATTACTCAACAGATGTTACATCAAAAGCAGCAACTGAAAGAGCAACAGCAATGGCTATAGAAGCTGATAAGGTAGAATTTACAGATTGTGCATTCCTTGGAAGCCAGGATACATTATATACTGGTAATTCTGCAACTAATATGTATTTTAAGAACTGTCGCATAGAAGGTAATACAGATTACATATTTGGTGATGGCAATGCAGTATTTGACGGATGTGAGCTTAGATTCTTTGGTTATAGTACAGGTTCTGTTGGCGGATATATTACAGCACACAAGCCAACAGCAGCAACTAAGACAGGATATGTGTTTAGAAACTGTACTATAACAGGAAACGATGAACTTGAGGTAAATGCGGGATATCTTGGAAGACCTTGGGGACAGGATGCGAGAGTAACATTCCTTAATACTAAGATAAATGGCAGTTACATAAAAGATGAAGGATGGTTTGATATGTCTGGTAACAAACCAGAAAAGGCAAACTATAAAGAATATAATTCTGTTTACACAGATGGAACAGCAGTTGATATGTCTAAGAGAATTACAGGAGTTGTGACAGATGACAGCGTTGCAAAGAAAGATGTTGTGAATGATTATCTTTCTGGCTGGACACCTTCGGATTATGTTGCTGATGAGAGCACAGTGATATTTGAAAAAACACCATATCTTGTTGATAATGGAGATATCAATGCGCCATATCCAGGACATACTCTTACTGTAGTATACTCACTTGGCAATGCAAATGATGCATCTGATGCATCAGTAATCCGTTGGTATATTGTTGATAATGATGGAAACAGGACTCTTGTAAAAGCAACAAGCGCCAATGTAGACAATACATATAAAATCACAAAAGATGCAATTGGAAAGTATATTGAAGTTGAAGTTGTACCTGAAAACATAAGCGGAATAAAGTCTGAAGCGGTAAGTTATAAAGCAGATGCATATGTAAGGGAAGGATATGAAGATCCAACGGGTTCAACAGATATAGAACTTGGAGATGGAGTAAATGTATTTTTAGCAGGTGATTCAACAGTTAAGGATTATTCAGCATCAGGTATGTATATGAGTGGCAAGGCTCAGGCAGAAGGTTCATGGGGTGAATATTTACAGGCATTCTTTGACTCTTCAAAGGTTAAGGTACAGAACTATGCTAATGGAGGAAGAAGCAGCCGTAACTTTATTAATGAAGGATCATTAGATAAGATAAAAGCCAATATTAAAGAAGGCGATTATCTGTTTATACAGTTTGGTCACAATGATTGCGCTAATGGAAAAGGATATCTTGAAGATAGATATGTACCACTTGGAGAACCAGATGCTAACGGAATATATCCGGTAACAGCAGGAACTAAAGTGGCAACACCATCATCGCTTGCTTCAAAGTATGGTGACAGCTTTTATTCGTATGATTGTGGTGGTACTTATAAGTGGTATCTTACACAGTATATCGAGACAGCGAGAGAAGTAGGAGCTATACCGGTTCTTGTAACACCAGTATCAAGACTTTATTATACAAATGATGGAGCTATCAGACCACATCATGATTCAACAGATACAACAACAGGAACACTGGTAACAGAAAATAACGCCTATGTTGAGGCGGTTAAACAGCTTGCAAAGGAACAGAATGTGTTGCTTATTGATGGATTTGAGATAACAAAAAATATGTATGAGGAAGCATACAAAGCAGATGAAAAGGCAGCTAATGGCAAATCTGTTAATGGTATGCAGGTTATGTCAGCAGGAGATAGCACACATAGCAATAAGCTTGGTGGTTTTATAACAGCAGAACTTTTTGCACAACAGATTCAGAATATGAATATATCACTCTCAAAAGCTGTCAAAGCACCATCAAGGGTAGCGGGCGTTAATCCAGATGGACAGCAGGTATTTGTTGTTGATAAAAATGGAACACTTACAGCAAAAGCAGCAGATTCAGATGGCAGTTTTACAGTTGATGCAGTTTACTGGACAACAAAAGGTCAGAGTCTTTTAAGTGCTATTAGTGCAAAAAATGAAGAGCTTAATAAGAGTGATAATCCGGCGCCAGGACCAACACCAACGCCAGGACCAACACCAACGCCAGATCCGACACCAACGCCAGATCCAGCACCAGATCCAACACCAATGCCGGATACGGATGATGATAATAAGAAAAGCGATGAAACCATTTCAGGTGATAAGGAACAGGCAGAAGATAGTGTAAAGACAGCTGATATGTATAATGTAGCAGGTTATAGTATAATGTTGTTTATGGCATTAGCAGGAATTGTATTTGTTATACATGAAGATAAGAAGAAAAAGAACACTATTGATTAATGCATAATATAAGCCGGATGTATAATAACAGAAGTTGTTATATATCTGGCTTTTCTCATGCTTTTTTAATTACATATATGTTGGTAATGCATTAAAAATTATACGATGTGATATTTAAGTGTGAATGTATATTGAGCTTGGGAGGATTAAGACATCATCCCTCTTGCTAATCAGCACTAAATGTTATAAAATGATTAAGATTATGTA
>OGLM01003306.1_pt1 | contig 13271 bp, 5 predicted proteins | sample 1572531 | NCBI WGS metagenome assembly OGLM01 (sample SAMEA2581909, study PRJEB24529) | metagenome | biome: Human gut stool | place: China | collected 2011 | reverse complement strand
TTACAATCATGTTAGGGTCTGTAACACTTTTAGCCAAGATTACAGAGTTTTGAAGGATATCAAAAAGAGTCTGCTGTTATCTGCCGTATTTCGTTCTGAAACTGCACAGTCTGGGGCGAAACCTCGAAATCTATCGAAATATCGTTTAATATGGAACGCGATATTTTTTCACATAATTTTGCCAGAAAGGGCTTGCAAAAGGCTTTCATATGTAGTAAACTATGGTCAAAAGTTATTCGCGTTTTTCCTCTATTTCAGATATAGATATTTACATCGGATAAATTCTTTAACATTTTATCCGATTCTTTTTGAACGCAAAACTGCAGCACCATTCATCTCGTTATATGCTATTCTCAAAAACGAAAAACGCCCATTGCGTTACAGAACGCAGAAAATTTGCGGCACTCACCTGCCGAAGAGTCGTTAGAGGAGGAAACACCATGAAACGCATCAAACGAACGCTTGCTGCTCTGCTCATCGTCGTCCTGACGCTGGCCCTGCTCGGCGAAGCCGTCTTCGCAGACAACAGTGAGCAGCCCGTCTGGCCCGAAGAGGGCGCGATCCAGCTCAGCAAAAGCGCTGCCGCTGTCGAGGGAAAGGAAAACACATGGGAGGTCACACTCGGTATTCAGGGCAAAAATTATAAGACGACCTCCGACGTCGTGCTGGTCATCGATAATTCGAACAGCATGTACGACAACAGCCGCATGGCAAAGACAAAAGCCGCTGCAAACGCCTTTGTAGACACGCTGCTCACCGAGGAAAGCACCACGCGCATCGCGCTGGTCGTCTACAATCTCGAAGAAACCCATACCGGATTCTATACTTACGCGGGCAAAGAATCATTGAAAAGTCAAATCAATGCGATCACTCAGAACCAAAGCGATGGCGGCACCTTTACGCAGCTTGGCCTTCATACAGCCCGTACCCTGCTGAACTCAGCGGAATCCACCGGGCAGAATAAGAGCATCGTGCTGCTGAGTGATGGGGAACCGACCGAGTCTTACCGTGTTTCGCAGGTTACGGCCGACATCAGCTTTGACGGATTTAATATTGATGTAAAATCAAACTGCGGTAAATTTAGCAGCAGTCATAAGACTCCTGATCTCAGCGTATCCGTAAATTACAAAGCCGGAACGCCCGAAATTGTTTCCTGTGATTATACGCAAACAGTTGGTGACGGAACGTCTACTACAAATAGTTATAGCGTCTCCAGTACGATCAACACTGCACTAAACCACGGAAGTACCAGTGGCAGTGTAAAGTGCAGTCATTTCCTTGGTATTGGTCAACAGGATTGGCCGTATGTGATCAACGAGAATTACAGTAACGGGCAGGAGCTCTCCACTGGCACAGTCTCTGGAAATGGTCTACCCGCAAAGGACTTTACTTTCTCTACCAAAGTTGCCGCTCGAGTAACCATGCAGATTTCGAATCATGGACTCCCCACGATTTGGGAGGCCCAGCAGGCCACTGCAGAGGGCACTACCGTTTACACCGTCGCCTTCCAGGCAGGCACCGACGGCGAACGCGTTTTGAAAGCCTGTGCCACGAATCCGACGAAGGGCTTCTTCGCTATCTCCTCCTCGACGAACATTGAGACCGCGCTGAAGGACGCCTTCACCTCAATTGCGGGCAGCATTTCCATTGCGGCCCGCGCCGGCTCCGTCGCCGACACGATGGGTGACAAAGTTCAGCTTGTCGGTGACGATTTGTTTGTCACCAACACAAAAAGACTTAAAAAGGGCATAGAACTCGGTGCAGGCAACGCGATTTTGATTAAGATAAATCAAATCGGTACACTCACTGAAACTCTTGATGCAATCGACACGGCTCATAAGGCGGGTTATCGCACGATAATCTCGCACAGAAGCGGTTCTGGTGAAACCGAGGACACAACAATCGCCGACATTGCGGTTGCGGTAAATTCGGGACAGATAAAAACAGGTGCTCCGTGCCGAACCGACAGAGTTGCAAAGTACAACAGACTTCTGCGGATTGAAAGTGCAATTGTCAACACTTCAACCTACGGAATATGACTCTATTATCCCCGACTTCGGTCGGGGAATTCTTTTTTTATTAGGACAAAATTTTGCAATCGAACTAAAAAAGATTATGAAATTGTCTTTAACGACAATTTTTTATTTGCTCAATATAAATTAAAAAAATTACATTTGAAAATTCAGCGTATTGCACATATTTACCATAGAAAATTCTACAACAATAAAGTCTTTATCAGTTCATATATTCTAAATCGGAATTAAAACATATTGCCTTATATGATAAAATAAGTTAATGAAATGCTAACATTGGAATTCGTATGGACTATTGTAAAACAGTGCTGATTGTGACCTTTGTTTTGCTCATATCCGAATAAGTCAGGAGGCATTTTTGATTGTTTTTAAAAAAAGTATTGGCAGGAGTAATGGCAGCTATGATGATTACAGGAATGTGTGCGGCTGATGTTTCGGCAGCAGAAAAGAAAACAACAACAGATTATCAGGCATATGCCGCTAATCTGGACAAATACGCATATTCGGGCAATGATCTTGGTGCTAATTACTCAAAAAAATCAACCACATTCAAGGTGTGGTCACCAAATGCGGCATCTGTTCGTGTAAACATTTTTGAACACGGCAGTGATGATGAGGGAGATGCAGGTTCTATAATGTCAAGGGCAATGGTGCTTGACAAAACAACAGGTGTGTGGTCTGTTACAATTAACGGCGACCTGCTTAATAAATATTATACATATTCCGTTACTCACGGAAAAACAACCAAAGAAACAGCTGATGTTTATGCAAAGGCTTGCGGTGTGAACGGTAACCGTTCAATGGTTGTTGACCTTAACTCAACCAATCCTGAGGGTTGGGAAAATGACAAGCATGTGCTTGTTCAAAATCAGACTAATGCGTCTGTATGGGAAATTTCCGTTGCAGACTTCTCTTCATCCGAATCAAGCGGTGTAAGTGAAGCAAACCGAGGAAAATTCCTTGCTTTTACCGAAGAGGGAACAACAGTCAACGGTGTTCAGGGTGCATCTTCAACCTGCGTTGACTATCTCAAAAAACTCGGCGTAAAGTATGTGCAGATTATGCCATTCTACGATTTCGGTTCGGTTGATGAGAGCAAGGACATTATGGATCAGTACAACTGGGGTTACGATCCCGTCAACTACAACTGTCCCGAGGGTTCTTATTCTACAAATCCAAAAAAAGGCGAAGTGAGAATCAAGGAATGTAAGCAGATGATTCAGGCACTTCATAATGCCGGAATCGGTGTAATTATGGATGTTGTTTACAACCACACCTACACACCCGATTCTTGGTTTCAGAGAACAGTTCCAAACTACTACTACAGAATGAACAGTGACGGAACATTCTCAAATGGCTCAGGTTGTTCAAACGATACAGCAAGCGAACATCTTATGTTCAGAAAATATATGATTGATTCCGTTACATATTGGGCAAGCGAATACCACATTGACGGTTTCCGCTTTGACCTTATGGGACTTCACGATGTAACAACTATGAATTCAATCCGGACCGCTCTCGACAATCTGTATGCAGACGGCAGCGGCAGTCAGATTCTTATGTACGGTGAGGCATGGGATATGGCAACCAATTGTGACGAAGGCACATTATTGGCAAGTCAGAAAAATCTCAAGCAGATGAGCGACCGTATCGGTGCATTTGATGATACAATCCGTGACGCAATCAAGGGAAGCACAGGCGGTACAGACGGTGCTTTTATTCAAAACGGTTCTAACAGAGCTAATCTTAAAACAGGTATTGCAGGTCAGAGTGACACTACAACCGGTTGGGCAAATGTTCCGTCACAGTGCGTAACATATGCGTCGTGTCACGATAACCTTTGCCTTTACGATAAGCTTGTCGGTTCGGTTTACGGTGCCGACGGTAAATATCGCAGGAGATATGAAGATCTTGTTGCAATGAACAAGCTTTCTGCGGCAATTGTTATGACTTCTCAGGGCATTCCGTTCTCCCTCGGCGGTGAAGAATTTTGCCGCAGTAAAGACGGTGACGAAAACAGCTATGCATCAAGCAGAAAAGAAAATCAGCTTGACTGGGAGAATATTGAATATTACAGAGGACTTTATAAAATCCGTGACGCTTTTGCGGCATTCTCGGATTCTACTGCTGCGACAGCCAACAGCCTTGCATACCTTTCCGATGTTCCTAAGGGTGTTACAGGTTATACAATCAATAACACAGAGAGCGGAAAATGGAATAAGATGTGCGTAATATTCAACGGTTCGGATTCTGCACAGAATGTAAACGCAAAAGGCGACTGGGTTGTCCTTGCGGATAACAAGACAGCGGGACTTCGCAACATAAAGAATGTTACAAACAGCGTAAAGGTTGAGGCTCATTCAGCCGTTATTATGGTTGACACAAAAAGCTACGATTCTGCCGGAATTATGGATGATGAGGGCGCGGTTGTAATTGATTATTATGACAACAAAACCGAAAAGCTCATAAAGTCGCAGACGCTCACGGGTGAGCTCGGAACAAGCTATGATATAACAAATCTTGCGTCAACTCTCAGCTATGATGTGAAGAAAACCGAGGGCGAAACCAAGGGTGTGTTTACAGACCAGATTGGTCACGCAAAGGTTTATGTTGAAGAATATGACGGCGAGATGTCAACGGTTACGGTAAAGTTTGTTGATGAAACAAATAATACGGAAATTGAAGATTCTTATCTTGTGAGAAACAGAAGGGGAGAGCAGTACTATACTCCCGACCTTCCGTCCATCAAGAATTACAAGCTTGTTCTTGACGACCTTCCGACAAACGGTGCAGGCAAGCTTGATTCCGCAAGCAAGACCGTTACATACAAATATACTCGTGTTACAGATGATGAGGACAAGAAAATTTGCAGAGTCAACGCCATTTATATGGATGATTCGGGCAAGATTCTTGATACAAAGACAATCACGGGTGCTGAAGGACAGGCTTATTCACTCTCTCAAAATACATATGAGGAAAAAGAACTTGTAAGCGTTCCGGAAAAGGCAAACGGAACATTCAAATCGGGTGAAATAAATGTGGTGTTCAGCTATTCATCAACACCGGATCCGCTCAAGCAAATGCTTCCGTTTGTATATGTCGGCACAGGACTTATTATTGCTCTTTGTGCCGCATCGGTAGTTTACTCTTCTGTTAAGCGCAAAAAGCGTCTTATGGCTGATCTTGACATTGAAGAGGACTGATTAGGGTAGTTATTTCCGTCAGAGGCGGAATAGATTATAAAAATAAGGAGGAATATTATCTATGAGAACTACGAAGAAAATTGTTTCTGCAGTTCTTGCAGCGTGCATGCTTGCCTCAACAGCAGTTGTATCAAGCTTTGCCGCAACAGCCGATGACAGTTCGGCAGTTTCAAGCGACTACGCAAGAGACAATTCTTACACAAAGGCTGCTGAAGATATTGACGCTCAGTATGCTTATTCCGGCAATGATCTTGGTGTTACTTACACAAAAGGTGCTACAACATTCAAGGTTTGGTCACCGACAGCAACTGATGTTAAGCTCAATATCTTTACAACAGGTTCGGATGACGAGCGTGGTGCATCTAAAGTTGCCAGCTACACACTTGAAAAAATGCTCGTTGAAGGTGAGTGGAACGGTGTTTGGACTATTACACTTGTCGGCAACTGGAAGGATTATTATTACACATACTCAGTCACAACAACAGACACAACACACATCGGTTCAGATGCAACAAAGACTTATGAAACACAGGATGTATACTCAACGGCAACAGGCGTAAACGGCAAGCGCTCAATGATTGTTGACTTTGACGAGACAGATCCTGAGGGCTGGTCAAACGATAACCATGTTCTTCTTGACAAATCAACAAAGTCATCAGTATGGGAACTCCATATCAAAGACTTTTCTTATGACAAGGCCTCGGGCGTAAGCGACGCTAACAGAGGCAAGTACCTTGCTTTCACGGAATCAGGTACAACTCTTAACGGCGAGGGCAAGGTTTCAACCTGTATTGATTACCTCAAGGAACTCGGTGTAACAACAGTACAGCTTAACCCATTCTATGACTTCCAGTCAGTAAATGAGGCAGGCGCTGATACTCAGTTTAACTGGGGTTATGATCCACAGAATTACAATGTTCCTGAAGGTTCATATTCTTCAAACCCTTATGACGGTAAAGTAAGAATCAAAGAGTGCAAAGAAATGATTAAGGCTCTCCATGACGCCGGCATTTCTGTTGTAATGGATGTTGTTTACAACCATACTTTTTCAACTGATTCATGCTTCCAGCACACAGTTCCTAACTACTACTACAGAATGAAAACATCAGGTGCATTCTCAGACGGTTCGGGTTGCGGCAACGAAGGTGCAACAGAGCGTGCAATGTACAGACAGTATGTTATCGACTCACTCAAATATTGGGTAAATGAATATCATGTTGACGGCTTCCGTTTTGACCTTATGGGTATTATGGATGTTGAAACAATGAATATGGCAAGAGAAGCTCTCGACCAGATTGACCCACGAATCACAATGTGGGGTGAAGGCTGGGCAGGCGGTGACTCCTACCACCCGACTAACACTTGCTCAGGCACAAAATTCTATCCTGCAACACAGGCTAACGCAGCAAGACTCAGCGACAGAATCGCTATCTTCAATGACGGTATCCGTGACGGTGTAAAGGGTAGTGCAATGGGCATCAACAACACAGGTTTCGTACAGGGCTCAAAGACATCTGCAAAGGATGTAAACTACGGTATTCGTGCTAACAGCTCAGGTACAAACAAGTGGAAGGCTCAGGCTCCTTCACAGTGCGTAACATACGATTCATGTCACGATAACGCAACACTTTATGACCAGATTCTTGCATCAACAGGTCTTGCAAGCTTTGGCGAAAGAAATTCTGAGGCTGTAAAGATGAACAAGCTCGCAAGTGCTATCATCTACACATCACAGGGTATTTCATTCACACTTGCCGGTGAAGAAATGGCTCGTTCAAAAGACGGTGACACAAACAGCTACAAGTCAGATCCTGAACTTAATATGATTAAGTGGCAGAATGTTGTTGACTATGCTGATGTAGTTTCTTACTACAAGGGTATGATGCAGATTAAGTCAGCATTCTCGCCTCTCACAGCTATGGATAATTCATATGCTGACAAATTCATCTTCACAAATAAGGTATCTTCACCTACAAACCAGATTTCATACACTCTTGCAAATGATGTTGAGGGTGAGTGGAACAAGATTGCTGTTCTCTACAACAATGCTTCAACAGCTGCAAATGTTACACTTGCAGACACATCTGTAACAGATTGGGTTATTATTGCCAACGGCGAAACAGCAGGCCTTGACTCACTTGGTGAGGTAACAGGCTCAACATTCACAGTTCCTGCTCGTTCAGCTATCGTAGCTGTTGACAAGGCAGGCTATGAGTCAGCTGGCATCCATTCTTCAAACGGTAAGGTAAAAGTAAACTATGTTTATGAGTCAACAGGCGAGAAGCTTGAAGATTCTGTAGTTCTTCAGGGTCCTGTAGGTTCAGGTTATGTAACAGTTCCAAGCGCAGGCGTTCCTGATACATACATCGTAAGCCGTGTTGAGGGTAACACAGAAGGCAAGTACACTGACGGTACTCAGGAAGTTACATATATGTACACAGACTATATTCCTGAGACAATCAAGAATGCAGACTTCAACGGTGACGGTGAAGTTGATGTTATCGACGCTACACTTCTCCAGAAGTACATCCTTAAGCTTGAAACTCCTACAGTTGATCAGTCAGCACTTGACCTTAACTATGATGACAATGTAAGCGTTGAAGATACAACAATGCTTATGAAGTCTATTGTTAACCTCCCTGTTTCTTCAGGTAAGGTAATAGTAAACTACTACTACACAGATGCAAGGGGCAGCAGAAAAAACTTACTGATTCAATCGTATTCTCAGGCAGAGCAGGCAGCACATATGAATCAAAGGCATTCAAGGTTGTTGGCTATGCAGTTGATCCTGACAATATGCCGGCTAAGCCAGCAGGATACATTCCTTACGGCGAGGCAGAAGTAAACTACTACTACATTGCATCAAGCCTTGACATCACACTTCATGTAAAGCACAACGGTTCACTTACATGGACACCATACCTCTGGATATGGGGTTCAAACCTTAAGGGCGCAGACTCAGGCAACTTTATGACAGAGTGGCCGGGTGATCCTATGACTAAAGGTGAAAACGGTTGGTTTGATTACAGTTTCACATACAAGGGAGCAGGTACATACAATGTAATCGTTTCTGATAACGCTACTAATCAGACAATCGACTACAAGGGCTTTGTAGACAACGAAATGTGGATTGTAATTGATGACTCTGCTGTTATGGGCGGTACATACCTTACATTCTACACAGATAACCCTGACACTAACCCGAACGCTCCTATCGCTGAGCAGGTTACACTCGGTTAATCTGAAATCACAAACACAAATTGCAAAAGAGGGCTGACCTTAATTGGTCAGCCCTTTTAATCTGCATAAAATCGGATATTATTCTAAAACAGAAAAATCCCCGACAGTCAATTAAAAACTGTCGGGGATTTAATTGGTTTATCAGTTGTTGTTCATTCTGTAGCAGAGTGTCATAAGACTGTCGCTGAGATGAACATTTTCTACCATAGTATCATTATAACGAGCATTTATATCATAGTGACTGAAATTCCAGTAATTTTTTATTCCGTGTGAATAAAGCTTGTCAAGAACATTTTCAACACAAACTCTGGGAATACACAAAAACGCAGTGTCAATGTGGTTTTTATTGCAAAAATCATCGAGTTCACTTTCGTTCTTAACTGTAAGTCCGTTGAGCTTTGAACCGACTTTCTGTTCGTTGTTATCAAAACAGGCGATGAGCTCAAAACCGAGCTTTTCAAAATTCATATGCATTGCAACGGCTTTACCAAGATTACCCGCACCGATAAGAATTGCCTTGTAATCGTTGTTAAGACCGAGTATGTTCTTGATTTCCTCTTTCAGCTGACTTACGCTGTAACCGTAACCCTGCTGACCGAATCCGCCGAAGCAGTTAAGATCCTGCCTTACCTGTGAGGCGGTCACATTCATAATTTGTGCAAGCTTAGTTGAAGAAATTTTGTCAATGTTCTGGTCGTTCAGTTCTGATAAAAAGCGGTAATATCTTGGCAAACGCCTGATAACCGACATTGAAATACTGTCACTCTTAGACATTACTCACTATGCTCCTTTAACCTTAAAATCAGAGAGATGCTGCAAGACGCTCGTCAATAGCCTTGAGAAATTCTTCTGTGTTTACTTTCTTTTTGTTCTCAAGTGTTGAGATAGCGTAGAGATCGCCTGTCATAACGCCGTCCTCAATAGTCTTGATTGTTGCAGCTTCAAGCTTGTCTGCAAACTTCATAAGGTCATCAAGGCCGTCAAGTTCGCCTCTCTTGCGAAGAGCACCTGTCCATGCAAACAATGTTGCAACAGAGTTTGTAGAGGTTTCTTCGCCCTTGAGATATTTGTAATAGTGGCGCTGAACTGTGCCGTGAGCAGCCTCATATTCATAGATGCCGTCAGGAGAAACAAGCACGCTTGTCATCATTGCAAGCGAACCGAATGCAGTTGCAATCATATCGCTCATAACATCGCCGTCATAGTTCTTGCAAGCCCACATATAACCGCCTTCACTTCTGATACCTCTTGCAACAGCGTCATCAATAAGTGTGTAGAAATATGTAATACCTGCGTTCTCAAATTTCTCTTTGTACTCATTCTCAAAGATTTCGTTGAAGATATCCTTGAATCTGTGGTCATAAATTTTGCTGATTGTATCCTTTGTTGCAAACCAAACATCAAGTTTCTGATCAAGTGCATAGTTAAAGCATGAACGAGCAAATGATGAGATACTCTTGTCAATGTTGTGCATGCCCTGAATAATACCGTCAGTCTTGAAGTCAAAGATTGTGCTTCTCTCCTCAGTGCCGTCAGGCTTTGTAACACAAAGTTCAGCCTTGCTGCCTGCTTCAACTTTCATCTCTGTGTTCTTATAAACATCGCCGTATGCGTGACGGGCAATGCAGATTGGCTTTTTCCATGTAGGAATGTAAGGAACAATACCCTTAACAAGAATCGGACTTCTGAATACTGTACCGTCAAGGATAGCACGAATCGTACCGTTAGGTGACTTCCACATACTCTTGAGGTTGTATTCTGTCATTCTTGCAGCGTTAGGTGTGATTGTTGCACACTTAACTGCAACGCCGTATTTCTTTGTTGCGTTGGCGCTGTCAACTGTAACCTGATCGTCTGTTTCGTTTCTGTGCTCAAGACCGAGGTCATAGTACTCTGTTTTGAGGTCAACATAAGGTGTGATGAGAATGTCTTTAATCTGTTTCCAGATGACTCTTGTCATCTCGTCGCCGTCCATCTCAACGAGAGGAGTGACCATTTTAATTTTTTCCATATCAGCTGTTCTCCTTTGTGTAGTCAAGCAGACCGCCTGCAATGATAATGTTTCTTGTTCTGTCAGAAAGCTCGCAGTCGGCAACGATTGTGTCGCCTGTTGTCTTGTTTACAACAGTAACCTGCTTGCCGTTTGCGATTTCTTCCTTAACATTCGGGAGTTCAAGCATATCACCAAGCTTGATTTTATCATAATCTTCTGCGTTTACGAATGTAAGCGGAAGAATACCTGCATTGATAAGGTTGCTCTTGTGAATTCTTGCAAAGCTCTTTACGAGTACAGCCTTAACACCGAGGAAGAGGGGAGCGAGAGCCGCATGCTCACGAGAAGAACCCTGACCGTAGTTTTCACCGCCGACAATAATGCTCTTGCCGAGTGTCTTTGCACGGGTTGGGAATTCCTTGTCGCATACCGTAAAGCAATGCTCTGAAATTTTCGGAATATTTGAACGGAGCGGAAGAATCTTTGCGCCTGCAGGCATAATATGGTCGGTTGTGATGTTGTCGCCAACCTTGAGTGAACATGACGCCTCGATAGAATCTGTGAGCGGATGAGTTTCGGGATAGCTCTTGATGTTAGGACCACGGAGGATTTCTACGCTGTCCATTTCTTCAACAGGAGCGGGATCAATAACCATATTGTCATTGATGAGGAATTTTTCGGGCATTTCAATCTCAGCAGCCGCACCAAGACATCTTGGGTCTGTGAATACGCCGTTAATTGCAGAAACAGCAGCAGTTTCGGGAGATACAAGATAAATCTGACCGTCTGCCGTTCCGCTTCTTCCTTCAAAGTTACGGTTGAATGTTCTAAGAGAAATACCGCCGCTGTTAGGTGACTGTCCCATACCGATACACGGACCGCAGGCACTTTCGAGGATTCTTGCACCTGCCGCAATCATATCGCCGAGTGCGCCGTTGAGAGCGAGCATATTGAATACCTGCTTTGAACCCGGAGCAATTGCGAGGGACACATTGTCTGCAACCTTTTTGCCCTTGAGAATGTGAGCAACTCTCATAAGGTCAAGGTAGCTTGAGTTTGTACATGAACCGATACAAACCTGATCAATCTTCTTGCCCTCAAGCTCTTTGATTGGCTTAACATTGTCAGGTGAGGGAGGACAAGCAGCAAGAGGCTCAAGCTCTGAAAGGTTAATTTCGATAACCTCATCATAAACTGCATCGTCATCAGCCTTGAGTTCTGTATAATCTTCCTCACGGCCCTGAGCCTTGAGAAACTTTCTTGTTGTTTCATCAGACGGGAATACAGAGGTTGTAGCACCAAGCTCTGCACCCATATTTGTGATTGTTGCTCTTTCGGGAACAGTAAGTGTGGCAACACCTTCGCCGCCGTACTCAACAATCTTGCCGACGCCGCCCTTAACGCTCATAACACGAAGAACTGCGAGGATAATATCTTTTGCAGAAACCCACGGACTGAGTTTGCCTGTAAGATTAACTCTTACCATTTTCGGCATAGTAATATAGTATGCGCCGCCGCCCATGGCAACTGCAACATCAAGACCGCCTGCGCCGATTGCGAGCATACCGATACCGCCGCCTGTCGGAGTGTGGCTGTCAGAACCGATTAAAGTCTTTCCCGGTTTACCGAATCTTTCAAGGTGAACCTGATGACAAATGCCGTTGCCGGGTCTTGAAAAATAGATACCGTGTTTTTTACAAACAGACTGAATGAATCTGTGGTCATCGGCGTTCTCAAAACCTGTCTGAAGTGTGTTGTGGTCAATGTAAGCAACGCTTTTTTCTGTTTTTACTCTCGGAATGCCCATAGCCTCATATTCGATATAAGCCATAGTGCCTGTTGCATCCTGAGTAAGAGTCTGGTCGATTTTAAGACCGATATCACTGCCAACGGTCATTTCTCCGCAGACAAGATGATTCTTGATGATTTTCTGCGCAATCGTGTAGCCCATAATATTACCTCCTAAAAATTAATGCCTATCATAATTCAGTCCTGCAAAAAAATGCAAAACACTATGTTAATTATATAACAATCTTGAGATATTGTAAAGAAAAAATCACACGAAATGAGCAAAAATCGTTATTTTTTCACTAAAAAATATTTTTTGCGGTTTTCTATCGGAAAAATGTTCAAAAAGTGTCGGATATTAGCATAAAAGGTGATGAAAAATATACCGCAGACGGAGATAAGCTGACATGGACTACTGATAGCGAGGATATCTACTATCAGGGAACGACAGATAAGAAACTTCCGGTATCAGTAAAACTGAACTATTATCTGGACGGAAAACAGATGAAGCCGTCTGAGTTAAAGGGTAAGAGCGGACATTTGAAAATTACCGTTGATTATAAGAATAATGAAAAGAAGAATGTATCTGTAGACGGAAAAGATACAGAAGTATATACACCATTCGTCATGATGACAGGTATGATCCTTCCGAATGAGACATTCAGTAATGTAACAATTGATAACGGCAAGATCATTTCTGATGGTAATAAGAATATCGTAGTCGGATTCGGAATGCCGGGATTAAAAGACAGCCTGAACTTAAGCAGTGAAGAAAGTGACAAAGTTACGATTCCGGAAAGCTTAAGTATTGAAGCAGATGTAACAGATTTTACAATGTCTTCTACTTATACTGTTGCATTATCTGATCTGTTAGATGATGTGGATATGGACAGTATCGTAAATGTAGATGATCTTCAGAACGCTCTGGATGATCTGGAGGATGCGGCACTTCAGTTAGTAAGTGGTTCCGATACACTTGCAGATGGAGCAGGAACACTTGCAGATGGTGTGAAC
>OGLM01003304.1_pt1 | contig 13274 bp, 9 predicted proteins | sample 1572531 | NCBI WGS metagenome assembly OGLM01 (sample SAMEA2581909, study PRJEB24529) | metagenome | biome: Human gut stool | place: China | collected 2011 | reverse complement strand
TACAAAATCATGGCGAACTCGGCATCCAGATGATTGAACATATCCAGGCCGTACTTGTAATACAGCGGCAGGATGATCTCGCAGTCGGAGTCGGACTCAAAGGTGTAGCCCTCGGCTTCCAGTTCGGCTTTGACGGGGCGGAAGCCGTACAGCTCGCCGTTGCAGGCCACGCAGTCCGCACCGCGGAAGAAGGGCTGCATGCCCTCGGGCGTCAAGCCCATAATGGCGAGACGGCCAAAGCCCAGCAGGCCGAACTCGGTCTCGGCCACACGCTGGTCGTCCGGGCCGCGGCTGGTGGTACGCAGCAGATATTCGGTGAAAGTTTCCTTGGGCAGATCATGCCCAGCATAACCCATGATGCAGCACATTGTTTGTTTCTCCTTTTCGGTTTACGTCTTACACCCTCCGAATGGTAAACAAAAAAAGACAGCCCATTCGCCCTGCATTAGGACGAATCGCTGTCTTGGATCCGCGGTGCCACCTAAATTACCGCAGCCCGAATAATGGCATACGGTCACTTTTTCCGTACACGTTCACCTTTGAAACGCTGCCGCTGTAACGCACGGCCTGCGGCGCACCCTACTTTTTGCATTTCAGGCTGCAGCTCGGAGGTGTTCTTTCGCGCCCTGTCTCCGTCCCGGCTTACACCAGACGCCAGGCTCTCTGTGCGGATATGGAGCGGTACTTTTCCTCTTCAACGCTTTTGATGGTTAAAGAATAGCACGGTTGAGGGGGGGTGTCAAGATGTTTTTCATGAAAAATTCAATGAATTTTCAGCAATAGCAGATATTGATCTGGGGATTGGATATCTGACAAATGTTCAGGTTACATTGAAAGTTCCGATTTTAGGCTCTCGACAGACAGACGTGAAATGGGATTATTGCTATAGTCAAAAGAAGTATTATGCAGATTTAAAAGATGAGGAAAACACTCAGAAAAATTATACGGAATTTGAGTATAAAGTGGAACCGGAATTTACGGGTAGGGATATAATGAATTTTATTGGCGTCTATGATGCATACAATGTTATGCAAATGGGAGTAACTTCTATCACGAATACATATGACTCGTTTGAATATAGTGTTTTGTGGAAATATCCAAATGATGGACAAATACATCAGAATTGGGTAAGGGCGGAATTCGATTATGCGAATCAACAGTGGGTTTTGAAAGAACCAACAGCAAGAATGGATAATCTTTTATTTTCATTGATTAAAAAGGCAGGTACCTTCGAAATTGATACAGAATACAATCAAAATGATATAGTATATATTGATTTGGGAGGCGCGGGAGGCGCTGAAATAGAGGAATAATTAATATAATAAAAGGGTTCACTGTATATCTTCCGATAAGCAGTGAATCTTTTTTGTATAGAAAAACTATTTTCGAAAAATTATAAAAAACAAGACATTCTAGGAATAGGAGGATGTTTTGAAATCAATACAAAAATATAAAATGAAGCATTCCTTCAAAATGAGAAGAAAGGAGAAAAGCCATATGAGTACGATGGAAATTTTAACACTTCTTTTGGTTATTGTGTTTTTTTGGATTACATAAAAGGCAATAAGTAAGGATTATAAAAAACGTAAAGAGGATACCTCACGAAAGGTATCCTCTTGTATTACGCAAATAATTCTGCTATTATCGTTACGTGGAAAAAGTTACAGAAAAAGGAGTTACCTATGATACGCGAATGTAGTCTGGAAGAGATATCCGATGGACGGACATATAGAGAAAATGATATGGTGAAGGTGGATACCGCTGGGTGCGGTGGCTGCCATAAATGCTGCATGGGAATGGGCACGTCAATCATCTTAGATCCCTATGATATCTGGCTTTTGAGAAATTTCTCAGAAGAAAAGAAGCTTACCTTTGAACAGCTCCTTGCAACCGGAAATGTGGAGCTGAATATCGTGGATGGCTTGATCTTGCCGAATCTCAGCATGAAAGAACAGGAACGATGTGCTTATCTTGATGCAGATGGGCGGTGCCGGATTCATGATGTGCGACCGGGAATCTGTCGGCTGTTCCCGCTTGGAAGAGTCTATGATGACAAGGGAGATTTCTCTTATTTCTTGCAGACAGGCGAATGTGCCAAGAAGAACCTTGCGAAGATCAAGGTGAAAAAGTGGACATGCTTGCGATGCCCGGAGAAGAACCGGGAATTTGTCACGGTGTGGCATGCATTGATCCGCACAGCCGGACAGAAGATGGTGGAACATAAGCAGAGTGGCCGTGGCGAGAAGCTTCAGGAATTGGCGATGTATATTCTGAACGAATTCTATGTTGCGGACCTGCCGGAAGCCGCTTACGACGATACCGGAATCACAACAATCTACGAAAGTTTATGTAATAAGATAGAAAATGCAAGAGAATCTCTCGCGCATTTTTAGTAAGAGGAAGAAAATATATAATTGCAAAACGGGACATGCATATTTCCATATTTATAATTTGAAATTCAAGAATATGCATATGTTTGGAACTTAGAATTACTTAATGTTCTGGAAGATAAGCAGAAATGATTGAACACGATGTTCAATCAAGCCGCCATTGAGCCACGGACGGCGAATTGGCGGCGGTTTCGTGTGACGAGATAATGTGTGCCAGAACATTTAGTAATTCGTAGTTTCAATACATCGCATAGAATTGGATTTCAAATATAAATATGGAAGATAGAAATATCCATTTTGCAATTATATTGGAATTAAGGAGGAACAAAAATGCTCGGAATTATCGGCGCAATGGATGAAGAAGTTGCAAAATTAAAGGAAACTATGCAGGATGTCACAGTCGAGACAAAGGCTTCTATGGAATTCTATAAGGGAACGATGAATGGCAAAGAGGTTGTCGTTGTCCGCTCTGGAATCGGAAAGGTCAATGCGGGAATCTGCACACAGATTCTGTGTGATCTGTATCATGTGGATGCTGTGATCAACACAGGAATTGCAGGAAGCTTAAATGCGAAGATTGATATCGGCGATATTGTGCTTTCGACTGATGCACTGCAGCATGATATGGATGCGACAGGCTTTGGATATGAGCCGGGCGTGATTCCTCGGATGGAGACATCGACATTTATTGCAGATGAGAAGCTGCGAAAGCTGGCGAAGGAGTGCTGCGAGCGCGTGAATCCGGATATTCATGTATTTGAAGGACGCGTGGTCAGTGGCGATCAGTTTATTTCTGATAAGGCGAAGAAAGAATTTATCCTGAATACATTTGCAGGCGATTGTACTGAGATGGAAGGTGCAGCGATCGCACAGGCTGCTTACCTGAATCAGATTCCGTTTCTGATTATCCGAGCGATCTCAGATAAGGCGGATGACAGTGCGACGGAGGATTATCCAACCTTTGAGGCGAAGGCAATCGCGCACAGCGTAAAGCTCGTGCAGGCAATCGTTGCAGGATATGCGAATGCATAGAATAAGAGTTAATCTCATATGTGATTCCATGTATAAATAGAATCACATGTCGAATATAGAATCAATAAGAAAGCAGGTAAAATCATGGAGAAAATAGCAAGCTTTACAGTGAACCATTTGAATTTGTTGCCGGGTGTGTATGTGTCAAGAAAGGATAACGTCGGCGGAAATGTGATTACAACATTTGATCTGCGTATGACCAGACCGAATTATGAGCCGGTGATGAATACAGCAGAGGTGCATACGATTGAGCATCTGGCAGCAACTTTTCTCCGGAATCATAAGGAATACGGAGAGAAGATTATTTATTTTGGACCGATGGGATGCCGGACAGGCTTTTATCTGATCTTGGCAGGCGAGTATGAATCGAAGGATATCGTGCCGTTGCTGAAGGAACTGTATACATTTATGAGCGAGTTCGAGGGCGATGTACCGGGCGCGTGTGCGCGGGATTGCGGAAATTATCTCGATATGAACCTGCCGATGGCGAAATATCTGAGCAAGAAGTATCTGACGGAAGTATTGGAGAATATTTCGGAAGAGAGACTTGTTTATCCGGAATAGTTATCCACAATATCCACAAAATGCGCGTATTTGTTGCATTTTACAAAATGTCTTGAAAATCCCATGCAAACCTCTTATCATCTTAACTATAAGGTAAGGATGGAAGGAGGAGTTGTATGGGAGAAGAACAGGACATTCCAAGAAAACTTGAGTATGAGAGTTTGGCTGAGTATGATGCATTCCGTAACCCTTCGATCGTGGAGGAACAACCTTTTTATTACAAAGGGATGAGCCGAAGCGAATATGAAAAGGAACTCGCATATCTCAATCAGAACCTGTCATCGTTTTATGAAGGTTCATATGTTCCGCTCTGGAAGCAGTCGTGGTATCAGTAGGAGCTTTGGCCAGCACCCGAAGATACAAAATAAGTCATTTTTTCTAAATGAACCCCAATATTTTGTAGGAATTTTATAAAAAGTATTTGATTTTACATATCAGTATGGTACAATGAATTATAATTGCGGACAGGTATAGTTTGACTTGAATTATTATGGAAAATGTATCGAGGATATAGAGAGTTTATAAGGTAGAGAGGTGTAACTATGAACTTTAAAGACAAGCTGGTAAGTAAATTATTGGATATCGGAAAGAAACACCGGATATTAGTCTATCCGATGCTCGCTTTGGTTGCGGTTGTAACTGCAATCTCGCATGCCATCTGCTGGGGACGCGGAAATGGCAAGAAGATGGTCGCATCAATTATGGTTGTGGCACTTCTGATCACGCAGTCGCTGTTCCTGACGTCATCCGCTGTAAATAATGGTGATGATGCAAATGCAGCACTCACGAACACTGCTACGGATGCAACCAGTGTGATGAACAGCGGGGATGGAGCGGATGATCCGATCCAGTTGCTTGATGCAGACGGAAATGCCGATGCCGCAGATGACGGAACGGCGGATGCAGAAACAGCAAATGTTACATACTATGCATATACAACCTCATCTCAGACAATTGCCGGTTTTTCAAAGGCTTGTGCAGTTGCAGACTCTACCATTACTTTGATGAGCGATAATGCAGAAATTCTGCAGGGATTTGGTCTGGATGCAAAATATTTTACGACAGACAGAAATCTGTACAGCGATGCACAGTGTACAACGCCGATCGCAGGCAACCAGATGACCACGACAGAAAATGGAACATATCAGGTATTTGTAAAGATTACAAGAACCGCATATACGCTTGCATTTTCTGACTGTGGTGATCAGGGAGACGTCGCAAGTGTTACAATACCGACAAATGAGACAAATACCGGTAATGTCGAACAGGTGATGACATTTGCCGTACCGGGATCAGACGATACCTATCATTTCTATAAGAGAGGATATAAGTATATCAGCCTTGGAGACAAGATGATCGGTCAGAGTATCGAGGTGAAATCTTCTGATGTCCGTACGAACACGATTACGGTAAAGGCAGGCTGGGAGCCAATCAAGGACATGAAGCTGACATACCAGTTGTATGATCCATCGGTTGTAGGTGTGCTTGATCCGGTAGAGTCAGCCGATGCAGTTGTTGAGAGTGCAGCTTTTGCATATGGCGATACAGTCTCTATCATGACTTTGGATGAGAGTGCTTATATTCAGAATAAAGGATATTATTTCGCAGGCTGGAAGATCGAGGGCACGGATACGATTATTGATCCATCCCAGACAGCAACGATGGCTGCGACGATTGACAGTGGACTTGTAAAAGAAAATGGTGCACTGACAGATGCAACGAATGTTGCACCGGTTAAGCTGATCGGTCAGTGGAAATATAAGGAAATTGAGCTGTATGTCGACGGCAATAAGGTCGATGGCAGTGATGCGGCTGTGACAGGCATGTACGGTACAGCTATGAACCATGTCATTACAGCAAAGTACAAGAAAGATGGCGCAGAGAGTGAGTCCATCCAGTTTACAAATGGTATGCAGGCGGTTACAACCGGACTTGGTACTTATGGACTTTCTGTAAACGAATCGGCAAATTCTTATACGATAACAGGTACACCGAACAATGTGACAACGGATGCACAGAGCTATACATTTACGGTGACAGATACGAATGACACAAGTAAGACAGCAACCTTTAATCTTGTGTTTGCTGTTGAAAAGCTTCCGGTTATCATTGGAGAAGTCAAGGATGCTTCCACAGGAGGAACTTTGACGAAGGTGTATGATAATTCGGATACTATCCAGGTGCAGACGACAGCGTCTGTCACAGCACAGGACGGCAGTGTACCGGATTGTATAACAAACGATGCGATTCAGGTAACGTTCGATGTAACCGCAAAGATGCTTGATACAGGAAGTGTGAAGGGCAAGGATGTCGGAACTGGAAAGACGATCCGTCTGACATCACCAAGATTATCTGGAAATAATGCAAACTGCTATGAATTGCTGAATGTAGAAGAGGGACACCTCGATGTGGCAAACGCAGCTACTGTAACGAAGCGTACCTTGAACGTGGAGGTTGCATATGATGTGGATTCTGTATTGTTTGGACAGGATAGTCCGGAATGTACACTGACGATTACGAATCCAGATAATATTGCACAGGGAAATAACAATGAAGAGCAGAATGCATATGCGGCAGATCCGAATACATTTATGACAAGATATCTTGGACTGAATAACAAGGATGCATGGGAGACAAACCGCAAGATTTATAGCAGCCCGGCAAATGCGTATTACTATATCCGTCCAACCTTTGCAAGCAACGGAAACTATGAAGTAGTTGTTGCAAATCCACCGAAATTCTCGGTGACAAGAGAAAGCTCCGATGGATATTTCTCCATCAAGGAGACTGCGGTTGGTGGATATTATCCAAGTTATACGATCGTGGCAACGAACGGATATGATATGGTTCGAATCCTGAGTGATGGCGAGGTTGATATTTCCGACACGATGACACGTGCACAGGCAAAAGCGTTGTTCAAGAACCAGTCCGCAGGTATTACGGCAGATGGTACTTACACGAACATCCGGTTCCAGTTGTACAATTCGACAACCAATGCAATCTCTACAATCTACACAGTGAAGGAGACGATCATTGTAGATACAAAGATTCCGGTTTATGTAAGCCATACAGTGGAACCGACCGGCTTTGTAAATCAGCTTGGGTTTGGTACATATTATCATTCGCAGAACAATGTCACAGGTATGACACTGACAGTTACATACCGTTCAGACGAAAGCCCTTGTGATTACCTGCATTATTATTTCGCAGGTGAGGACGCAAGTACCGTTCCGACCACGACGATGCAGACAAAGATGGTATCGAAGGGAAATGGTCTGTATGAGGCAACACTTCTGGTAGGAAGCGGCTATGCCGGACAGCTGGTTGTATGGGCAACCGATACAAAGCAGAAGGAGTCTGCACATACAAAGCTGGTATGTTATACAACGAACACTGATGCAAGTCTGACAGATAAATATTATGAGTGGATGGTTGAAGGAACCCCTCCAACTGCTGCGCTGAGCGTACAGGGAAATGGAGAGGCTGCGCTGACAGATAAGTGGTACAATACATTGGATGCAGCAATCGCAGCAACGGATATCGACAGTGGACTGGATGAAGTGACATGGAGTGTTGAGACACCAAGTACAACTGTGACAGCTACGACATCTGCGTATGGTGCCAATGCGACAAAGAATGCAAAGATTACAGATTATACCTTCCACCAGATCATTACAGGTGGTGCATCAAATAATTACACACCGGGTGAGTATTATATCTCGGCAGTGGTAAAGGATAATGCAGGCAATACGGTAGATGTAGAGAAGCAGGGTCCATTCCTCTTCGATGGCATCAAACCGGCAGTGACATTGTCTGATGATGGAGAAAGCCAGACGCAGTTCCAGTCCGATGTCACGATTACGATGGATGCGACAGAGGGTGAGCTGGAAAGTGGTATTGACAGCATCGCACTGTACAAGGACAGCACAGGCAGTGAGCCGATCCAGACATGGTCTGCCGCTGGCGCGAAGAGCTGGACAGAAAGCTATGATGTAACAGAGAGTGGAACCTATATCTTAGTTGTAACGGATATTGCAGGTAATCAGTCTACTGAGCAGGTAACCTACAGTCATATTTCTTCGGAGAGACCAGACAAGCCAAGCGTATCAATCGCGAAGGGCGATAATGGTGCGATTGGAAATGCAGGCTGGTTGATCGAGGATAAGCCGAAGGTAACAATCAAGTCAACAACGGAAACAAGTGATAAGGTTCCGGTCAAGACATATTACAAAGTGATTTATACAGACGCAAGTGGAAAGCATGAATCACAGGATAGTTTTACCGGAGAGAGTTATACATTTGCGCTGGACGGACAGGGTGATGTGACAGTGGAAGCGTGGGCAGTCAGCGAGGCGGGCTGTCAGAGTGATACTGCTTCTGAGGATGCAAAGGTTGATATTGATGGACCGGCTGTGACGATCACAGATTCTGTGGTTGATGCAAATGGAGATGTAACAATCAACTTCCAGGCAATTGATTTGATCAGTGGTGTAGATACTGACCGGGTACTCGTAAATGGCAACGCTGTATCGGTAACAGATACAGATGGCGTGGCAAAGGGAAGCTTCAAGGCAGATGGCAGTGCAACTTACACGATTGTTGCTTATGATAATGCAGGCAACAAGTCCGCAGAGGTAAGCTTTGAGCCGCTTGGACTGGAAGTAACACCGGTAACAGCAATCACAAATACAACAGCACATATCGAGGCGCAGGTAATTCAGGGAACAAACCCATTGTCAAAGAGCCTGTGCTATATCGAGTATAAGAAAGCGACTGAGACAAGCTACGATACCGTACTTGTCAATAAGACAGATACTGCAAGCGGAATTGAGATGATCTACAATTTCAGCAAGCTGACACCAGATACGGTATATAATTACCGTGTACATGCAGCGACACTGAATTCTTCTGAGGAGCGTGTGATCGAAGGAAGCTTTAAGACGCTGTCTGGCAATTCGACGACTACGATCTACGGTACGGCAGCTTATAACGATTCACTGCCAGATGATGTGAAGGATAAGCCAATCTACATTAACCTGTACCGTGGCAATACGATTGTCGGCGGTGAGGTTGTAACAAGCGCAGACAATACACGGTATATGTTCACCGGTGTATCCGATGGAACGTATCGTATCGTTGCAACAAACGGTACTCTGACGAAAGAGGCATCCGTGACAGTTGCCGATGGCATGATCACCTATCCAGAGACCTATTCGACAACCGGAGGAATCAACTTTGTACTTTCCGGTCTGTCTACGGATGTGATTTTGGATGATGGCGATGTAGAGATTGCTGTGGATGGTCTGGATAAGATCTACAACAACAGCTACTACAAGGGAAATGTAACGGATGATGATCTTCGAATCGTTCAAAATGGTGGCCGGATCGATATTGCTTTGCATGCAAGCTACATCAAGGTAAGCGATGTGACATCCGAAGAGCAGGGAATCTTCGCAGATAAGCTTGGCAGCCGGACAGAAATTGTTCGTTATATAAGATTATACATCGTGAAAAATGTATATAATGAGTTTGGAAATTTAGAGTATTCACAGAATCTGACAAGACTGTATGAGCCCGTGACGATCTCCTTCCCATTGGAGGATCTGGCAGGTGAGAACATCAAGGTAGCATCGCTGCATGCAGAGGGAACGGATTATTTGTTCAAGAGCTGGACAGATGCAAGTGAGGTTACACTGACGCATGATTATGTGATCATCAACACAGACCGTTTCTCGACCTACGCACTGTATCGTGTGACACAGCCGAAGACTTACACGGTTGTATGGAAGGACGGCGATGGAAATATCCTGAAGACAGAGACTGTAGAAGAGGGTGCTTCTGCAACACCACCAGAGGGAACACCGACGAAGACACCAACCAAGGATTACACATACACCTTTGAAGGCTGGGATCAGGATTATACAAATGTCACAAAGGATATGGTCATTCTCGCATGGTTCTATTCGACAAAGCGTGATGATACAACGGAAGATCCTGGCACAACGGAAAATCCAGGTACGACAGAGCAACCGGGTACAACGGAGGGACCAAAGGCACCGAATGCAAATGTGACACCGGGTGGTAACGGAGCAAACGGTGGACAGAACACGTCAAAGAACCCAGTGAAGTATACATATATGGGAGCGACTGGTTCTCCGCAGACGGGTGATGCAACACCAATTGTATTGCTTGTATGTGCAATCGTATTTGCAGGTGCAGGAATCGTAGTTACGATCAAAAAGAGAAAAAGTTTCTAAAAATTAACAGTTATAGTTCTTCGCATACCGAACATAATAAGAGTAAGACAAACATGTCTTAATTTAAAAGTATGGAGGTAGATAATTATGAAGAACTCAAACAACACAACAAGCGTACCAGAGGCTAAGGAAGCTATGAACAAGTTCAAGATGGAAGTAGCAAACGAGCTCGGTGTAAACCTGAAGCAGGGTTACAACGGAGATCTTACTTCCCGTGAGAGCGGTTCAATCGGTGGCGAGATGGTCAGACAGATGATCAAGAAGCAGGAGCAGCAGATGTCTGGTAAGTAATCAATCTGACCAGATGGATATGCGCTAAGTAAGACCATGTAAGGGAGTTTGTTTCTATATCGGTGATAATGGGAAACATTATTGCATAAGATATAGAAACAAGCTCTTTTTTTGAGCAAATATATAGACTTGCGAAAAATCTTATGATATAATGCAGAGAATAGTGCTTACAATGGATAGTAGGCGTTGCAAGTTAAGGAGGAAAAAAACAAATGAGTTTAGCAGTAGAAAAATTAGACGGAAGCATGGCAAAATTAACAATTACAGTACCAGCTGAGGAGTTTACAAAGGCAATCACTTCTGCATACAACAAGCAGAAGAGTAAATTCTCTGTACCTGGATTCCGTAAGGGAAAAGTACCACAGGCATTCATCGAGAAAATGTACGGTGCTGCTATCTTTTATGAAGATGCTGCAAATCAGCTTATAAATGAGTATTATCCAAAGGAACTCGAGAACTGTGAGGAAGAGATCACTTCAAACCCAGAGATCGATGTAACACAGATCGAGAAGGGTAAGGATTTCATCTTTACAGCAACTGTAGCTGTAAAGCCAGAAATCAAGATTGGTGATTACAAGGGTGTTGAGATCGAGAAGATCGATACAACAGTAACAGACGAAGACGTTATGGCAGAGATCCTGAAGGATCAGAAGGAAAACGGAAGAAAGATCGATGTAACAGACAGAGCTGCACAGATGGATGATGAAGTTACAATCAATTTCGAAGGCTTTGTAGATGATGTTGCATTCGAAGGTGGAAAGGGCGAGAACTACAAGCTTACACTTGGTTCACACTCCTTCATTGATACATTTGAGGATCAGATCGTTGGCAAGAATATTGGCGATAAGTTCGATGTAAACGTAACATTCCCAGAAGAGTATCATGTAGAAGATCTGAAGGGTAAGCCAGCTGTATTTAAGGTAGAGCTTCTTGCAATTTCTACTCTGGAGCTTCCAGAGCTTGATGACGAGTTCGCAAGTGATGTTTCTTCTTTTGAGACATTTGCTGAGTACAAGGAAGACAAGAAGAAGACATTGGAAGTAAAGAAGGAAGAGCAGGCAAAGCGCGAGAAGCAGTCTAAGGTAGTTGAGAAGATCGCTGAGGCAGCTGAGGTTGAGATTCCAGAGGCAATGATTAAGTACAACCAGGAAAGAATCATGAATGAGATGTCTCAGAGAATGATGTATCAGGGACTTCAGATGGAGCAGTATCTCCAGCTCATGGGAACAACAAAGGAAGAGTTCTTAGAGCGTGTAAAGCCAGATGCAATCGCAAGAATCAAGACAAGCCTTGTTCTTGAAGCAGTTGCAGCTGCTGAGAATATCGTTGCAAGTGATGACGATGTAGATGCTGAGATCCAGGATATGGCTACACAGTACCAGATGAAGCCAGAGGAACTGAAAGATATGATCGGTGCACCAGAGCTGGAGAATATCAAGAAGGATATCGCTTCCAGAAAGGCACTCGAATTCCTTGGCGAGAATTGTAAGGAAGTTTAATCAAAAAGCTTCACATGAGTTAGGAGATAATTAGAATGGCAAATCGTTCAGACGATAAGAAAAAAGTGAGATGTTCGTTCTGTAACAAATCACAGGAACAGGTGCGCAAGCTGATTGCAGGACCGAATGTATATATCTGTGATGAGTGTATTGAGATTTGTTCTGAGATTATACAGGATGAATTTGATAATGAGCCTTCCGATTCAGAAATCAATCTCTTGAAACCGAAGGAAATCAAAGAATTTCTGGATGATTACGTGATTGGACAGGAGCAGGCAAAGAAGGTGCTTTCGGTTGCCGTATACAACCATTATAAGCGTATTTTGGCAGAGAAGGATTTTGATGTCGAGCTTCAGAAGAGTAATATCATCATGATCGGACCTACGGGCTCCGGTAAGACATATCTGGCACAGACACTGGCAAAGCTTTTAAATGTTCCGTTTGCAATCGCAGATGCAACTGCTTTGACTGAGGCTGGTTATGTCGGAGAAGATGTAGAGAATATCTTATTGAAGCTGATTCAGGCAGCCGATTATGATATCGAGCGTGCACAGCATGGTATTATCTATATTGATGAGATCGATAAGATTACAAAGAAGTCTGAGAATGTATCTATCACACGAGACGTATCGGGTGAAGGTGTACAGCAGGCACTTTTGAAGATCATCGAGGGCACGGTTGCTTCCGTTCCACCACAGGGTGGAAGAAAGCATCCACAGCAGGAGTTTATTCAGATTGATACGACGAATATTCTCTTTATCTGTGGTGGTGCATTCGAAGGTATGGAGAAGATTATTGACAACCGTATCGGTAAGAAATCCATCGGTTTCAATGCAGAGATCGCAGACCGTTCTTCCGACAAGAAGGTTGGCGAGATTTTAAAGCAGGTATTGCCAGAGGATTTTGTAAAGTATGGTCTGATTCCAGAGTTTATCGGACGTGTGCCAGTCAGTGTTACGTTGGATCTTCTGGATGAGGATGATGACGTACAGGCTACTTACCATAACTGGGATGAGTAATTGATATCATATTTGATATAGATTTAAAAAAATAAAGATACGATTCATATAAAAACTGTCGCTGAAATACAATGGCGGGCTGGACTTTTCAAAGAAGAGGGCTGGCAGCCGGATGTATTTGGCGGCAGTTTTTGTGTAATAGGAATTTCCTTGGAGACACATTCGTTTTTATTTTGCAAATTTTATGGAAGCGTTAAAGAAAAAAATACCATGTCCGGCAGC
>OGLM01003302.1_pt1 | contig 13290 bp, 10 predicted proteins | sample 1572531 | NCBI WGS metagenome assembly OGLM01 (sample SAMEA2581909, study PRJEB24529) | metagenome | biome: Human gut stool | place: China | collected 2011 | reverse complement strand
CTGCCCGGCTCAATGCATCTGAATTGATTGGAGGAGTTCAATGATGGAAATTGATAAGAAGGAAAATGAATTAGATAAGTTAAATAAGAAAATATTTGGTGGAAGACCTGGTTTATTTGAATTTAAGAATGATAATGATTTGAAAAAACTAAAAGCAGAATCTGTTATAAAGGCAAAGGAATTATATGATTTATATAGGAAGTATGATGAGGAATATTTTAAGGATAAAGTTATGAGTATATTAAGTAATACTTTGACTGTATCTGATTTGTTGAATTTATATTATAGTTTTGATTATCTTAAGAAATTAGTTATTCAAAAAGTGTTTAAATTAACAGATTATGATAGTATAGTTAGACATAGTAAGGAATTTGATGAGTTTGCTATGAATCCAACTAATGTGATAGTTGCTGGTATACCTGTGTTTGAGAGTGTAAATATACCTAGAATTATTGCTAATAAATATAGATTAAATAATATTAAAATGACTGAGGAAGATCTTAGTCCAGAGAATTTAAAAATTCTTGAAAATAAGTTATTACTGATATTAAGAGTTGATAAGATAAATAGTAGTAATATTACTATTGATGATGTTTGGTTTATTTCGCAAGTTGATAAAATTATTGAAAAAGAAAATAAAAATGCAAATGTTTAATCGTTTGTGTTTTTTTGTTTAAAATTATACAAAAAAATGTCGTATTATGTTATAATGTATTTGTATTATAGGAAGGTGTAAGTTATGGATAGATTGAAGAAAATACCTAAGATATATTATTTTGGTTTATTATTATTGTTAGTAGTATTAGCGATAGTAGCAATTCCTACATTGGCCAGATATAAGAATAGGTTGCCAATAGATGTAAGTACTGTGTGGGATGGTAGTATAGCAAAATCATATAGAAAAGGTACTGGTACTAAGGATGATCCATATATAATATCTAATGGTAGTGAACTTGCATATTTTGCTAGTATGCTTAAAACTAATAGTTATGCTAATACATATTTTAAACTTAATAATAATATTGTGTTGAATGATGGAGTATTTAGTTATGATGATACATCGAAGATAATGTATACACTAAATGACAGTACATTTTATGTTAAGAATTTTACTAATTATTTTTATGATAATGTTAATTATAGGGGTACTAGGATAGGAACTTTAAATTCATTTTCATCTTTAGATAAATTTAAAGGAGATTTTGATGGGAATTCTTATACAATATATGGACTTTATATGACTAATAAAACAGCAAGTGATATAGCTCTTTTTACAAATTTAGAGGGTAATGTTCATGATTTGTATTTAAAGAATACTATGTTATATGGTGGTTCTACTACTACTATAATTTCTTCTTCAAATAATTCGAATATAGAAAATATTATGAGTGAAGGATATATAATAGGAAATGATACTAAGTATTCAAATTTATCCGTTAGTATTGATAATTTGGTTTCAAATGAAGGAACTAAGAAAATAAATATTAATTATGATGCACCAAAAAATGTTATAACAACTAAAGTTAGTGGTACATGCAGTAGTTCGTGTGAATTTACTATAAATGGTAATAGTGTGAGTGCAATAAATGGATTTTCATTAGATTTGGGTTCTACTTTAGTAACAGAGCTTACTTTTGATTTTGTGACGACTACTTATAATATTTCTAATTTAAAATATGAAATAAGTTATAATAATCAAATGTCTTCTGGAATAGTTGGTAAGGCAGTTAATACAAATATAAAAAATGTAATTAATAAATCTTATGTATATAGTGGTTTAAATTCTTCTGGAATAGTTGGAAGTATGGACTTTTCATCATCTTTAATTAATAGTTATAATGTTGGAACTATTAATGGTATAAATTCATCTGGTTTAGTAAGTAGTATATCTGATAATACTTCTAATGTAATTGTTTCAAATAGTTATAATATAGGAACTTTAACAGGAACTAAAGTAAATGGTTTAATATATGAAGTATATAATTCAAATGGTATTATAAAGAATTCTTTTAATGCTTCTAATAGTAGTTATTTGATAAATACTATATCAAATTCAACTATAACTGCAGATGGGGTATATTATACAAGTGGTAGTGTTATTAGTAGTGGAACTATATCTGGAAATGTAACTAATATAGCACTTTCTAGTTTAAAGAATAAAACGTTTTTAACTGATAATCTTTTGTTTAAAGAGTTTGTTGATAGCAATGATATGGTTTCAAATCCATCAAATATATGGATTTATGAAGAAGATAATTTCCCAGTATTGTTTATAGATGACATTGTTAATCCGATTGCAACTTTACACGTTGGAACTTATTCATGGAATAATGTTGGTTATGTTCCTGATAAAATAAATTTTTCTTCTGCTATAACATTTAGTATAGAAAGTGAAGATAATTTGAGACCTATAAAAGAGTATTATTATTATATAGGAAGTGATACTCCTCTTAGAAAAGGTGAAATAGAGACGATTAGTGATTGGAAACAATATGATTCGGTTTTAAAGATAACAGAAGAGGGTAAATATATAATATATGCTAAGGTTGTTGATTATAATGACAATGTTACTTATTTAAATTCAGAGATACTTATACTTGATATGTCTGATCCAACTGTTTCTATATCTTATAATAAAAATAAATGGACAAATTTGAATGAGGTACCTGGTTATGTATATATAAATAAAGAAAGTGTATTTAAGATAGATGGTGTTGATGATTTGTCAGGTATAAGTGGAGTAAAATATTATATATCTGATGTAATACTTACTAGTGATGAGGTTAAAAATTTGGATGATTCGTCTTGGATAAATTATGATAATGGTGTTTCTGTAGATGGAAAAGGAAATTATATAATATATGCACGAGTAGTTGATAATACTAATCATATTAGTTATGCAAACTCAGATATAATATCTTATGGTGGATATGAAATAAAGAATGTGTATGTTGGAAAAAATTTATCTGATTTAGTTAATATAAATATTACTGATAAATCTAGTATTTCATTAAATTTTGTATATGTAGATACTAATGGATACAAACCTGGTTATACTCATAATATTGTATCTAATTATGTTTTGCCTAAAGGTAGTAGATTAACTATATTAGATAATAAAAATAATAAGAGATATGTGTATGAAATTACTACGGATGATGATTTTGGCTATAGTAGTAAGGGAAAAGCGATATATCCGTTTACGTTATTTAAAGAGGTTGGTAAATCTACAAATAATAATTTCTTTAAGGAATTAGAAAATGGGGATATCGATGAGAACTTTACTGTAACTCTTGATTTATTAAAAACAAATATAACTCTTGAGTATACAAACTTAAATTTGTTTTTGGAGTTAATTGATTCTAATGAAGAAACTTCAAGGCCTACAATTGATAGTACATTAAAGAATATAAATATTTATGTTAATAAGGATGCGACTGCTAGTATTTCTTCAAATATTCCTTTAACTGTAAAATTAAATTATGGGTATGTTAATAATGTGTTAGTAAATGATACAGTTCTAGAAGATAAGAAACCACGAATATCTATTAAGGTAGTAGATAAAGATAATGGTATTATTGAGCAAAAGTACTTAAAAAATATTAAGTATAAAATAGGTGATACTCTATACTCTATTGAGAATGATGGAATAGCAAGAATTAATTTGAATAATTTAGATACGTTTACTGGTAATTTAGTGATAAGTACTGTATTAGATAATAGTGAGTTATTAAATGGAGAATATTATTTTAAGATCAATAGTTATGTTTCTTATGATGGATTGTATGATACAAATGTAAGTAGTGAAACAATAACTATTCCAATGACTAATAATAGTACTAGATATTCTTATAGTTTTGATATACTTAGTGATGATACTTATAAAACTATATTAAAGAAAGATTCTAATACAACTGTAAAATTTAATATTTTACAAAACGGTGGTTTTATAAATCCAAATATAAGGGTATCTCTTTATAAGAAAAATAAATTAACTGCATTTGATCAAACTTATACAATAGTAGATTTAAAAGATTATGTTACTAATTCATTAGAGAAAGTATCTGATAATATCTATTATGCAATAAAAAGTCCACTTTTCTATAATGGACAAGCTAGTACTTATAATGCATTTAATTTGAATTTTATAAATACTAATTTTGAAAATAATGGTTATAAATTAGTATTTGAGTTATATAGTGGAAGTGTAAAAATAGCTACTATAGAAAAGAAGTTTATTGTAAAGTAGGTGTGGTATGAAAAGAAAGGTAATTATTGTGTTTGTACTTATAATTGCAATATTGTTTGGGTCTGGAATAACTTATTCAATATTTAGATCAAATACAAGTGGAAGCGTTAATCAAAAAATTGCAAAATTTGTATTTGAGGCAAAAGAGGTGGATGAATTAAATATACCACTTGCTGATATGTATCCGGGAGTTACAAAAGATTATAGTTTTTCTGTTACAAATAAACAGGATAGTAAAATTAGTAATGTAACTCTCAACTATCAGATAATTATTAAAACATATCATTTTATGCCTACTGTGATAGAACTAAAAAAGGTAGATGGTGGAGAGGAAACTTTGGTTTTAACGTGTGATGAGAGTTTTACTAGAAACTCGAATAATGAACTTGTGTGTAATTCTCAAGTTTTAGAAATGTCACATAATATAGAATCTCTTGATAATTATAAACTTGTTGTAAAATTTCCTGAGAGTTATAATGATGAAATGTATAAAGATGTTGTTGATTATATAGATATAGCAATAAAAAGTTGGCAAAAGATATAATTAGAGGTGTAAGATGAAGAAGAAAACTAAAATAATAATTATTACTGGTATTATGCTTTGCTTTTTGATATTAGTTACAAATGGATTTTCATATGCAATATATGCGTCTAAATCTGTGTGGAATCATTATTTGGAATCAAAGGAGTTTTACTTTAGTAGTGATTATTTAAAAGATGAATCGTTAAAGAACGTTAATAATTATTGGAATGGTGAGAATATAAGTTTTAATATTAAAAATAGCTCTAATAATGAACTTATTACTGCTTATGATATTAAATATAAAGTAGAATGTAGTACTAATAATCCTAAAATAACATGTAGTATAAATGATATTGGAAGTAATTATTCTGGTACGTTATCAAGTGAAAAGGCATGTGTAAATAATATAGACGATGTTGATGTGAGTACTTATGATAAATCTACTTGTGAAATAAACGGATATACGTGGAGTGATGTAGTTGCTGTTAAAGATTTGTATTTTAATTTATCTAGTGATGAAGAAATAGGTAGTGTTATAGTAACTATAAAAGTAACTAGTACTGAACCATATAAGAAGGTATTAACTGGTACTTTTGAACTTAGGAAAGATAAGAGTTTAAATGGTTCGGTAGGTATGAATTATGTTGAGTATGATGGCTATAGTAGGTTAGTTGTTTCAAATAGTTATAATAAGAAAAAATGTGCTAAGATAACATGGAATTCTAGTAATTTGTTGATTGATGTTTCTTTTGATGAGTTAAAGAGTTCAGCTACTGATGTTGATGGTTATGTAAATGAAATAATAGTGTCTTTGGATTCAAAGAGTAATAGAAATTTTAAATTTTATAGAAGAGGAACAGATAGTTATACAGTAAATGATTTTTCTTTAATAGAATCAGATTGTTAATTAATTGACAATTCTATATATTTGTGTTATTTTGTAGTTATAGTAGGAGGAATTATGAAAGTAGTAAAAAAAGTATTATTAACAATTGTAGGAGTTTTATATTTTGCATTTGCATTATGTATGACTATATTATTGTTGAATTATAATAAGTATGGTATTACTCAATTTGGAGAAACGTCACTTATTATAATAAAGGAAGATGTATCATTTGATGGATACAAAAAAGGTGATCTGGTATTGGTTAAAGATACTAAGATAAAAGATTTGAAGGAAAATGATGTAGTATTTGCTTATAAATTGGATGAGAATAGAGCAGTACATGTTCAAGTTGGTAATGTTGGAAAAATTTATGAAGAAGAGCAAGCAATCACTTTTAAAAATGGAAATACTTATTCTAAAGAGTTTCTTGCTGGTAAACCATATGAAGTACATAATAATATAGGTACAGTTTTATCGGTAATTGAGTCACAATGGGGATTTTTGTTTATAGTACTTGTACCTATATTCTTGATATTTATATATCAAGTATATGCTTTAATTGTTGAAATTAAATATGGTGCTGATAAAGATTAGGATATAAGTTATTTAAAAATGACTATGCAAATATTGCATAGTTTTTTTTGTTAATAAAACAGATAAATATGGTAGCAAATATATTGTTAAAAATTGTCGAATATGATATACTATTTTATAGTAGAGGGTAGTATGTAGGAGTGGTACAAATGAATAAAAAAAGAATAAAAATAGTAGATAAGTTAATAAATGTAGTGTTAGATATAGCCATATTTATATTTGGAGTTATATTACTTATTACGTTATATAACAATATTCAGGTAAAGATATTAAAAAATACATATTCTAGTTTTTTTGGATATTCTATTTTTGGGGTGCAAACTGGAAGTATGGCAGATGCGATAAATGCTGGAGATTGGATAATAGTTAGAAATTCTAATGAAATAAAAGTAAATGATGTCGTAACTTATTATCGTGATGGAGATTTTATTACTCATAGAGTGGTTGAAGCATATAATGGAACTTATATAACTAAGGGAGATGCTAATAACGCAAAAGATGAACCAATTAGTAGGGATCAGATAGTAGGAAAAGTTGTTAAAATATTACCTAATTTTACTGTTATACAGAAAGTATTATTTAATCCAATAGTTTTAATTGCATTAATAATAACATTGTATTTGATAGGTTTCTTGTTTAAGAAAAAGAATAATATAAGTGATGAGAAAACTGAAAATAATGTATCTAAAAAAATATTAGAGTTTATGGATGCTATACTAGAAAAAGTAAAAAATAGTGCAAAGTTAAAAAAAGAAAAATTATTGGAAATTAAAAAAGAAAATAAGATTAAAGAAGATAAAGTGTTTGTCGAAGAAAAAAAAGAGGAAATAAAACCAGAAATTATAAAAGAGGAAGAAGTAACTCAAGTTATAAATGAAGAGAATGTTGTAGAACAGGATGAAGAAGCTTTGGATAAAACTATGTGTTTTAGAATGATATCAGTAGATGAAGATGATATAGATGATGCATATGTTGATAAGAGTAAGGTTGAAAGCTTTGAGGTAGATGAAAAATCAATAAAAAAGGAAATTGAAGAAGTTGAGAAAGAAGAAGTAATAAAGAAAAACTTGGAAATATTACAAAAGAAAAAGAAGAAATGTAAAAATGTTATTGATAGAATAATGTTTATAAAAGAGGAACAAATTAAAAAAATAGTAGATGATTTATTAGTTGGAGAAAAATTAAAGAGTAATGAATTAACGATTAAAGATAAATTTGTTAAGGGTTATATAGATGGCAAATATTATAATTATTGCGGTGAGGTTAATGTAGAGTATAATTCAAGAAATATGATAGGTAAACTTGAAAAAGCAATGGAAGATTTAGCCAATAGTTTGGTAAAATCATATAAAGGAACTGATAAACAATTTAAGGAAAAAGTTCTTAAATATGAAATGATATTTAAGTTGATGATTAGGTTAGAGCATGATAATGAGATGCTAGATAGTATTAAATCAAAAAGAGAAACTTATGCGAATAATATAAGTAAATTTATAAAATTTAAAGAATATGAAGTTAAGGAACTTAAGTTAGTTATAAATAATATAATAAAAGATCAAAAATTATATGATGGAATGATAAAGTATACTTTAAATAAATTGGAAACTAATATGTTTACACTTGAAATGAATGAAGTTTCTAAGAATGTTTATGCAATTAGTTTAGAACATAATATTGCGTTTAGTAAGATTTATAGTGATTATATAGTTGATAAAACATATAAAGAGGGAATTGTTGCTGAGGATAAGATTGAGGTGTTACTTGCATTGTTGTTATCTAAGTTAGTTGGTAATATGTTAAATGCAGATTTTAAAAATAAATACTTGATATCAATACCAAGTAGTATGTATGATAAAGATAATAAGTTAGATGCAATATTTGATAAGTTTGATGATGAATATGCAAGAAATAATATAATTGTTGTTATTAATTATGATACTTTATCAAGTCATAAAGGTACAATTAAGAAATTAATTAAATCTGGTTATCGTTTTGCGGTTGATTTAAATAATTCTACGAAGTTTAAAGTAGGAGATCAAAGTATGTTAGAATTAATGGATTATTTGTTTTTATCTAATAAAAATCCAAATAAAGATAGTATAATGCTTTTTGTACCTAAAGAGTTGCATGTTAGAATGATCAATGAAGATATAATGAGTAAATTAGAAATTTAGTGGGGTGATGATATGAATACGTTTTTTAGATTTTTCTATGAGTTTATCTCAGTATTCTTTGATGGCTTGTTTAATGCTTTTAAAGGATTTATAAAAGGAATAACAGAGATGTTTAGCATTGGTGAGTATTCCAAAATAGTTGATAGTTATAAAGGAAACTTTAATGGTGGAGAAAAGGTTTTTGTGGTAATATCAGTTATATGCTTAATAGTTATGGTTTTATTAATTGCGGGTTTATTATTTTTCTTGATAAGAAAAATAGTTAGAAAGGCAAGTAATAATTTAAGTAAAGAAGAGTTATTAAATGAAATTGCTAACTTAAATGATAAAGTAGTTGATTTAATGAAGGAAAAAGATGAGTTAATGGCAATGAAAGTATCTCAATTAGGAATTAATCCTGAAGGTGATGATTCTGATAATTCTACTGATGAACCAGTTAAACCAGAAGATGAAATAGGACAACAGGGAATAAGATTCCCAAGATTAACTTTACTTGATGAGGAATATAAAGATTATAAGATTAAAAAATATGATAATAATTTTACATTAGAAGAGTTGATTGATGATTTCAGATGCTTTTCAGCGTCAGAATTACATTTATATTATGATAATGCAATATTAAGACCATTTTTTGCAGGACTTGCATCAAGCAAACTAATAATTTTACAAGGTATATCTGGTACAGGTAAAACATCTTTAGCTTATGCTTGGGGTAAATTTGTAAATAATGATTCGTGTGTTGCGTCTGTTGAACCGTCTTGGAGAGATAAATCAGATTTCTTAGGTTACTTTAATGAGTTTACTAAGAAGTTTAATGAAACAAGAGCTTTAACAGAGATATATACAGCTGGTTTTGATGATAATGTTCATACAATAATTTTGGATGAAATGAACTTAGCACGTGTCGAATATTATTTTGCTGATTTGTTGTCAATACTTGAAATGCCAAGTAGAAGTGAATGGTTAGTAGATATAGTATCTAGTCCATGGCCAAATGATCCTAAGAAATTAGAAAAAGGTAAGTTAAGATTGCCAGGTAATTTATGGTATATAGGCACAATAAATAATGATGATTCAACATTTATGGTTACGGATAAAGTTTATGACCGTGCTATGCCAATAGATATAAATACTAAGGTAAGTCCATTTAAGTGTCGTGAACAAGAAGCAGTTGACATAAATTCAAGTTATCTTGAATCATTGTTTCAAGAAGCAGTTGAAAAGTATCCACTTACTGATAAGGGACTTAATCAGGTAGTTGAAATAGATGATTATGTTATTAAACATTTTAGAATTGCTTTTGGTAATCGTATAATGAAACAATTACAAACTTTTGCACCAGTTTATGTTGCTTGTGGTGGAAAAGAGATAGAAGCAATAGATTACTTTATTGCAAAGAAAATATTAAGAAAATTTGATCAATTAAGTGTTGTACTTATTCGTGATGAAATAGATCCATTTATTGCATTTTTAAATAAAAATTATGGAAAAGGTGTTATGAAAGAGTGTATTGCACACTTGGAAAATATTAAGAAAAGTATATAGTTAGGGGTTGATAAAATGACTGCTAAAAAAAATAAACCGGTAGAAACTGATGTTGATATAAAAAAAAATAGTGAGTTATTTTTAAACAAAATTGAATCAGAGATGGATTATAAATCGTCTTATTCAAGTGAAATGCTTTCATTTGAGTGGTTAGATGAATTAGAATTTGCATGTCCATTCATTGATAATATTATGAGAAATCCCAAAATAGCACTTATTAAAGAAGAAAATGTAGTAAAAATTGAAAAATCAAAAAGAATTGATGTGTCTAGTGTTAAAAACTTAGCCAAACATACTGAGTATATAAATAAAATAAATAAAAGAACTAATGAAGTAGAACCAGAGAGAATACTTGATATAAGAAGTGAAGAAACATATAATACCTATGAAAATAAATTCTTGTATACCTTACTTCATCATTTAATAAGATATATTATGAAAAAGGAAGATATATTAAATAATTTATCATTAAGTGATGAAAAAGTACTTGAGTATGCTGCAGATACAGTTACTAGCAATGAGAAAATTCATGCTGAAGTAAGAGTTACAGCTGGTTCTAATCCTACTAAGAAATTGGATAAAAAGATATTAGAGCAAGTTAAAGAAGCGAAGAAAAGATTAAAAAGAGTTAAGGATTATACGGCTAGTTGGCAAAGAAGTGAAATGATAAAAGCACTTGATAATGCTCATATAACTCTTATAAATCCTCCTATAAAGAAAACAAATGTAATACTTAAAAATCAAAATTTTAAGATAGCTGTAAAATTGTGGGAATCAATTTATAGTGGAGAAGAAGATGAAGAGGATGAAAAAAATAATTTAAATAGTGATGGAAATGCTATATTAAAAGGTTTTTTAGATCATTCATTTCTAATTGATTATTTTGTTTTAGATTCTGTTAATGTATCGAAAAGGGAGCAAAAGAGAAAAATAGCAAAAAGAGCAATTTTGTTGTTAACAGAAGAAATACATAGAATAATATCACTTTTGATTAGCATGGGAGTAAAAATTGATGATGAGCAATTGCTTAAAATGATAGCACAAGAAATAAAAAATGAAAGAGCACAAAGATTGGTTGGTGCTGAGGATGTTAAAAAGAAATTTCAAAGTGCTATGGATGATTATCTAGAAAGGACAAAGGAATATTTATAATGAAGAAGTTGAGAGAAAGTAAGATATACAAAATAATTAAAACAATACTAAATGTAATAATATTTACTGTGTGCTTTTTGTTTTTGGTAGTAGTATGCTTGCAGAGATTTAGTAATAATAAAATATCACTATTTAATTATAGAATGTTTACAGTAGCGTCTGGTAGTATGGAACCTGAATATAATATAGGTGACGTTCTTATTGCAAAAAAGAAAGATGCAGATAAGATAAAAGTTGGAGATACTATAAGTTACCTTGGTGAAAAAGGTGGATTTAAAGATAAAGTAATTACGCATAGAGTTGAATCTATAGAACAAGATGAGAGTGGTAATTATATATATCATACAAAAGGATTAGTAAATATAGTCGAAGATCCTACAGTATATTATAGTCAAGTATATGGTGTAATAGTTTATAAAACAGTAGTGTTATCATTTATATATAGGTTAATTGCTACAAAATATGGTTTATTTATATTTATCATATTGCCATTGTTTTATATAATTGGTTCTGAAATGGTTTCATTTTTGTTAAATAAAGAAGAGAAAAGAAGAAAAATAGGGTAGAAAAGGAAGTGGGAGCAATGAAAGATAAATTAAAGGTGTATGTTAAATTGAATTTATTATCAATATTTTTCATTGCTATTTCATTTATATCCATTACTTTGGCATGGTTTGCTTATAGTGGTTTAGCAACTGGTTCAATGGAAATGGGTGTAAAAGCATGGAATTTAGAATTTCAAAAGAATTCGACTGCAATATCGAATGATATAGTAATATCATTATCTGATGTTTATCCTGGAATGGAAACAGTTTATGAGAAAGTTGATATTAAAAATTTCGGTGATTCCGATGCACAAATTAACTATTCAATCACATCTGCAAGAATATTAGATGATGAATATAAAGGTGATGAAATAGGCGAAGATAAGTTAAGAGATTCACTTGCTCATGATTATCCATTTCATGTTAATATTAATTTAAGTAAAGAATATGCACTAAAACAAACTGGAGAAAGTAGTTTTGAAGTTGCTATATCTTGGCCTCTTGATTCTGATAATGATAAGCTAGATAGTATTTGGGGTAACAAATCTTATGAATTTTCAAAAAATGAAGAGCAAAGATATCAAAATGATTCTACTTATCAAAAGAGAACACCAATTAAAATAGTAATTTCTATTAAAGCAGAACAATATATTGCTAATAATAATTCAGTAGATTTCGATTATGATTTAGGTAAACAAATTTTATATGATGTTGTATCAAACAAGTTATGTAATGAGGTAAGCGCTACTTGTTTACAAACATATATACTTGATGTAAGTAGTAAACTAGGAGATACATCAGTAATACTTCTTCCTACATTGTATGGAACATATGGAAGTGGTGTATATAGTGATTATGATACAGTTCTATCTAATATAGTAAAAGATTGGAAAGTCACAACAAGAAGTTTAGAAATAGGAGATATATTAAAACCAATATCAAAAGATATACTTAATTCTTATATTATAAGAAAAGGACTTTCTAATGAAGTAATAGGTACAATAAATAATAATGAGAGAGTAGAAAGTATAACAAATAAAGTAATAAATGGAGATGGATATTTTACATTTGATAATTTAAAATATAATTATTTAGTTACTAATAGGTGTTATTGGATAAATAAAGAATATGATAATAATAATGCGTTTGCATTTACTAAAGCAGACGAAAAAATTTCGAAAATTTATAAAAGTTCAAAAAATGAAACATGTAATGTAATACCAGTTATAATTGCACCTAAAGCAAATATATATGAGTGAATATATGTGAAGAAATAAATTTACTAGTAATACAAAAGAAAAATATTTGAGAATTCTGCCTATTGATAGAATTCTTTTTTTATTGTCTGTTAAATGCTAGAAAACTATAAATAGAAGGAGATAAGGATATGAGAAAAAAGAGAAATGCATTTACATTAATAAAACTACTTGCAGTAATAGTAATATTAGCAGTAATACTAGTAATATCAATACCAAGGATATTAGATGTAATAGATGTATCAAAAAAAGATTCATTTAAAGCATCAGCACAACTAATAGCAGATAGTGCAGAAAAGAAATATATAACAAATAAACTACAAAATAATGATGAGAAAGTAACATGTGATAATATAGCAACCTTAA
>OGLM01003297.1_pt1 | contig 13317 bp, 8 predicted proteins | sample 1572531 | NCBI WGS metagenome assembly OGLM01 (sample SAMEA2581909, study PRJEB24529) | metagenome | biome: Human gut stool | place: China | collected 2011 | reverse complement strand
GCCTTCACATACTGTGCACGCTCTGGGCAGTTGCAGTGTGAAATTGCAAGAATCCTGTGCTCACAGTCCTTTGTGGCAGCCACAACATCCTCTACCATCTTGGCAAGTGCCCTCTTAATGCCTCTGGCCTGGCCAAGCTGCTGGATTGAGCCCTCATCGGTTGAGCCCATGACAGGCTTTATGTTTAAAGTGCTGGCCACAAAAGCCTTCAGGTTGCTTAATCGTCCTGCCTTTCTTAATGTATCAAGAGTCTCAAGCACAAAGAATGTATTCATGGAAGAAATATACTCCTCGGTCTGCTTTACAACCTCATCAAATGAAAGTCCACTCTCTTCAAACTCCTGTACCTTCATGCCGATTAGTGTCTCGCCTATAGATGCTGAGCGGGAATTGAATACATAGATCTGCTTTTTGTCTTTGCCATGTTCTTCTTCATAGAGATTTTTGCCAAGCACTGCGCTGTTGTAAGAACCACTTAATTTTGATGAAAGCGTAACAACATAGATTCTGTCCGCTTCACACTCAAATGCCTTCATATAGCCTTCCGGTGACGGACATGCCGACTTCGGGCAGTTTTTGCTCTTTGCTACCTTTTCCAGAAAACTTTTCTGATCAAATGTTTCATCATCTATAATTGTTTCATCTTCCACCATAATACTCAGCGGAATATTTTCAACAACTCCTGTACTCATCAGTGACTGCGGAATCTCTCCACAGCTGTCAATTAAAATCTTATAACCCATTACTGTCCTCCTGCATGTGTGAACCAACTCATCTAGTTTTAAATACTATATCACACATTTACCATGATGACAATACGTTTAATTAAATATCACTACATTTTAACAAGCCACTGCTCCAGCTTTTCATATAAAACGTCCATATCCAGCGGCTTCGCAATATATCCGCTCATTCCCGACTGTTCTGCCCGCTTCAAGTCTTCCGGAAATGTGTATGCCGTCATGGCAAGAATCGGTACGGCACTGGTATCGCACCTTCCAAGACCTCTTATCTGCTCTGCTGCCTGATAGCCGTTTAACCCCGGCATCTGGACATCCATTAAAATCAAATCAAAATAATGCTCCGGTGCTTCCCTGACCTTTTTTACCGCTTCCAGACCGTCGATGGCACATTCCGTTAAAATGCCCTCATCTTCAATCACCTGTGCGGCAATTTTCCGGTTCAGTTCATTATCCTCTACAACCAAGACGCGTTTCTGACATTTTTCTGCCCCCATAATTCCCCCCTCTTATTCTTTTACAATCACACGACTGTCATGCGGTGCAAGTTCAACCGCATATTTTTCACCCTGCCATTCAAAATCCAGTGACACCGCTGTATCCGCAATATTAAATGCCGCAATCACCGCTTCCTTATTATACTGTCTGACAAACACAAGCTGTTCATTGCGAACCAGAATATCGGCATATTCACCGTAAACCGGTGCATTGGTCGTCTGTCTGAGTCTGGCAAGTGCCGCAATATGCTTTTCCAGCTTCGTATCCCGCTTGGCCGCTTCCGCTTCTTCAATCGGCGGACGAACCGGCAGGTCTGCTTCTTTTCCGCTTGTTTTCACTCCGGCAATGCCCCATTCACTGCCGTAATATACGGATGGGATGCCCGGCATACAAAACAGCATGGTATACGCATTTTCCAAATCCGCCGGATTTTTAAGCAGACTTGCAATGCGGTTGACATCGTGGTTATCTAAAAAATTGTACAGGCGCAGATTTTCGTAAATACCGCCCTTTGCAAACTGCCGTCTTAAGGAATGGGCGATTTCAAAATAATTTTTATCATTGTGGCTTGAATAAATGCCCTTCCAGCACTCATAATTCGTCACGGAATGCATCATATCGGGATTCGCCCACATCTTATAATCACCATGGATAATCTCGCCCATCAGCCAGAAATCTTTCTTTAATCCCTGTGTATACACCTTTAACTGCTTGAAAAATTCTTTATCAATGCAGTCTGCCGCATCAAGACGCAGTCCGTCGATATCAAAGGTTTCCACCCACATTTTTACTGCACCGAGCAGGTGGTCTACTACTGCCTTATTTTTCAGGTTCAGCTTGACTAACTCCCAGTTGCCCTGCCATGTATCATAGGAAAATGCATCACCCAGCGGTGTACTGCTGCCAAAATGCACATTGCAGAACCAGTCTTTATATATGGAAGCTGCTCCTTTTTCCTGCAAGTCCCGAAACGGTTCAAAACCTCTGCCGACATGGTTAAACACACCGTCCAGCACGATTTTAAAGCCATTTTCCTTTAATGCCCTGAAAACTTTTTGAAAATCTTTCATACTGCCTAGCCGCGAATCGGTTCTGTAATAATCCGAGGTATCATACCCGTGCCACAGTGATTCAAATACCGGTCCGAAATAAATCGTATTGACCCCCAGTGCCTTTAAATGCCCAATTCTATCCAGAACCTTTAAAATGCGGCTTCCCTGTGTCTTTTCACCCTCGTTATACTGCGGTGCACCGCAATATCCCAGCGGATAAATGTGATACACCACCGCACGGTCAAACCATGCACCATCTACAAGTTTTACAGATGAATTTTCCGACAATTTTTCTATTGGTTCTGCGGTTATCGGCTCACCGGCTTCTGTAGTGTCTGCTCCCATGTTATCTGTTTCTTCCTCGTCACACTTCCCAACCACAAAAAACTTTGCCGAAAATGCCGCCATTTTCGTTACCGCTCTGCCGTTTTGAGCCGTCAGAACCTCATCCTGCTTTGGTGTTGCCCCACCAAATTCCATCCAGTCCGTATCGAATACCAGTTCCGGTTTTTCATCTTCTGCCAACGGCAGTGTCACGCCGTCTGCGCGGTCTGCAAACTGGAATACACACAACAGCTGTCTGCCGTTTTCTGCCTTGCGCTTCCATGCAAACACACAGGAATGTTCCGTATCCGGGTAGTTTTGGGATACCGCATGGACCCATTCAAAGCCGTCACCGCCGTAATCGTTCCACAGCGCTTCCTCTGAAAGGTACAGGTGATTCAATGCCTGCATATACGCTGCAAATTCGCGGTGCTTCGGAAAATCCAAAAGATTCCAGTCCTGCTCCCGTTTTTCGTCCCATTCCCTGAAATGTGCAATCTCATTGCCCATAAAATTGAGTTTCTTGCCCGGATGAGCCGCCATATACGCATACAACGCACGCGCCTGCGGAAACTTTCTGTCATAATCGCCGTTCATTTTCTGAATAATTGTCGCCTTGCCATGCACGACCTCATCATGCGAAAATGCCAGCAGATACCGCTCATCTTTAAAATAATGCATGGAAAATGTCAGCTTATTACGGTTGTTTAAACGTTCTCCCGTATCTTTCTGGAAGTATTCAAGCGTATCGTGCATAAAACCCATATCCCACTTGTAAGTAAATCCAAGCCCGCCTTCCGCCACGCGCTTTGTCACACCCGGATACACCGTGGAATCCTCCGCCGCCAGCAAAATGCCACTGTGTCTGTTTACCAGTCCTTCATTCATGTTCTGTAAAAATACAACGGCCTCCTTATTCTCACCGCGCGCCGGATTGCCCTGCCAGTAAATCATATTGCTGATGGCATCCATGCGCAGACCATCTACATGGTATTCCTTCAGCCAGTAATTCGCACAGGACTGTAAAAAGGAGCGCACCTCGCCACGGGAGTGCATAAAATTACAGCTTCCCCACTCACTGTTTCCAACGTCCTTATGCGGATACTCATACAGCGCCGTTCCGTCAAACTTTGCCAGTGCATACGCATCCAGCGCAAAATGTACCGGCACAAAATCCATGATCACACCGATGTCATTGTGGTGCAGGATATCAATCATTTTTTTATAATCGTCCAGCGTGCCATACCGTGAAGTCGGACTGTAAAAGCCACTGCACTGGTATCCCCACGACTCGTCACACGGATGCTCTCCAATCGGAAGCAGCTCGATATAATTGTATCCGTACTCCTTTAAATAAGGAACTAACTGCGTGGCAAGCTCATCATACCGGTACCACCCATTCTGCGGTTTTTTCCACGAACCCGCATGGATTTCATAAATATTTAATGCCGAAGCCACCCCGTTACTGCGCTTTTTCATCCATGCATCGTCCTGAAATTCATAGCCGTACAGATTTCTTACAATCGAAGCCGAAGCAGGGCGCAGCTCCATACCATATCCGTATGGGTCACAGTGGTCCATACAGCTGCCGTCCGGCTTATAAATTTTATATTTGTACATCTGCCCCGGCTTGACCCCTTCAATATAGACCGCCCAGAAATTGCCGTCACCGATTTTATTCATCGGTGTATCCTGCCAGCCGTTAAACTCCCCGATAACACTAATCCGGACTGCCGCCGGTGCAAACACCCTGAACACCGCACCATTTTCATCTGTATGACACCCGAAAAACTCATATGCATCAAAGCTTTTTCCTGTGTAAAAACCATAATTATCCATCATAAAAACCCCCTTATTGTCTTATATATAAATATTATCACAGCAATTTTTTTCTTTCAATATTGTTAAATTGTTGACAAAGTTCATAAAGTACGGTATACTATCATTGTTAATAAATTATCAATCTTAATCTACACAAAATTGGAGGTCATCAAATGTCAGAAAAGAATATTATGATTGTTGATACTGTTGAAGCACTGGAAAAGCGCATTGAAGAAGTCCGTGAAGCACAGCGGATTTTTTCAACCTATTCACAGGAGCAGGTCGATAAAATCTTTGCAGCTGCGGCACTCGCTGCCAACAAAGCAAGAATCCCTCTTGCAAAACAGGCAGTTGCCGAAACCGGCATGGGCATTGTGGAAGATAAAGTCATCAAGAACCACTATGCTTCCGAATACATTTACAATGCATACAAAGATACAAAGACCTGCGGCGTTATTGAGGAGGACAGTGCTTACGGAATCAAGCGCATTGCTGAACCGATCGGTGTCGTTGCCGCTGTTATTCCAACAACAAATCCTACCTCAACAGCGATCTTTAAGACTTTGATTTGTTTAAAAACACGTAACGGAATTATTATCAGCCCACACCCTCGTGCAAAGGAAAGCACCATTGCTGCCGCTAAGGTTGTACTGGAAGCTGCTGTTGCCGCAGGCGCACCAAAGGGCATTATCAGCTGGGTGGATGTTCCTTCTCTGGAGCTTACCAATACCCTGATGAAGGAAGCCGACATTATTCTTGCAACCGGCGGTCCGGGCATGGTAAAAGCCGCTTATTCTTCCGGCAAACCGGCTCTCGGTGTTGGCGCAGGCAATACCCCGGCAATCATTGATGCTTCGGCTGATATTATTCTTGCGGTCAACTCCATTATTCATTCAAAAACTTTTGATAACGGCATGATTTGTGCTTCCGAGCAGTCTGTCATTGTCGATACCGCCGTTTACAAACCGGTCAAAGAGGAATTTACAAAGCGTGGCTGTCATTTCCTTGCAAAAGATGAAATCGACAAAGTCCGTAAGACCATTATCATCAACGGCTCATTGAATGCCAAGATTGTCGGTCAGAGTGCTTATACGATTGCCAAACTCGCCGGTGTCACCGTTCCTGAAGACACAAAGATTTTAATCGGCGAAGTCACTTCTGTGGATATTTCAGAAGAATTTGCCCATGAAAAGCTCTCTCCTGTACTGGCTATGTACAAGGCAAAGGATTTTAACGATGCAGTTGATAAGGCAAGCCACTTAATCGCAGACGGCGGCTATGGTCATACTTCTTCTCTTTATATTAATACCGCAACGGAAAGCGAAAAGGTTGCCGTATTCTCAGAAGCGATGAAGACCTGCCGTGTATTAATCAACACCCCTTCTTCCCACGGCGGAATCGGTGATCTTTACAACTTTAAAATGACACCTTCCCTCACACTGGGCTGCGGATCATGGGGCGGCAACTCTGTTTCTGAAAATGTCGGTGTAAAGCATCTGATTAACGTAAAAACCGTTGCTGAAAGGAGAGAAAATATGCTTTGGTTCCGTGCCCCTGAAAAGGTGTATTTTAAGAAGGGCTGTCTGCCTGTTGCTTTAAATGAATTAAAAACGGTTATGGGAAAGAAACGCGTCTTTATCGTAACCGACCAGTTCTTATATAAAAACGGCTATACAAAATGTGTCACAGATAAACTCGATGAAATGGGTATTGTGCATACCACATTTTACGATGTAGCCCCGGATCCGACACTTGCCTGCGCACAGGAGGGTGCAAAGGCCATGCGTCTGTTTGAGCCGGACTGCATTATCGCTATCGGCGGCGGTTCCGCTATGGATGCCGGTAAGATTATGTGGGTAATGTATGAACATCCGGAAGCTGATTTCATGGATATGGCAATGCGCTTTATGGATATCCGCAAACGTATTTACACCTTCCCGAAAATGGGCGAAAAAGCTTATTTTATCGCCGTTCCGACTTCTTCCGGTACAGGTTCCGAGGTAACACCGTTTGCCGTTATTACAGACCAGGATTCCGGTATCAAATATCCGCTTGCAGACTACGAGCTGCTTCCTAAAATGGCAATTATTGATGCCGACATGATGATGGAGCAGCCGAAGGGCTTAACTGCCGCTTCCGGTATTGATGCCTTAACACATGCGCTGGAGGCTTACGCTTCTATTATGGCAACCGACTACACAGACGGTCTTGCTTTAAAGGCAATGAAAAATATTTTCACTTATCTGCCTGCGGCTTATGAAAACGGTCCGCACGATGCCAAAGCCCGTGAACAGATGGCAACCGCATCTACGATGGCTGGTATGGCATTTGCCAATGCATTTTTAGGGGTATGCCACTCTATGGCACATAAACTGGGTGCTTTCCACCACCTGCCGCACGGTATTGCCAATGCCATTTTAATTACCGATGTCATGCGTTTTAATGCCGCAGAAGTACCGGCAAAAATGGGTACATTTTCACAGTATGCATATCCGCACTGCAAGGAGCGTTACTTAGAATGTGCAAACTTCCTTGGTATTCAGGGCAAGAATGACGATGAAAAATTTGAAAACTTCCTTACCGCTATCGAAGAATTAAAAGCAAAGGTCGGTATTAAAAAGACAATTAAAGATTACGGCGTAGATGAAAAATATTTCTTAGATACATTAGATGACATGGTAGAACAGGCCTTTGATGACCAGTGTACCGGTGCAAATCCTCGTTATCCGCTCATGCGTGAAATCAAGGAAATGTATTTAAAAGCTTACTACGGTAAATAAATCTGCTGCTGATTTGTGATTTGTGACATTATGATATTTGCCGGTATGGCAGAAAGGATATGAATATGAACAACTGCATTTCTAAAAAAGATACCAAAGCCGTTTACAAAGACGGCAATACAGTCCGCAAGGTTTTTGCCCCGGACTACAGCAAAACCGATGTTTTGTATGAAGCGTTAAATACAGCCCGTGTTGAAGACACTGGGCTGGATATTCCAAAGATTTTAAGCATTTCCGTAGAAGACGGTCAGTGGGTTATCACCAGTGAATATGCAAAAGGGGTAACGCTGACACAATTAATCAAGGAACACCCTGAAAATATTGACAGCTACGTGCATGCCATGGTAGATTATCAGATTGCTTTTAATAAGCGCTCCAACCCACTGCTGTTAAAGTTAAAGGATAAGCTGGTGCGCCAGATTAATGAACTGGAACTGGATTCCAACATTAAATATGAGCTGTCTACCCGACTGGAATCGCTGCCAAAGCACAACAAGCTCTGCCACGGCGACTACTGCCCGGACAATATCCTTGTTGAAACGGACGATGCCGGAAAGATTACCGCTATCACTGCCGTTGACTGGGTTCATGCCACACAGGGCAATGCCAGTGCCGATGTTGCCAACACGTATTTAATGTTAAAGCTGGTAGATGAAAGCTTTGCGGAAAAATATCTTGTTGATTTCTGCAAAAAGACCCATACCGACCGCCGCTACGTCCATTCATGGCTTCCAATCGTAGCTGCCGCCCGTATGACAAAACATATTCCTGAAGAAAAAGAACTGTTAGAATCGATGATTGATGTGTGTGATTATCAATAATAACGTGCAGCTACCATAAATGGTGCGCCAAGGCAGGCGCACCGCAAAAAAAGCGGTATTCCAAATGCTGGTGGAATACCGCTTTTTTCTTATGAAAGCACATTTTCCATGCTCTTTAAGCTGATTAAAAGCGTTGATGTATTATGTAACATTGCTGATGTTGTCGGCGCAAGCACACCTGCAACACCCAGCACTATCAGACCCGAATTAAAGCCTACTATCGTTCTGTAGTTCTTATGAATCCGTTTCATCAGTCCGTTACTGATTGCCTTTAATGTCACGATTTCGTACAGATTATCCGCACCTACCGTTACATCGGCAATCTCCCTTGCAAGCTCTGCACCGTCGCTGATTGCAATCCCTACATCTGCTGCTGACAATGCCGGTGAATCGTTGATACCGTCACCAATCATGACAACCTTCCGTCCTGCCTTCTTTTCCTTTTCTATAAAGGAAGCCTTATCCTCCGGCAGAACTTCTGAATAATATTCATCCACACCGACACGCTTTGCAATCGCACCTGCGGTACGCTCGCTGTCGCCGGTCATCATAACAACCTTTGAAATGCCTGCACATTTCAAAGAATTGACAACGGCTGCGGCTTCTTCACGCAGTGGGTCTTCAATGCAGATTACAGCCTCTAAGACACCTTCAATCGCCAGATAGAGATGTGAATATTCTGACGGCAGTTCTTCAAAGCACTGTTCCATTCCTGCCGGAATAATACACTTTTCATCTTCAAAAACAAAGTGATAGCTGCCGATCACTGCCTTTTTATCATTAATGGTTGTAGAAATGCCGTGTGCGACAATATACTGCACCTTAGAGTGCATTTCTTCATGTACCAGATTCTTTTTACGTGCCGCATCAACCACTGCTTTTGCCATAGAATGCGGAAAATGCTCCTCAAGGCATGCCGCAATCCGGAGCAGCTCGTCCGGTGTTTTTCCGTTAAAGGAAACTACATCCACAACAGTCGGCTGTGCTTTGGTAAGCGTACCGGTCTTATCAAAGACAATCGTATCCGCTTCTGCCATTGCTTCCAGATATTTTCCGCCTTTAACGGTAATATCGTAGACACTTGCCTCACGGATTGCAGACAATACGGATATCGGCATAGCAAGCTTTAACGCACATGAAAAGTCTACCATTAAGACAGACAACGCCTTTGTCACATTTCTTGTAAACAGATAAGTGAGTGCCGTTCCGCCGAGTGTATAAGGCACAAGTCTGTCGGCAAGGTGTTCTGCCTTGCTTTCGAGTGAAGATTTTAACTTCTCGGATTCTTCAATCATCGTTACAATCTTTTCAAACTTGCTTGAACCATTGACCTGTTTTACCTGAATCGTCAGCCCGCCTTCCTCAACAACCGTTCCAGCATAAACAGATGCCTGTTCTGCCTTGCGTACCGGCAGGGATTCCCCTGTAAGGGACGCCTGATTGACCATGGCTTCACCACTGCTTACAATACCGTCAAATGGAATGACATTGCCCATATGGGCAACCACTTTATCCCCTGCCTGAATATTTTCAGCCGGTACTAAAACTTCCTGTCCGTCACTGACAAGCCATACTTTGCCGATATTTAAAGACATACTTCTTGCAAGGTCGCCCACTGACTTTTTATGTGTCCATTCTTCCAGAATCTCACCGATTCCAAGCAGGAACATCACAGAACCCGCTGTGTCGAAATCGCCGCGGAATATAGACACGCCGATTGCCGTTCCGTCCAGTACCGGCACTTCGATTTTACCGTGTGCCAGACACTTGATGCCTTCCCAGATATAACGGACAGACTTTATCGTGGCAGCCACTGCCCGCACCGGATACGGTAAAAACAGCTTGCTTCCACAGCGGAGTACCACTTTGTTGACAAGCTTGTCCCAGTATTCCTGATTGAGTTCCCTGCCGGAATTCTGTATAAAAACGTCCGGCACATCGACTTTACTGTACGCAAACCGCTGGAATACCTTAATAATTTCCGCGCGGCCGCCTACATATGTTACCGCAACATCACACGTCCGCTGATATACTTTTACAGATGTAATATACTTGTTTGTACTCAGATAGTATTGCAGCGTATCTGCTTCCTCAAACGTCATGCGTTTTTGTATCAGATGAACATGCAGTCTGCCGCGGATTTCATGTTTGATGACAAATTTCATACTTTTCTCCATTCCGCAGGCATTTTTTATTGCCTTCTAAAAACTATTCTGCATCCTCAGCTTCTGCTGCTTCTTCTGTGTCCTCTACGAAATCTGATTCGTCATCAATAACAGCTTCCTTTGCGGCTCTGTCTTCGTTAATCTGCTGTGCTTCTGCATAAATGTCACCAGCATTTTCCTGAACCGTCGTAACCGTCTTCATAACAGATTCTTTTGCACGGAGAACAGCAGCGGTACATTTTGTATATACATTCTTTGCGTCTTTGCTGGAAAGAATTTTCACTCCTGCTGTACCAAGGAGCAGACCTGCTGCAAATAATCCCGTATGTTTTCCGTTAATTTTTTTCAATAATTTCATCTTAACGACACCTCCGTTTTATCCATTTCTTGAAAAATATTATAGTCCTCTTTCAAAAAATGTCCACCCCGTTTTTTCTTATTGATAATTTTTATTAGCAAGAAAACTATTCTTTTTACTCCACTCTCTTTAATGCTTCATCAAGAGGAATCTTTCGGATTCTTCTAAAGTCAAAGAACATGACAACCAAATAGCCAACAAAAATAAACGCAAACATCTTGAAATAATCCAAAGGTCCCATAATAAAAGTGAACCATCCGCTCATGCTTTGCAGCATAACCGCCCATACACTCCGCATCACAAGGGTTCCAACCAAAACACTCAGTGCCGCACAAATGATCACAACAATCGTTGTTGCAAGAAGATATAATTTTGCTATTTCTCCGTCTGTATAACCGAGAATTTTTGTCATAGATATCGCTACCTCATTTTTCTCAATGATGATTTTTGTCAACAAATAAATCAGTACGGCCGACAAAACCACACATAAGAACTGGAAGTACAGCATATAAGATCCCATCGTATGATCAAGCTGGTTACTCATCTTCGTAATCTCTCTCTCCGTAATCACCGTTGCAATATAACCCTTTTTCACATCTTTTATTTTGGTATTTGTAAAAAATCCATCAAATGCATCCTCGTCTTTGTCAAATACCGTCCGATACTGCTCAATCGGCATAAAGACCGCAATACTCTGTGAGTGATCAAAAAAGCCTTTTTCTTTGAACATATCTGTATCTCCGGCAGGTTGGATGGCAGAAGATTTGGCAGAGGCAATAACTGTTGAAGAGTTTTCAAAAAATGCCAATACATTGGAACTATTGTATTCGGACTATTCAAGAAAACGGGGCAAGGATCTGTTGAATACTTTGATGGATGAGTATAATAATAGTTCTGAGTCTGTAAAAAAAGAAGAAGGACATAAAGCTATGACTTTTTTAGATGTTCGTATCAATGGTGTTTTACAAGAGCTTAATGGTATTGAGCGCACTATTGAAACTTATAAAATTAAGAATAAATTGACAGATATAGAATATGATGTTCAATTTTATGCTGATGCAGTGAAAAATATCCGAGAAAAAATTATTGAATATGAGGCGCAAAATCATATCATTAATTTGTTAGATACTTATGTGAAGGATCCTAAAAATAAGTATAGTGTAATTCCTGCCATGTTGTCTGCTGATGGCGAAAAAGGTGGAGCTATATCTGCTTATAATGAGGCTTTAATGGAAAGAGACAAAATAACTAAATCAACAAACTCAGTGAATCCTTTGTCTGAAATAGCTGATTCTCAGATAGACAAATTGAGAGATGGGGTTGTTTTGGCTATTGATAATGCACGAAAAAGCTCTCAGTTTGTATTGAATGATCTTAAGTCTCAAGAAAAAGCAATTATGAGTAAAATGGACTATGTTCCTACATACGAAAGAGAGTATCTTGATTATAAAAGACAGCAGGAAATTCTTCAAGGAGTGTATTTAATACTTTTACAGAAGAGAGAAGAAGTTGCTTTGTCTTTAGGTCAAGAGCGTGATAAGGGATTTATTGTAGATGCTGCAGTTGCTAAATATCGTCCTGTAGCTCCAAGAAAACTTTTTGCAGTTTTAGGATTTCTGATTTTAACAATTGTAATTCCAATGGGATATTTGTTCGCAAAACAGCAATTACGAGATTTGATAGATATTTATAAAAGAAAGTGAGAATTATATGCAAGTTATTATATTAGCCGCAGGGATGGGGAAGCGTTTGGGGGAACTTACTCAGAATAATACGAAATGTATGATTCGGGTAAATGGTGTGACCTTAATTGAACGTGTTTTGGATCAATTCTCTAAATTGAAGTTGAATAAGGTTATTATGGTAATCGGCTATAAGGGAGAGGAACTTCGTAGTTTTATTGGTGATTCATATAAGGGGCTACCGATTGAATACATTACAAATCCGATTTATGATAAAACAAATAATATCTATTCATTGTCTTTAGCAAAAGAACAGTTGCAGCAGGATGATACTTTACTTATAGAATCTGATCTTATTTTTGAAGACAAGGTGTTGGATAAAATTTTATCAGATCCATTTCCTAATATTGCATTAGTAGCCAAGTATGAAAGTTGGATGGATGGTACAGTTGTGATGTTGGATAATGACAATAACATTCTAAACTTTGTTGTAAAAAAAGCATTCAATTTTGATCATAAAGAATTTTATTATAAGACAGTCAATATCTATAAATTCAGTAAAGAGTTTTCAAGAACTCATTATGTTCCATTTTTGGATGCATATATAAATGCATTGGGTAATAACGAATATTACGAGCAGGTCTTGCGTGTAATTGCATTGTTGGATAAGCCAGATTTAAAGGCGTTGCCACTTCACGGTGAAAAGTGGTATGAAATTGACGATATTCAAGACTTAAGTAACGCTGAAACTATTTTTGCGGAAAAGGAGAATCAGTTGGTTTGCTATCAAAAAAGATATGGTGGTTATTGGAGATTCCCTTCTTTGTTGGATTTTTGTTATTTGGTTAATCCATATTATCCACCGAAGAAAATGCTTGAAGAGATAAAATCGAATTTTGAGACATTGTTGACACAATATCCGTCCGGAATGAAAGTTAACTCTTTACTTGCTTCAAATAATTTTGGTGTAAATGAAGAATATATTGTTGTAGGAAATGGTGCTGCTGAGCTTATAAAAGCATTGATGGAAAAATTACATGGAAAAACAGGAATTATATGTCCGACATGTCAGGAAT